>Ga0213837_1000230_pt1 | contig 79619 bp, 72 predicted proteins | sample SWPATP12_FD_160572 | JGI IMG/M metagenome (GOLD analysis project Ga0213837, IMG submission 160572) | Coastal seawater microbial communities from Marineland, Florida, United States - SWPA TP1 #2 | ecosystem: Environmental > Aquatic > Marine > Coastal | place: USA: Florida | collected 2016-08-06
CAAAATCAGATGGGGACATTTCCAGCCCTAAGTCAAAGCGTTTGTTTAAATAGGCCAAAGCAGCAATCGAAGTAACAATTAGAGCAACTAAAGACGCATCTTGTAATAATTCCATCTCTCTCTCCATAGCGTTAAACAGTGTCAATGCCTCTACAGTCTGCTAAGAAAACTATTTATTACAGAACACACACAAAAATTTTTTAAAAAGCAAAAAAAGCCGGCATTGCAACAGCAATACCGGCTTTTAGCTATTGGTTTTTAAAAGCTTAGCTTAAAAAATAGAGCGGAATGAAGAGCGACCGCTACGACGGCTGGCGCGGCGGTTTCTCATCCTGCTATGGAGCTCGCGGCGCTTGGCACCAAGCCATTCGTCACGGGTAATGGTGGCATCTCCTGCCCGCCCTTCTTCACGCTCACGATAGGCACAAAACTCTTCGAAGGCTTCAATGTCAGGTCTCAGCTCTTCCGCCACCAGTTCGATCATAATGGCGTCATCCAAAAAGCCCAGCACGGGAATATGATCGGGCACCAAGTCTTCCGACTCACTAAAATACGCCAAGGCACTGATCACATCCGCGCGTTCTTCATCCGGAATTTTCCATTCACTGTCTTCTATCATGGCAACCAGAGTCTGAAGCTTCTTAATGCGAGTACTGACAAATTCCGGGACATCTCCCTTAACTTCTTCGCTCAGCTTTTTGGCATTGGCTAATATTTCCTGCTCAGAAAGGTTTTTTGCTCCCGATTGTGCCTGTCTCATCACGGTACGAAAATGATCTAGATCTGACTCTTTCAATTCAAACGTAACTTCAAATGCCATTATAATTCTCCTGTTATTGGCCTTTAGCCTTATACCTTTTTAAACATATAAGTTCTTGGCTAAGGTATTAAGCTGCACTTGTGTTAAATCTATCAGAAGATTGCGCTGGCGGCACCATAGAGGATGCAATATTTGTAATATTTCTTAAAAAGAATTTAAAAAGCCTAGAGGCTGTTTATCTTTCACGATTAGTTTTTGTTCGAGATAAAAGCGTTTTAGTCGCGGCGAGCAGTGTGTAGCCTAGTCATTCTAAGCAAATACTGCTCAACAAAGAATAAAACGCTTTTAGCCGAACCTTTCAGGCAGCTTTTGTTGGCTATTTCTACTGCGTTATCACCTTTTTATGTAGAATAACTACACGACAAAGGCTCTGCCTTGTATAAATTGCCAACAAACTGCTGCAAAAACAATCTAGAAAGATAAACAGCCTCTAGGGTTAATGCTTTACTAGCAGGTAACAACAAGAATAAAAGTCCCTCTATGACATCTATGCGATCAACAAATGAACAGGCAAGCCCTTCTGAAGGAAAAGCTATAAGTAAGTGCAGCAACTGCCAGGCGACCATTTCAGGCCCATATTGTTCCCAATGCGGTCAGGAAGCAGAGCCCACTTTAAAGTACTTCTGGACGGTTGTCTTACACTTACTGGATGATATCTTTAGCTTTGACTCCAGAGCCAACCGAACCCTTATTCCTCTATTAACCAAACCCGGCTTTTTAACCGAGCAATATATTGCCGGCAAGCGGGTGCACTATGTTCCGCCCCTAAGGTTGTACCTCTTCATCAGCATTATATTTTTCCTGTCATTAAAGTTTTTCGCCGGCAGTGACAGCTCTTTTTTTCGTGTCGATGATTCAAGCCGGGAATTAAGTACCAGACTTTCAACCTATGTTCAGCAGCAGGAAGCGGCACAAGAGGAGCCTGGTCGGCTAGAAGATTCAATGACAGAAAGTGATCTGAACAGGTATAAGGCTTATCAAAAGGATTTAAGCCAGACAGATAACAAGGTGTTAAGGTCGCTGGCGATAGATCTGGTAGAACTGGAACTAAGGCGAATTGAAACGGGCCAGCCTTTTAAAGAAAAAAGGCAGCAGCGTTATGATAACTTGCTAGCGCAACTGGCCAAGGCCCGCAAGGGTGAAAATGTCGCCTTGGAGAGCCCTGACATCACCATAGGCAATAATCAAGACGGCGGCTTGTCTTTTGACTTCTTATCTGAAGGGTCCAATCAAAAACTGGATGCCTATGGCAGACAGCTGGAGAAAAAGGCAGAAAATGCTTTTCGCACCGATCCCAGCGAACTGGTTCAGAAAACCCTGGCGAAAATGCCCCAGTTGATGTTTGTGCTACTGCCCTTGTTTGCCGTCATCTTGAAAATCATGTTTATCTTTTCAAAACGCCTGTATCTTGAACATTTAACCGTTGCCCTGCATAGCCATAGTTTTATTTTTCTCACCGTTTTACTGATAGAAATACTGACCGCCAGCCAGCATGCTGCGGAGGCATCGTACCCTGTGATGGCCAATGCCTTTGGTATCTTATCGCTAGTCTTATTATCCTGGGTGCCTATTTATTTGTTTATGATGCAAAAAAGAATTTATCGGCAAGGCTATATTCTCACCAGCCTTAAATACTCGGCGATCGGTATTATTTACCTATTCCTCATTATTTTTACCGGCTTTATCGCATTTATTTGGGGGCTGATCGAAGCCTGATAATCCAGAAGCTTACGGACTGGGGGTTATTCTTTAACCCTTAGCCAACCACACCATCAATTATTGTAAAGGCAATAATAACGATTGTTGTTTTTACAATATTTCACCTAGCTATTTGTCCTTTTATTTAATTGTCTACTACACTTTTCACACTCAAAAATGAGTGCACAACTGAAAGGAATTAGCAATGAATAAAAATACCAGCATACACGCTAAACTACTGTTCATTATTTCACTAAGCTTTGTTTTTCTAACAAATCTTGCCCAGGCAGGTGAAAAAAAGCACGACAAAATGTTTGTGATGAACCAGATCTCGCTATCGCTTGAACATTACGAGCCCTATAAAACGCAAGTGAAAAATGCGATTAAGATACTGAAAAAAAAGCAGTTCGAACATTCATATTATGCCTCTGCCGTCAGTGGCGGCAAAATTTTCTGGTTTACGCCCATCAGCAAATATGCCGACATGGATGCCATTAAGGCCAACGGCAAGAAGATGTACCAGTCCTTAACAGATCAGGAAAAAGAGGTTTTAGACAGCCTTGATGCCGGTGTCCTGTCTGAGCAAAGCTCTATTGTAAAACTCTCCCAGGAATACTCTTACCAGGTAGAGGGAGCAAATGACTACCATTACTTTGAAGGCGTCACCTATAGATATAAGCAGGGCATGAAAGACAAGGTCAAAGACATGGCCAAGAAGTTCAAGGCACACTATCAGGCCGTTGGCGCAAAGCAGCCTTATCGATTTTATTGGCACGGCTTTGGCAATGAGTCTAGGAGCTTCACCATAGTGTCATATGGTAAAAACAAACTTCATCATGCCGAACTGGATAAAGAACTCAACCAGGCATTTAAAGACGACAAAGCCATGCAGAAATTGCAAAGTGAAGTGGTCAATTATATCGAAGTGGTCGATACCTTTACCGGTAAAAACCTGACACAACTATCCTATGCGGTGGCGGCGGATTAGCCTTGATGGCAATCACCTTACCATGCTGAGTTACAGCATTTTGAAAATTAATTTCTGTACTTTAACCAGCCACTAATAAAAAAGCCTGCTACTAGGGTAACAGGCTTTTATTTTTATCTCGCTTTGACCCTGGCTGTTAGCCTTCGGCCTGTGGGCGCATATGCGGGAACAGGATAACGTCCTTGATGGTAGGCGAGTCGGTAAACAACATCACCAAACGATCAATGCCTATGCCTTCTCCCGCAGTTGGCGGCAAACCGAATTCTAGGGCACGGATATAGTCGTCATCAAAGTGCATCGCCTCATCGTCACCGGCATCTTTTTCTTCCACCTGTTTGCGGAAGCGCTCGGCCTGATCTTCGGCATCGTTAAGCTCGGAGAACCCGTTCGCCAGTTCGCGACCACCAACAAAGAATTCAAACCTGTCGGTAATAAAGGGGTTTTCATCATTACGACGGGCCAGTGGCGAAACTTCCCACGGATATTCGGTGATAAAGGTCGGCTGACATAATTCATGCTCTGCCACTTCCTCGAAGATCTCACAGATATACTTGCCAGGCCCCCAGACGTTAGATGCGCTTCCTTCTTTGACACCCACCTGCTTTGCCATCGCCTTGATGGCATCGAAATTCTCTTCCGGGTTGCGTAAAGCCGCTTCGTCCAATTCCGGCGCATGCTTCAGAATCGCATCCACCATGGACAGGCGCTCAAACGGCTTGCCAAAGTCATACAGCTTCTCGGCAACCACTTCGCCATTTTCATCTTTGACCGTATTGCGAACAATCGTCGTGCCCAAAACATCCTGAGCCAGCGTACGCAGCATGTCTTCGGTCAGGTTCATCAGGTCATTATAATCCGCATAGGCCTGGTAGAATTCGATCATGGTGAATTCTGGGTTGTGGCGAGTCGACAAGCCTTCGTTACGGAAGTTACGGTTGATCTCGAATACTTTTTCAAAACCGCCAACCACCAGGCGCTTTAAATAAAGCTCAGGCGCAATACGCATAAACATTTCGATATCCAGCGCATTATGGAAAGTAGCAAACGGCTTGGCCGTGGCACCACCTGGAATGGTTTGCAACATGGGCGTTTCCACTTCCATAAAGTCACGCTCGGTCAAGAACTTGCGGATGCCTTCAACAATTTTTGAACGTATCTTAAAGGTATTGCGCGTTTCTTCGTTAATGATCAAATCCACATAACGCTGACGATACTTGGTTTCCTGATCCGATAAGCCGTGGAATTTTTCCGGCAGTGGCCGCAATGACTTGGTCAACAGGTGATATTCCGCCATGTTAACATACAGGTCGCCCTTGCCAGATTTATGCAGTGTGCCTGTTACGCCGATAATATCGCCGATATCCAACACGCCCCAGCGTGCCTTGATATCTTTTTGTACCGTTTTGTCGGCATAGGCCTGGATACGACCCGACATATCCTGCAATACGAGAAACGGGCCACGTTTGGCCATGATACGACCGGCAATGCTATAGACATCGGACTCAGCTTCCAGGGTCTCCTTGTCCTTTTCACCATGGGCAGCCTGAATATTGGCCGCATAGTGTTTTCGGTCAAACTTGTTTGGGTGACCGTTGGCGGGACAATTTTCTCGGATCTGCTCTAATTTACCGCGTCGTTCGGCAATTAGCTTATTCTCATCTGGTGTTGCTTTTGCTTGCTCTGTCATTTCACTTCTCGTTACATATTTAATGCGTATATTGTACCTAAGATTAACCTCTTACCATTAAATCAATTGGCAATAAGCTAAACCCTGACACCATTAAAGGCCCGATTTCAGGCTCGCTTCAATAAACTTGTCCAAATCGCCATCCAATACCGCCTGGGTATTGCGATTTTCTATTCCTGTTCTCAGGTCCTTGATCCGGCTATCATCCAGGACATAAGACCGGATCTGGCTACCCCAGCCAATATCCGACTTGCCGTCTTCCAGCTGCTGTTTGTCTTCGTTCTGCTTCTGAATTTCCATTTCATAAAGCTTGGCTTTTAACAGCTTCATCGCCGTGGCTCGGTTTTTATGCTGGGATCTGTCATTTTGACAGGCCACCACGGCCCCGGTTGGAATATGGGTAATACGGATCGCCGAATCGGTTTTGTTAACGTGCTGGCCACCCGCACCTGACGCCCTGAAGGTGTCTACCCGCAAGTCCGCCGGATTAATATCAATTTCAATGTTGTCGTCTATTTCGGGGTAAATAAAGGCAGACGCAAACGAGGTATGACGACGGCCACTGGAATCAAACGGCGACTTTCTTACCAAACGATGCACGCCCGTTTCCGTTCTTAACCAGCCATAGGCATAATCACCGCTGTACTTGATGGTACAGCCCTTGATGCCTGCGACATCACCGTCACTGACTTCAATCACTTCGGTTTTAAAACCGTGCGCCTCGCCCCAGCGCAAGTACATGCGCATCAGCATTTCTGCCCAGTCCTGTGCCTCTGTCCCGCCAGAGCCGGACTGGATATCCAGGTAACAATCCGCTTCGTCCTGCTCGCCGGAAAACATGCGGCGAAACTCCAGTACCTGCAATTTCTCGTCTAGCGAAAGCGCTTCGGCTTCGGCATCCTGGAAGGTTTCCTCGTCACCCTCTTCCACCGCCAGCTCCACCAGACCTTCGACGTCTTCGCAGCCGGCTTCCAGATCCTCTATGGTCTTAACCACCATTTCCAACGAGGAACGCTCACGTCCCAACGCCTGGGCCCGCTCGGGCTCGTTCCAGATATCGGGCAGTTCCAGTTCACGTGAAACTTCGACTAAACGCTCGGCCTTATGATCATAGTCAAAGATACCCCCTAAGCAGCTCAGTGCGCTCACAGATTTCTTTTAATTTGTTTAATACCGGATTAACTTCAAACATTAGATTTTTAATGCACTTGGGTATAAATAAAATAGTCGCGCATTGTAGCTTAAATAGGCAGGTAAATAAACGCCATATTGCCAACAAATATCGCCTTATCAGCCGATATTAAGAAATAATTTTTATTTAAAAATTAACTCAATAAACCGGCTGCAATTCTTCCACTAAAAGTTGGACACTCTGTTTGCCGCGAAATTCATTGACATCCAGCCGATAGGCCAGGTGCACCTGCCTGGCTTTTGCATTGGGCCAGGCCTTGATATCAATATTAAAGGCAATGGCATCAAAGGCCTGATCACCCTTTTGCACCACCATTTTCAGGTGCTTTTCACCAACGATACGCTGCTGGATAAGCTCAAAGGAGTCATCAAACAAAGGCTCGATAAAATTCTGTCCCCAGGGGCCTGCCTGCCTTAGCTGTTCGGCAAAGCCTAATGTCACCTCAGTACTTGGCAAGGGACCGTCGGAGAGCAGCTTGCCCTGAAAATCTTCTTCCTTAAGCCAAAGGCCGACAAAGTCATTAAACAGCTGTTGAAATTGGCTAAAGTGTTTCTGTTCAATCGACAGGCCTGCCGCCATGGCATGACCGCCGAACTTGGTGATCAAGCCTGGGTTCTGGCTATCGATATGTTCCAGCAAATCTCGGATATGAAGACCAGGAATGGAGCGGGCCGAACCTTTTATTTCGCCACTCACATCGTTGATTTCATCTTCATTAGCCAAGGCAAAAACAATGCTGGGGCGGTGGAATTTTTCTTTCAAGCGGCCTGCTACTATACCGATAACCCCCTGGTGCCAGTCAGCCTGAAAAAGGGCTATGCCATTGGGCAGGTTATCCTGATCAAAGTTGAGCTGCTTTAATACCCTTTCTGCTTCTTGCTGTATGCCCTGTTCGATTTCACGGCGGGCCTTATTCAGATGATCCAGCTCCAGCGCCATGGCTCTTGCCGCCATCATGTCAGTTGCCAACAAGCAATTAATGCCATAAGCCATATCATCCAGTCGCCCGGCGGCATTGATTCTTGGCCCCAGAGCAAAGCCAAAATCACTGGCCACCATGCGTTGCTGGTTTTTTCCTGCAACTTCGATTAATGCCTGAATGCCGGGACGGGTTTGTCCTGCACGAATACGATTTAAGCCCTGGGCTACCAAAATTCGGTTGTTAGCATCGAGTGACACTACATCAGCCACGGTTCCCAGCGCCACTAAATCCAACAGTTGTGCCAGGTTAGGCTCTGCCAGCCCCCTTTGCTCAAACCAGGACAGGTCTCTTAAATATTTACGTAGCGCCAGCATCAGATAAAAGGCAACCCCTACCCCGGCAATGCTTTTGCTGGCAAATTCACAGCCTGGCTGGTTTGGATTTACTATTGCATCGGCAATAGGCAGTTCCTGCCCGGGTAAGTGGTGATCTGTCACTATCACCTGCAAACCCAGCTCTTTAGCCCGCTTGACGCCTGCCAGGCAGCTGATGCCATTATCGACTGTAACCAGCACTTCGGCCCCTTGGTCCCTGGCGATATCAACAATTTCAGGTGTCAGGCCATAGCCATATTCAAAACGATTAGGCACGATAAAATCATGATGACGGCTGCCGAGCATGGTGAGAGCTTCCATCATTAATGCAGTACTGGTGGCACCATCGGCATCAAAATCACCGACAACGACAATTTTTCTGTTATCAATAAAGGCCTGGTGCAGAATAGGACAAGCCTGTTCCAGTCCCTTAAGTGAGCTAACGGCCTGCAGCTGAGAAGTCTTTAGTACCAGCTGTTGCATGGAATCAATGCCGCGGCTGGCATATATCTGCCTGATTAAGGGATGAACAACTTCAGATAAGTGTTGGTCAGGCACTGGTTGTCGGCGAATGATTTGCTTTTGCATGATTGTTGCCTTGATTTATTTTTATCTATGCATTTGTTATCAAATACAAAAATGGCAAGTCATCGACCTGCCATTCTCAGAATCTGAAGTAGGTTACCTAAACTATAGGCTTTCTAAAATTTGCAACAAGGCATCCGGCTCGCGGTAGCCTGGCAGCATAAAGCCGGAATTTGTAATGATAGCCGGTGTCCCGCTGACCCCCACCTGACGGCCAAAGTTAAATTCCTCTTCGATTGGCTTGTCACAAATGCGTTGCGCCACACCAGAGCCCGCCTTGGCCTTAGTCAAGGCGGTATTTGGATCTTCATGACACCAGACAGATCTTAAATCTTTAAAGCCTTGGGTTAGATTGCCCAGCCTGTCTTTAATACCCGCTCTAGGGTAGGCCAGATAGCGAATAGTAATGCCATTTTCGTTATATTCATCCATCTGCTCGTGCATTTTACGGCAATAACCACAGGTAATATCGGTAAATACGGTCACCACGTGCTTTTCATTTTTAGCCGGATAAACGATCATGTCACCTTCAAACTCATTAACACCATCGACCCTGACCTTGGCCAGGCTCTTTTCGGTTAAATCAGTGACATTGGCCCCCAGTTTCCAAAGCTTACCCTGGATCAGATAACCACCGTCATAACTGCTGTAAAACAGGCCCTGATTGGTCACTAGCTCGGCAACTCCGGGCATGGGCGTTGGGCTGGCATGTTTAACCTGTAGGCCTAAAGTTGCAAAAATCTTTTCCTTTAATAGCTTTTCATCAAAGCTGCCTGCATCTAGCGCAGTTGCAGTAGGGGCCTTGGCAGCAACGACAGGCGATTCCTGTTTCTCACCAACAAAGGCAAAACAAGCATAACTAATGGCAAGGGTTGCTGCGGCAAGAGAAAACTTCTTAAACATCTAATAAATCCTGAAATTCCATATAAGCAATCATATGACCGCCGTTAGACGGGTAAAATTACATCTTACCCGGATAAAAAGCAATTAAATCCGACGATTTCACGGGTAAAGTTACAAAGGTAAACCTTTATCCTACTAGCTTACTATTAGATACCCAAACTAGCTCAAGATGTAGGATTCAGCTGGAATTAGAAACGACTTTATCGTGACTTGCTCATGCGCCCTGAAACTCGCATCTTGAGGTAGATTGGGTATATTGCTTCTGGTAAACTCGCCGCCACTTAGTTTGCGCAGGAATAATGACCAATGAAGATAGGCCTTTTTTATGGCTCAACTACTTGTTATACAGAAATGACGGCCGAAAAAATACAGGCGATATTTGGGTCAGATATTCTTGATATCCACAACATAAAAGATGTTCCCCTTAACAAGTGTTTGGACTATGACATCCTGATTTTTGGTATATCCACCTGGGATTATGGCGAGCTGCAGGAAGACTGGGAATCTCATTGGGATGAAATTTCCGAGCTAGACCTTAACGGCAAAATAATGGCCCTATATGGTTTGGGCGATCAAATCGGCTATACCGACTGGTTTCAGGATGCGCTTGGCATGCTGCATGAACAAGTGGTATCGGTTGGCGCCTATATGATAGGTTACTGGCCCAATAAAGGTTATGAATTTGCCTCTTCTAAAGGGCTGACCGAAGATAAAAGCCATTTTGTCGGCCTGTCACTGGATGAAGACAACCAATACCAGCTAACGGATGAACGCATCGCGACATGGTGTCAGCAAATCCAGCAGGAAATCAACGAGATATTGTCTTCTTAATTCAGCATCTGCGATTAATTTTAAAAAACCGTAAGATCCTTAGGAAAAAAAGCACTTTGTCGTTATACCCAAGCCGCCTCAAGATGCAGGATTCAGCTGGACTTAGAAATATCTTTAGGCAAGGCACTGGTTGAGAGAATGGTGACTTCCTTATCAAAAACAATAACGCAGCATAAAGCATTTCTAAACCAGCCCTACGGGGACAACTGAGCGAACCATGTTCATCGTTGCACCTGTTTTTAAGGGAACTGCCATTAATAAAAAGATGCGCCTTGAGCATGACTCGCTCAGATGTCCTGAAGCTCGCATATTGTGGTGGTTTGGGTATATAATCTGCACATCTTGATTTCCAGTGAATTTTTAACACATGTTTGAGCAGTTTGACCTAGACTCTGAATTATTAGGCGGCATTAAAAAAGCTGGCTATAAAAAGCCCACTTCTATCCAGCAACTAGTACTCCCCGAAGCCATGGCAGGAAAAGATGTCCTGGCATCGGCGCCAACGGGCACGGGAAAAACTGCGGCCTTCCTGTTGCCGGCGGCTCAACATCTGTTGGATTACCCTCGTACCAAACCAGGCTTTCCTCGTGTCTTGGTGCTTACTCCAACCAGGGAGCTTGCGCTACAAATTAGTGAGCAGAACGAGCTGTTAACCGCCCTGACCAATATTAAAACCGGTGTTATTACCGGTGGTGTTAACTATGGCAGCCATAAAGAGATTTTAACCAGCACCACGGATATGCTGATCGCCACCCCAGGGCGTTTGCTGGAGTATATTGAAAACGAACAGTTCGACGCTAGGGAAATCGAAGTCCTTATTCTGGATGAAGCGGATCGCATGCTGGATATGGGCTTTGCCGAAACCATTAACCGCATCATAGGCGAGGCACGCTGGCGTAAGCAAACCATGCTGTTCTCTGCCACGCTTGAAGGCTCAGGGGTGATCAAATGTGCCAAGGAAGTACTGACAGATCCAGTTTACCTTGAGTCTAATCCGTCCCGTAAAGAAAAAGCCAAGATCCACCAGTGGATCCATCTGGCCGACAGTGTTGATCACAAGTTCAAGCTGTTAACTCATATCCTTAAGCAGGAAGAAGTCAGTCGCGCCGTAGTATTCGCCAATAAGCGAGAAACGGTGCAATACCTCTCGGGCAAGTTATTTGGCGAAGAGCTGCCCTGTGCCTGGCTGGAAGGCAAGATGCCGCAGGACAAGCGCAATAGTGCCGTTGAACGTTTGAAAAAGGCCGAGGTCAATGTTCTGGTGGCCACCGATGTCGCGGCCCGTGGTTTGGATATCGACGATATCAGTCATGTTATTAACTATGATATGCCACGCAAGGCAGATATCTACCTGCACAGGATTGGCCGTACCGGACGCGCCGGTAACAAGGGCACGGCCATTTCCCTGGTCGAGGCCCATGATATGGCGGTAATCGGCAAGATAGAGCGCTATATGGGAGAAAGGTTGCAGCGCAGAGTGATAGACGAGCTAAGGCCCAAGCATAAAGAAGCCCGCGTGGCGCTGAAAAAGCCCAAGGTGAAAAAGACCGCGGCCCAGAAAAAGGCCAAGGCGAAGAAGCAGGCCAAGAGAAAAACCAAAAAAGCAAAGTAGCCCTCTAGCCTAAAGCTTTGTGCTTAAACTTGTTCAGCTACCAATAAAAACGCCAATCAAATGATTGGCGTTTTTACTATGACGAATTAACGACTTAGATGCTAATGCGTCGGTACTGGCGGTATTCAGGTGACCAGTAATTCCGGTCAATCCTATCAACCAGCATCTCATCAGAAATTTCCAATGCCAGACCCTGCTTAAAGGCAACTTTGGCCACGGCAAAGGCAATTTTTTTGCTTAAATCAGCAATTTCCACCAGGGCCGGCAGCAGCTCACCCTCGCCGGTATTGGCCAGTGGCGATGCTTCGGCCAGGGTTTCACTGGCGGCCATCAGCATTTCGTCGGTAATACGATTGATATTGGCCGCAACCACTCCTAGCCCCAGGCCAGGGAAAATATAGCTGTTGTTACATTGAGCGATAGGATAACTCTTACCCTGGTACTGCACGGCTTCAAACGGACTGCCAGTGGCAATGATCACCTGGCCTTCTGTCCACTCAATGACCTGCTCGGGTCTCGCTTCTACCTGACGCACTGGGTTACTCAGTGGAAAGACGATGGGCATTTGGCAATGCTGCTTCATGGTTTTGATCACCTGCTCGGTAAACAGGCCAGGTACACCGGAGACGCCGATCAGAATATCCGGCTTGGCCCCGGTTACCACATCCAGCAGAGACGGATATTCATCCTGATATTGCCAATCTGCGATGGCCGACTTGCTTTGCACCAGCTTTTCCTGAAAATCCCTCAGGCCTGTCATGCCTTCTGTCAAAAGGCCATACCTGTCCACCATAAAGACCTGGCTTCGCGCCTGCTCTGGTGAAATGCCTTCGCTGATCATCTGGGTAATGATCTGTTCGGCGATACCACAACCGGCAGAACCAGCACCAACAAAGACTACTTTCTGGCTGGACAGCTTAACGCCCTTGGTGCGACAGGCCGCCAGCAAGGAACCAACCGTTACCGAAGCCGTGCCCTGAATATCATCATTAAAACAGCAGATTTGGTCACGATAGCGGGTTAGCAAAGGTGTGGCATTGGGCTGGGCGAAATCTTCAAACTGCAGCAAGACATGAGGCCAGCGACGTTTAACCGCCTTGATAAAGATATCCAGGAATTCATCATACTCTTGCTGACCGATACGCTTGTGACGCGCCCCCATATACATGGGATCGTTAAGCAATTTTTCATTGTTGGTACCAACGTCCAGCATCACGGGTAAGGTATAGGCCGGGCTAATGCCACCACAGGCGGTATACAAGGACAGTTTCCCAATAGGGATCCCCATGCCACCTATGCCCTGATCGCCCAGGCCGAGAATGCGCTCGCCATCGGTCACTACTATCACCTTAACCTTGTTTTTCGTGGCGTTACGCAAAATATCATCAATATTGTGACGCTCTTCATAGGAAATAAACAAACCACGCGAGCTACGGTATATATCGGAAAACTGCTCACAGGCATCGCCTACGGTTGGCGTGTAGATGATGGGCATCATCTCAGCCAGATGCGCCTGCACAAGCTTAAAAAACAGGGTTTCGTTATTATCATGGATGGCGCGCAGGTAGATATGTTTATTCAGGTTGGTATGGAAGCTGCTGTACTGCATATAGGCACGGTCAACCTGCTCTTCAATGGTTTCATATCTCGGCGGCAACAGGCCATTAAGGTTAAAACTGGCTCGTTCTTCGGCATCGAAGGCACTGCCTTTATTTAAAAGAGGGGTTTCCAATAAGGTTGGACCTGCGTAAGGAATATATAGTGGGCGTTTTTTGCTTTTTGTCATAATTTATGGGTGGTCTTGGCTTGTATTAAGAAGGTTGGTACTTGCTTACTGCCTATCACAAGGCAGGCAAACTAGTATAGAGGAATAGTTTTCCACAAAAAATCCAACCAGTGGTATTTTTTATAACTTATATTATTTTACCTTGTCAGCTATTCCATTTCGGCGATCCAGGCCAGTTGAATGGCTTCCAAAACTCGCTCACCACAGTGCTTGGGATCATCGTCAAAATTTTCCAGGGCAATGACCCATTGCATCAATTCGGTAAAGTGGAGCTGCATTGGATCTACGTCAGGGTGCTCTTCCATTAAATCCAAGGCAATTTCCAATGAATCTGTCCAGCGTAATCCCATCTAACTCTCCTTAAAATAACAGGTGGAACCATAAAGCGTCGGCAATAACCATTAAAAGCAACCAAATTATTATCAAACGAGCACGCCGGCAAAACTGACACTCCGTATGCCACCATTGATAAAACTTTTCTTTCACGCATTACCTCACAAATAACTTGTCAAACTGAGTATAGTCTACGCCTCAAATTCCTTCACCGAGATGCAAAAATGTTGAAAGCGAGAATTTAATGAGGCATTCGAACGTAAATACAACCAAGCGTTATGATATGCGAGATGAAAAGGCAAAAACAACTGCAATTGTCCACTTGCCTTTCTGAGCGAATAAAGCCGTCAACATGACTACTAAACTGAGCATTGGAATACTTGTTAATGGATAAAAATCAAGGAAAACAGTTGGTTATCAACCTGATTACTTCCACATTACTTACAAAGAGAAGCCCCTACTTGTTCTTTACTCCAGGAATTGTACTTATTTCCCATATGTCCTAATCCACCGTGGTGCCAAGTCCCATTCTTGTGATAAATCACATGGTCGCTTCCTCCTGTACATTCAATAAGAAAAGATGGAACGTCGCTGACTTTACCATTGCTTCTTATACGCCTAACTTCGCGAGGTGAACTTTTTATTTTTCCCAAAAAGAACATACGATAGGTATTTTTGCCTAAACCTCCATAAACGAAAAAAGAGTAATAACTTCACAGCTATTACCCTTTTAAATCGATCTTAATAAGCGAACTAGTGGTTTTCTGACACCGTATTGATGATTTATTTACTTTAGGATAAAAGTTAGTACTCCTTTGGTAGAAACACTAATACCCTATATAAAAGTTATGGTTTCACTTGAGATACTCGAATAATCATTGGCTCATCGTAAACGTAACAGTCACAATCTGCATCATAAGTGGTAGCACTATCGTTTATCTGCTGGTCAATCCATATTTTTTCTGGAGTTTTCACAACATTTGCGCCTTTACCTAAGCTAATTGCAACTTCACTTAACGCATTTCGTTGTATTACATTATATTCATCAAAAGTATTGCATTCACTTACATCTGCTTGCCTGGTTTCTTCAAAGGCTATGTCATAAATTAAATGGTCATAAGTAGCACTGCCAGAAATCAAGCATATATTGTCGTCGTTATCAAGGCGTTGAAATGTATGCCCGCCCGCATTAGTTGCTGGTTGAGATAATCTGGGAAGCTCCCTTAAACTTCGATCACTGTGGTCATAAATATAAGCGGTATTTAACACTTTTGCCCCATTGTTAGTAGTCCCCCCGACTAATAACACTTGATTACTAGCTAACCTTGTAGTTATGACTGAGCCGGTGTGCACTGGCAATATGATATCCAGCATTTGCCAAGTTTCAGTTTCTGCACTAAAAAGTTCTATGGTGTCCGTCTCAAAAAAACCTAAACCGTCATAATAGGCGGCATAAGTAGCACCACTCCAGCCACCAAAAACAATGACATCACCATTGTCCATTACGACAGGCATAATATGTTCACGGGTTAATGTTGGTTTATCAACCACATAAAATGACTGACTATTTGGATCATATATTTCACAACCATAATCATGGTCAGGGCTGTCACCTCTAAAATAACAAGATAAAACACGGCCATCAGGCAAAATGTTTTTGCTATGATAAGCTCTACTTTGCCCATAAAAATTGTGCTTTAGATCTGCTATTTGGGTCAGAGAATTATCAAGCAAGTTGAGTAAAAATGCCTTTGGGGAGTGATGCCCCTCTGCACAACTGCCGTTTGAATATATCGCTTTACAGCCACCAGTAACCAGCAGTTGGTTATCATCAAGCTGTAGCACATGAGCCTGATTGATGTTTTCAGGCAGGGGAATATCTACATAAGTAAACTCTGTAGGAGCTATCTTAATAGTAACTTTATCACTCGAAGTTGCACCGTCATCATCTGTGACCGTAAGAGTAAAAGTAAAGGCTTGCTCTTCAGGTACATTAAAATTTGTCTCAAAATAAGCGGTGGCTTTATCCGCATCATTCAAAGTCAAGGCTGCCGAACCTGAAGCATAATCCGTCAATTGCCATTGATACGAAACTATTGTTCCATCTGTATCGGAAGCTTCTCCTGATAAAATAACTTTAGTACCGGTATAAATACTTTGGTCTTCACCTGCACTTACAGTTGGAGCCAGGTTAGCTGCAGGAGGTGTTACAGGCGTACTTGGTGTTGATTCACTGCCACCTCCCCCGCCACAAGCGGTAAGTGCCAGAGTAAAAAATGAGGTTATCATTAGTTTTCGATTGGATATGAGCATAAAATAAATCCCTTAAGTGTTTGACCTAATAAGCCTAATTCCACCTAGATGTGAAATTTTTGCCCATATTTAAACACTTAAGAAAATCAAATACCTTCCCTGAATCGCGCGTTAAAAAATTAATTATTTTTTGGAAAAATTCATTCATTTTTCGTATCTAGTGACTCTCGCAAACATTTGCCAAATTAAGCCATCACTTATTTAAACAGGTTGAGATGATGGCGAAACCTAAACCGTTTACACCAGAACAATTTGAAGTAAGGCTAAATCATGCAATAGAAAGACTGATTGCGGATAAGCAGTCTTTAGTTGGAGAGGAAAGGTGCGATATTCGCGTTGCGGACATTGCCAATATTTTCAATGTAAATGTTGCTACTTTACGTCGCTGGTGCATAGAACATGTACAGAAAAATCCGAGCCAATATTTGGCTGAATACCGGATTGAAAGGGCGAAGCAATTGCTCCGCCAAGGGATAAAACCTGCTGTTGTTTCACAAATGTTAGCCTTCGCTGAACATAAGGTATTTTCCTCATGTTTTAAGCGCTATCAAGGAGCTTCACCTTCAGACTATTTCAAAAAACCTCAGTTGAGGCACTCAGCCATAGCATGAGTTCAAAATTAAATTTCTTGTAAAAATTCTTTCACTTTTTCCGTATAAAGGTGATCTTCTCCGTAGACTTCAATAAAAACCGTTATGGCATCATTAGCTAAATTTTTTGCATATTCTTTTTCATCCATTTTAATGACTACCCGAGCCAAATTAAATTTCGAGATAGCAACTCTAGGATGCGAATCGCCATTGTTAATTGCTAATCCTGTTATTGCCTTTTCAAAGTATTGCTTGGCTTTTGGAAGGTCTTCTAGTTTAGTAAAACAAATCGCTAAACCATTGATCGCAGCTAAGGCTGCATGATGGTGCTCATTTGCAACTTTTCCTATTATTTTTAAAGCCGTACGATAATTGATAATTGCAGCTTCGTATGCTTGAACGTCAATTTGAACATTTGCCAAGTATGTATATGCATAAGCAACATCAATATGGTTCTTACCAAAGAAACCTTCAAAGATACCAATTGATTTTTTGTGTATTTCTATTGCTTTCTCATAGTCTTCCAAAGAAGCATAGCTATTGGCGATATCATTGTAATAACTAGCTACTTTTGGGTGATTCTCACCATATACTGTTTTTACAATTTCAATACCTTGTTGCTGGTAGCTCAACGCTTCACTGAAACGCCCGATATTTAGCAACATGGTACCGATATCAAAAAGAGTATCACCGATTTTATAATGTGAACCAGGAAAGATTTTCTTTCTAATCTCCAGCGCTTCTATACGCTTCGACAATGAAGCTTCATATTGACCTTGCTCAACTAATGTCTGTGCAATATCTAACAATGCCACAGCAACATTTTCTGAACTTTTCCCCTGTAACTCAATAAACATCACCAGCGCTTCGTTTTGCTCAGCCAGTGCAAGTTTATAGTCTCCTTGTTTACTTATTGTACGGGCATTCATTAATTTTGCTAAAGCGGTTAATTCAGGTTGCTTTTGCTCAATAAATAATTGCAGTGCACTTTTATACTGGTTTGACGCTTCAATATAATTTCCCAGATCATAGTAATTATCACCTAGCTCCATTAAAACTTCCCCGTGTCCAACCTCAGTTTCATTCACTAATACTGAGGCTTTCAATAAAGGTAGAGCATGTTCGTATTCTCCTAAGGCAGAGAATGCTTGAGCGATTGTTCTCTGTATTTTACTCTTGGTAACAGGCTGTTGCTGAAACTTATCTTCAAGATCTTTATTTGCATATACCAAAAGATCTTTGGCCGTTATTGTCTTTCCATAACTTAATTCTGGATTCCCAGCTTCAAATGTACTCATCATAAAGCCAAGAATACTTTCCGATAATGCTTTTTCTTCACGTAATTGCCTATTTTTGTTAATTACAACTGCGTTGAAAGCAATCATTGATATCAAAAATAGAAATATAAAGCTGATCATCATAGGGTTTCTATTAACAAACTTCTTCAAAAAATAACTATATGTTTGTTCCACTGCAGTAATTGGCATGCCTTGTAGGAAATACGATATATCGGCATTTAAAGACAGTACTGATGCATAGCGTTCACTTGACTCAACTTTACTGGCAAGCTTTATAACTTCATTCAATTCGTAGTCCTTACCTTTAGAAATAACGCCTAATAACTTACCAAGTGAATAAATATCACAACTTGTGGTTAGGTTTCGCCCTGAAAACTGCTCTGGACTGGCAAAGTCACGACTTACAGCTTTTATATAGTTAGCATTGACTCGGGGATTTTCAGTATTGTCGTTAACAGCATGACTAATAGTTTTAGCTATACCAAAATCCATCAGCTTGGGTTCACCTTGCTTATCGACAAGTATATTCGACGGCTTAATATCCGCATGAATGACCATATTCTGGTGTGCAGTTTGCACTGCATTGCAGACTTTTTGAAAGAGCTTTAGCCGGTCTTTAAGAGCAAGTTTATTTTCTTCACAGTATTGGTCTATAGGTATCCCATCAACATATTCCATTACCATATAAGGCAGGCCTTGTTCCGTTTTATCAACGGTAAATATTTTGGTGATATTGACATGATCTAGGTTTGCCAAATGTTGCGCTTCTTTTTGCAAAAAATCTTCACCTGCTACAGCAACGATAGAAGGATAGACAAACTTAATCGCTACTTTTTGCTCTAATTGTCCGTCATTCCGTTCACCAAGATAAACAGCCCCCATTCCACCTTGGCCTAACTTTTTAGTTAGCCGATATACACCGACTTGAGCACCTGATAAGTCATGAATAATATTGTCTTCTACAAGGTTTTCAGCTTGTTTTCCAATAAGTTCATTAAATGAAGTCTGCTTTTTATTTTCTTCATGAGCAGTAATTAGCGCAGTAACGTCAGCATAAAATTCATGTTTTTCATTGATGAAGTTTGGAAGGTTAGCTTCCATATTATTCTCATCAATAGAAAGTAAATGTTGAAAAAGTGCAAGGGGGGTATCAAATTTCATAAATATCCTTTTTTATTTTTTTGGATTAATATTGAGTGCGCAAGTAGGCTTTGGCCGTTGAAAGCTCGTTATAAATGGTTGATTTTTTGAGTGATAACTCAAAGCTGATGTCTTTTATATCATAACCGAGAAAATAATGTAGTAATGCTACTTGGTATGACCTTGGTGCAAGTTTTGCCAATTTTGATAGCGCATTGTCAAAATTAATGTAAGGTTCAGGGTTTTCAGATAGAGGAATATAGTCAGTAAGGTTTTCGTTATTGTTTGTTCTTTTCTTAGCGTTTTTGGCTTTTATATCATCTAGCAACATCCACCGAACAAATGATGCTAATGAAAGAAAAAACTGCTTCCTATTATCAAATATTTCTTTGGGTGGTGATAACTGAACTAAGGCTTCATGTAAAAGAGAAGTGGTATTGGGTAGTTGCTCAATTAACTTACTGGTGGAGGCCTTGCTGGCAATTTGCTTTTTTATAATGCCTTTCAGGTGATAGTAAATAATGCTACGCAGTTGATTGGCACTTTTCAGATCATTGTTAGTAACCCAGCAATTTAGAATTTCAGTAAAGTTTTCAGAAGGGGAAACATCATGCAACAAGCTTTGTTTGTCTTCCATAACAGTTCACACATCCCTAAATTAATTCAATAAGAGCAAGCATATATGTTACTTTATTTTTTTACTAGAATTTTTAAATAGTTAAACTCAATAACAGCTCCTCGCATTGAACGCTGTAAAAAGCATAAACTACTCGATATATCCTGCCAGCCATTAGCACTGTATTGCCTGGTGCAGAAGGATGGGAAGATATTGAAGACTTTGGGCATTTAAAGCTCAATATACACACACGAGAACGCATTTTAACCAAATATCATTAAGGAAACTTGACGTATAACAATTAGTGCTAAAATAACGCGTGCATTGGCGGCTGTTTTTGCTCATTATAGCGCCGCAAATTTAAATCATCATTTTGGGTACTATTCATGATGCAAATCACAGATCTGCAACAAGAACAAAAAATCACGCCACTATTCAGGCTCGGCTTTAGGCCCTTCTTCCTTGGCGGAGCCATTTTCAGTGTGTTGGCACTATTGCTTTGGATTGTCATGCTCAAGGGCAAGGTATCTTTTGTTCCGCTAGGCGGTGGCTACTGGTGGCATATCCATGAAATGATATTTGGTTTTAGTTGCGCAATTGTGGCAGGCTTTCTGCTGACTGCGGTGCAAAACTGGACCGGAACGCGTGGTATCAGCGGCGGCAAACTGATCTTTTTGTTCGCAGTCTGGCTGGCCGGCCGTGTTGTGGTATTGTTTCCCGAATTGCTGGGTTCTGTATTGACCACTGTTGTCGATTGTTCTTTCCTGATCATAGTGGCTGTATTTCTGGGCCGTCCCATCATCGCCATTAAGCAGTATCGCAATCTGTTTTTTGTGCCACTGTTGGTGCTTTTCACCCTGGCTAATCTGCAAATGCATCTGGCGGTTTACTCCCCAGAAACCTTTAGTATCCAGTTTACTGGTTACAGTGGCGTTATGCTGGTTACGTTTTTAATGTCGGTAATGGCCGGGCGCGTGGTGCCCATGTTTACCGCCAATGGCACGAAAACACAAAAGGCCCTGCCAATAAAATGGCTGGAATGGGTCACCAATGGCAGCCTGGCTGTGCTAATGTTTGCCCTGCTGCTGGAGCCTGTTATTGATTTTAACGCCGTATTCTTCGGCATTGTCCTGATCATTGCTGCCGCGGCCCAATGTGTTCGCTGGTTAAGATGGCGTCCCTGGATCACCCTGGGCGTGCCGCTGCTCTGGTCACTGCATTTCTCCATTTTGTTTATCTGGTTTGGTTTGCTGGTGCTTGGCCTTAGCTACCTGTCATCCGATATCCCTGTCAATCATATCTGGCACCTGCTCACCGTCGGTGGCATGGGTGGACTTATTTTAGCCATGATAGCCCGGGTTTCACTGGGTCATACCGGACGTCCTCTTATGCCTCCCAAGGTCATGAATGTGGCATTTTTCATTATTTCTGTGGCCGCATTAATTCGCTCTTTTGGCCCCTGGTTGCTACCGGAGAAAAGCCTGATCTTTATCGATACCAGTATGCTGTGCTGGCTCATTGCCTACGGTATATTTGCGGTCAAGTATGGCCCCATGCTGATGGCGCCCAGGGCTGACAACCGCCCGGGTTAACTAACATTTCGGGCGACAATGCGGCTGTGTAACAGCTACACCGCCGCATTGTATCCATTGCTTGTACCGGCTGCCTATTAGTCGTATGCTTGCCCAAAAAGATAAAGAATCATCATGCGTACCGTTTTCCTAGATCTGCAGACCTTTAGCCCTGACGTATCCCTGTCGGCCATTGAAACTCAGGTTTCATCTCTTACCACTTACCCCTTGACCCGGCCTGAACAGGTGGTTCGCCATGGCCAGGATGCCGAAATATTGATTACTAATAAGGTAGTTTTAGGCCGAAAAGAGCTGGCTCAGTTACCCCAATTGAAACTCATTTGTGTTGCCGCCACAGGTACCAATAACATTGACTTGGCAGCGGCAAGAGAATTCGGGGTGGCGGTCACCAATGTCAGCGACTATGCCGGAAATTCCGTGGCCCAGTATGTTTTTTCGCAAATTCTCGAGTATTTCAGCCAAACCAGCCATAACAACCAGAATACCGACAAGGGCCTGTGGCAAAAAAGTCCTACCTTTTGTCACCATGGTAATAAAATTCAAGAACTTGCCGGTAAGAAGCTGGGCATAGTCGGATTTGGCCACCTAGGGCAAAGTGTTGCCAAGATAGCGGCCGCATTTGACATGCAAATATTGATTGCCGAACGGCCCGAAGCAAGCCGGGTCCGGGAAGGCAGGATGGCCTTTGAAGAGGTGGTAAAGCAGTCCGATATTTTATCCCTGCACTGTCCGCAAACCCCAAAAACCGAGAATTTGATAAACGCGCAAGTGCTTAAGTTAATGAAGCCGGGTGCCATGCTGATCAACTCCGCGCGCGGTGCCATTATCGATGAAGCGGCCCTGTTAACAGCACTTAAAAACAGGAAAATAGGCTATGCCGTGCTGGATGTGCTAAGCCAGGAGCCGCCACCTGCAGGCCATATCCTGCTAGATACGGGGTTGGATAATTTAAAGATCACCGCCCATATTGCCTGGGCCAGTATCGAGGCACAACAAAGGCTGCTCAACCTGATTGCTGATAACATTGACGCCTACCGGCATAATCGGCAACTAAATCGCCTGGATTGCTAAAACTCGTTTGATATTCATGGACTTTTTCCACAGGGAATTTTATCCTAGCAAGCTATAAATTTAATAATAATTCATCAAGGATCTTCCTCTATGAAAATGCGCTATACGGCACTGTTATTGACCTGTCTAACACTGCTCTTAGGCTGTAATGGCAAGTCAGGTGAAAATGAACCGACACCAGAGCCGGCCACGGCAACCAGCATTGTTTTAGCGATTCAAAATTCTGACGGTGAAGCACAATCCAGTTTTGACAAAAATGAAACTATTCAGCTGGTTGCTACTGTCTTTGACCAATATAGTGCGCCAATGACTAACCAAAGGGTTAATTTCACCGCTGATTTAGGTGCGCTTTCTCCCGACTCCAAACTGACCGATGCCTCCGGACAGGCAATGGTGACCATCACTAATGAGACGCTTGCCATAGGGGCAGGTACGGCTACGGCGACACTGTTAGAGTTAACGGGTTTAGGACATTATGAATATATCAATAATGACGTCGCGGATGTGCCTGCCTCTATCAGTACAGAATTATTATTAAATGGTGCTCCGGTAAACCAATTTAAGGCCGATCAGCAAGTTCAGATCAGGACCCAGTTGACCGATGAAGACAATCAACCACTGATTAATCAAATCATTAGTTATACCGCAGATATAGGCACATTATCTGCCGCTACCGCATTAACGGATAGCAGTGGTATCGCCACTGTCACACTATCGGGCAGTGATGATATTGGCGCAGGTGTTGTTACCGCCGTATATAATGAGTCTGAGTCCAGTACCCCAACTAACCGTATCAATTACCAAGTTATACCTGCCGATGCCGTGGTGGTCGACAGCGAAGTGCGCCTGGGATACTTCAACGAAAGTGATGAATTTGTCGAAGGAGAAATTCAGCTTTCTGTGGCCAACAATAGCATCAGCGCCGGTGGCACCTTGGGATTAAGTGTCGATTTGGTGGACAGTGAAAATAAGCGAGTCAATGCGCCAACGCCGGTAGCTTTTACCTCCAACTGTGTGCAAAACGGTAATGCCAGCATAGACGAAAACGTGTTCAGTATTAAGGGCAATGCCAAGGCCACCTTTGAAGACATTAACTGTGCCGGCACTGCCGGGACGGAAGATGTACTTATTGCCTCCATTACCGTCAATGGCATTACCAATACGGCTTCGGCCAATATTGAAATCACCGGCGAACAGCTGGGTTCTATCGAGTTTATTTCTGCCGAGCCGACTTCTATTGTTTTAAAGGGCACGGGCGGACAAGGTAAACAGGAAACGTCCACCCTGACCTTTTTGGTAAAAAGTGAGCTTGGCAATGTCCTGGCACAGCAAGAGGTGGAGTTTAGCCTGGATACCTCGGTTGGCGGCATAACGCTTAGCCGAGGATCTGGCCTGACCAACAGCCAGGGCCTGGTTACCACACAGGTTTCTGCCGGTAGCGTACCGACAGCGGTGCGGGTAACCGCCAAGGCCAGCATGACTTTTAATGGCGAGCAAATTTATGTACAAACGCAGTCTGACTTGTTATCCATAAATACCGGCTTGCCAGAACAAAGATCACTGACCCTGAGTGCTTCGGTACTAAACCCTGAGGCCGACGGCTACAATGGGGAAACTTCTACCATTACCGCCCAGCTGGCAGATAATTTTAATAACCCGGTGCCCGATGGCACTACGGTTAATTTCACGACGGAAGGCGGCGTGATTGAGCCAAGTTGCAGCACGGTGAACGGTGCCTGCTCCGTGACCTGGACCAGCGCCGAGCCACGCGTTGATGATCACAGGATCACCATATTGGCAACGGCTCTGGGCCATGAAACCTTTTTCGATACCAATGGCAACAACACCTTTGATGATGCCGACGGCTCAGCCATTACCGATGCCATGGTTTCATCCGGTTTTGGCCGCCATAATGCCGAGCCCTCCGGCTTTGTCGATATGTCAGAGGCCTGGCGCGATGACAATGAAAATATTGCCTATGATGCCGGAGAAGTATTCCTGGATTATGACAACAGCCAGAGCTTCTCCGGGCCAGATGCACTATTTAACGGCCCCCAGTGCCAGGGCAGCACATGTGCCGCCGCAGATATGCAGGCGATTCACGTCCGCAAGGCCTTGATCCTTATTATGTCTGGCTCTTTTGCCCTGTATGAATTAGCCGACTCAAGTGACAGTACGGTTTACGAGTCCAATATTGGCAATGGTACCAGCAATCCGATTCCGGACATTGCCGATGGTGGTAGCAATACCTTTACCTTCAGCTTTTCCGATACGGCTTTGCAGGCTCTGCCCTTGGGAACTACCATCAGTGTCAGCAGCAGTGCCGGTGAGCTGCAGGGCACCACTTCCTTTACCATGGCAAATACCAATGCCACGGCACATGCTTTTCAGTTTGCCCTGGTAAACCCGTTAGATGGTGCTCCTGAGACAGCTTTGTTGTCAATCAGCATTTCCACACCAAAAGGTCATGTCACAGGCGTGCCGCTAAAAAGCATTAACCTGTTGTAGCGATTGTTACGGTTAAGAAAAAACCACGCCTTGGCGTGGTTTTTTATTGCTCAATGAATAATACCAATTGAAATAAATAATTGACCAACTTAGAGCTTCATTAGCGCGCTTAGAACAAACCAAATGAGTCAAGCATAGTCATTCTATGTTTTATTTATTTGGTGAAGTTATCAGTGCGCTAATGAGCTCCCAAGGGCGAGTTTAAAAGGCTTATAAGCTGCGTTATTGATTTTGATAAGGGAATAACCATTACCTGCAATCAATGCCTTGCCTCTAAGCCTTTTAATTCTCGCTAAGTGATCAATTATTTAATTCACTTGGTATAAGCGGGCCTAAAGCCACTGGTCCTTTATTTTACCGTAATGAAAATAGCCCCACTGGCCGACCCTACGAAGCGGCGCCAAAGGAAATTTTGGCAAAGGCTGCTGATAAAGCGGTAGGTGAGGTACTGGCTTTTCTGCCACCTTCTCCGCCATGCGCTTGCCGGCCTGGACGCTAAAGGAAACACCACTGCCACAGTAGCCCATGCTGTAAAAAATACTTTGCTGATCATTTTGATAAATATGCGGCAGGTCATCCAGGGCCATACAGATCCAACCCGACCAGGTATAGTCATATTTAAGCTGCTTAAGTGCAGGGAAACTGGATTTTAGCACGGCCAATAGCCTGTCGGCATAGTAGGGATCATCCGCCCCCTTACCCGTTATAGCTCCTCTGCCGCCAAAGAGTATTCGGTTATCCGGCAACTTGCGGTAATAATACTTTAATGCCCGGGTATCCATCACCACATTGGACGTAAGAAAATTACAGGCCTTAATTTGCTCATCACTCAAAGGCTCTGTCACTATTATCTGTGAAAGCACCGGCAGAGTGCGGTTTTTCACCAGCTTGTGCAGGTTTTTCGGCGTATAGCCATTGGTGGCGATCACCACCTTTTTTGCGGTAACGACGGCCTGCGGGGTCACCAATTGATGAGAACCACAAGGCTGTTCCTGCCAGTCGATAATGGGCGATGATGTATAAACTCTTGCCCCGGCCTTTCTCGCCAGCTCCTGATAGCCCCAGGCCAGCTTAAGGGGGTTTAAGCCGAAACCGTCCTGATACCTGATTGCTCCGTAGGCATTATGATCGTCCATATACTGCTGGCGAACCTGTTGCTGCGACAGGACTTGCACATCATAGCCAAACATCTGCTGCTGCAGCCTGGCCAGGCTAGCCAGCTCCTTCAGCATTTTCGGCTTGTGGGCCACCTTTAAGTAACCCGGGGGTTGCATCTGGCAGTCTATGCCCTCTCCAATCAGGCTTTTCACCGTATCGACACCGGCACACATTTCGTCATAGATGCCGCGCATCACCTCTTCGCCCCACTGCTTGGCCATGCTGGTGTATGTTTTTCGTCCGGAGGATTTAAGAATAAAGCCGGCATTTCGTCCACTGCAGCCCCAGGCGGTTTTATTGGCTTCCAAGACATGGGCCTTGATGCCATGCTCACGTGCCAGGTGCAAGGCGCAGGAGAGTCCTGTATAACCGGCACCAACAATGACGACATCAACATCCATATCATTTGTCGCAACCCCGTCATCTTCTGGCGCCTCTCCCGAGCTATCGGCCCAATAGCTATTGGGGTATGGCTCACCTTGTCCCGGTGTTAAATCATGTAGGGGGTCGTACATCTATACTCCAAAAATTAAAATGCTGGCATCTTATGCCAAAGTGACGCCATAATGACACAGCAAATACGCTATAATCAATAAAGGCACGCATGCTAAACGCCATCAATTGGCGGCTATATTACTTCTTATGACAACCCAATTTACTTATAAAAATTTAACACCGGATGACTTTGACAGTGTCATCAAGCTTGGCAACCATGTGCACGGAGACGGCTACCTGACTAAAGAAAACATCAAGGACTGGTACCTAAGAGGCATAGCAAAGGGGATTAATTCCGGCTATGTCGTATATGACGGTGATAAACTCATCGGCTTTCGTATCACCTTTGCCGCCCGGCAGTGGCCAATAGACAAGTGGTGTACTCCCGAGTTATGGCAAGCCGACCAGGACAAGGTTTGTTATTTCAAATGCAATACGGTTGATGAAGATTACCGAGGCCATGGCATAGGCGGTAAACTTCTGCAATTGTCGATTGATGCCGCGAAAAAACAGGGCGCCATCGCTGGTGTCAGTCATTTATGGAAACAAAGTCCGGGCAATAGCGCGGTCAGATATTTTACCAAGTGCGGCGGTCAACTGGTTAAGGAGCATCCGGACAGGTGGTATGAAGAAAGCCAGCAGGGCTATAACTGCATTTTATGTGGCTATAATTGTCATTGTGAAGCAGCAGAAATGATCATCCATTTCGATCAATAAAGAATATCTAGAGACAAGACACCCTGTCTCTATTCGCTACGAGCCCATGTTAGAATATTTAACTGATTAAGTAATTTACCCAAACTAGATATAGTCAATTGGCAAGGCAGTAGTATACTTGATTTCTTCCATGGCAAAGCTGGAGCTGATATCGGAAAAGTCTGCCTGAGTAATGAGTTTCTTGTAAAAGCTGTCATAGGCCTTCATATCCGGCACTACGACTCTGAGCAAGTAGTCTACCTCACCACTCATGCGATAGAACTCTATGATCTCGGGAAAATCTCTCGCAATTTCTGCAAACTCTCTCAACCAGTCAGGATTATGCTGATTGGTCTTGATCATAACAAAAACTGTCAGGCCGACATTGAGCTTTTCCGCGTCCGCCAGAGCGACTCGACTGCGTAGCACACCTGATTTTTCCATGGCCTGAATGCGCCGCCAACAAGGGGTCGTTGATAAGCCAACCTGTTCGGCAATATCACTGACCGAAGCGGTACAGTCCTGCTGTAACAGGGCCAGTATTTTTTTATCAAAATTATCCACGCATCACCATAAAAATATATTTTCAACATTAACAACAAATATAGAATATTTTTCTAAAATAGACGTCAAATCGTAAGAATTTAGCACATTATTTTCCGTTACACTATGAAATAATGCTCATTAGATTTCAAATAAGTGCAAGGTGAAACCTAATGAGTAATATAGAAATAATGCAAAAAACTGACGTCATCCACGGCCGGGGCGTGATTTATGACGATATTACTCAAACCATAGGCAATACGCCCCTGGTCAGGCTGAACCGCTTTTGCCAGGCGCTTGATATCAAAGCCAGCGTATTGGCCAAAATCGAGTTTTTTAACCCGGCCGGCTCCATTAAGGACAGGCCGGCACTGGCCATGATCGAGTCAATGATCAAGCAAGGCAAGATAGGACCTGATACGGAGATCATAGAAGCCACTTCCGGCAATAATGGCGTGGCCTGTGCCTGGATTTGTGCCATGAAGAAGATCCCACTGACCATAGTGATCCCCGAGCATATGTCGATTGAGCGCCGCAAGCTGATCAAGCACTATGGTGCCAAGCTGGTATTAACACCAAAAGAGCAAGGCACCAAGGGCGCGATTGATCTTGCCAAGCAAATGATTGCCGAACGTGATAACGCCATTATGCTGGATCAGTTTGGCAACCAGGCAAACTCGGATATGCATGCCGCAACTACCGCAGAAGAAATCTGGACGGATACCCAAGGCAAGGTAGACGTGTTGGTAGCCGGTGTCGGCACAGGTGGCACGCTTTCCGGTATCGCGAAGACCTTGAAAGCGCGTAACCCGAAATTAAAAGTTATTGCGGTAGAGCCAGCTTCATGTCCTGTGCTATCTGAAGGCCGCGCCGGCGTCCATAAAATTCAGGGATTAAGCTCGGGTCATGTTCCTGATATTTTAAGAACCGACTTGATCGATGAGGTGGTGACGGTTTCCAATGAAGATGCCGTCGAGTTCGCCCGGGATATCGCCTGCCTGGAGAGCCTCCCGGTTGGCATCTCATCGGGGGCGGCGCTAAAAGCGTCCATGGTGATAGGCCGGCGCCCGGAATTTGCCGGCAAGAATATTGTCACCATACTTGCGGACAATGCCGAGCGTTATTTCAGCACAGAGTTATTTGACTAGGCTTGCAGTAAATTTAACGGACAAAAAAGGTGCGAATAAGCACCTTTTTTTGATTATAAGTGCCAGTCGATTTCGGCCCTATTGTTTTTCGCCAGCCAGACATTGGCCTTGGAAAAGTGGCGACAGCCAAAAAAGCCACGGTAGGCGGATAATGGTGAAGGGTGCGGGCCTTTCAACACACAGTGTTTACTTGTATCGATATTTTTCCCCTTTTTCTGCGCATGGCTACCCCAAAGGATAAAAACACAGCCGGGGTTTTTATCATTAAGACTAGCCACCACGGCATCAGTAAAGGTTTCCCAGCCCAGTTTCGCGTGCGAATGGGCATTGCCCTCCTGTACGGTAAGCACGGTATTTAACAGCAATACCCCCTGCTCGGCCCATTTCGTTAGATGACCATGAGCTGGAATTTCAAAGCCTTGAATATCCGTAGCCAGTTCCTTGTATATATTAACCAAAGAAGGCGGGATCTTAATATTCGGTTCAACGGAAAATGCCAGACCATGCGCTTGCCCCTGGCCGTGGTAGGGATCCTGTCCCAGAATAACCACCTTGATATCCACCAGGTCAAGATAATCAAACGCAGAAAATACCTTGTCCTCGGCTGGAAATATATTGATACCATCACCGCGCTGCTTAGCCACATCAGTCATTAAGTTTGTGAAATAAGGCTTTTGCTGTTCAGCACAGATAAATTCTTGCCATCTTTTATTCAATATCATTCCCCTAAAAAATAAAGGTGGCCATTTGCCACCTTTATCGCAATCTAATATGCCCTATTCTAATACAAATAGGTCTGGGAGATTAGTGTTTCGAGAGTAAGTAGTCACGTAACTTGGCAAATTCAGCTGTCATATCCTGTGATAAAATGCTCTCACCGGCACAATCGGCCAATTCTTTCGGCAAGCCGAGCGGCTGCCCTAGAATGCTTTCAACCACATCCTTAAATTTCGCCGGGTGTGCCGTCCCTAAAAAGACACCAAATTCGCCTTCTTCAAGGTTATATTGCAATGCCTTGTAAGCCACGGCGGCATGAGGTTCACTGATATAGCCCAGTTTGCTTAACTGGATAAGAGTTGACTGAGTCTGCTCCTCATCGACGGAAGCGGCGCTAACACAATCCTTATCCACCAGCTCGGCACGCAGCATATGCTCGACTCTCGGCCAATTGTTCGGGTTACTGACATCCATGGCATTGGAAATCGTCGCCACAGTATCATGCGGCTGCCACTCTCCCGTTGCCAAATAACGTGGCACTGTATCATTGGCATTGGTTGCCGCGACAAAGCGTTTGATCGGCAGGCCCATTGCCTTGGCAAAAAGGCCGGCAGTCAGGTTACCGAAGTTGCCGCTGGGCACGGAAAAGACAATATCAGCCAGTTGATCTTTGCCTTTTTGGCGGGAAAGCTGGGCCACGGCTTCAAAGTAGTAACAGATTTGTGCCAATAACCGGCTGATATTAATTGAATTTGCCGAGTTTAAACCAATAGTTTCGGCAAGTTCACCATCGTCAAATGACTGTTTCACCAGTGCCTGGCAATCATCAAAGCTGCCATCAACAGCCAAGGTTTCGATATTGTCCCCCAGGGTAGTAAACATTTTTTCCTGCAACAGGCTGATCTTGCCTTTAGGATACAGGATGACTACGCGGATATTATCCAGGCCATGGAAGGCATGGGCGACGGCGGCACCTGTATCACCCGATGTTGCCGTCAGAATAGTGATCTGCTTGTCCTTACTAAACGCCTGCAGGCATTTGGCCATAAAGCGGGCACCAAAGTCTTTAAATGCCAGGGTTGGGCCATGGAACAGCTCCAATATTGCTTTATCCTCGCTAATGGGCTGCAACTGTGCCGGAAAGTTAAAGGCATCCGTGACTATGTCCGTTAATTCGGCTTCACTGAGATCCTCGCTGACAAAGGGAGACAGAACCTTGACGCTACGCTCAACCAGTGGCATTGCCAGCAACTCGTCGATATTATCAAATTTTGGCATGATTTCCGGGAAAAACAGCCCCTGATTTCTACCCAAACCTTGCTTAACCGCGCCAGCAAAACTGACCTTTTCACTATTCTCTTTTAAATTGTAAAACTTCACTTTATTGATCCTTTTTAGCGCTTGGCGTTACTTCACACGCCCCCACTTCATCTGCCTTACAAACATGAACAAAACCCAGCTCTGTCTGTAAGTAATTATTTTTTAACCATAATGCCATTTCTTCTGCTTTGGCTTCTTGATCACAAACGGCAAAAAGCGTCGGACCTGAGCCCGAAATGCCCACCGCCAGGGCGCCAAGCGATATCAGGTGAGCCTTGGCCTGTTCAAACCCGGGTAACAGGTGTTGGCGGTATGGCTCGGCAACCACATCTTTTAGCACGGAAAACGCCTGCTCCTTGTCCTGGCGATGACAGGCATCGACAAAGGTGGCCAGGTTTTGTCCATAGGCGATCAAGTCTTGTCGGCTATATTGAGCCGGTAAAACTTCTCTTGCTGCCTTGGTCGATACCTCGATGCCAGGGTAAGCCATCACATAGAAGCAATCTTCAAAACCCGGCAATTGGCGGGAGATCACAGTTTCATCCGGCACCATTAACTGCAGGCCACCGAAATAGCAGGGAGCAACATTGTCATAATGCAGACTGCCGCTAATTTGCGCTTCCATCTCCCCCATCATCAATAACATGGCTTTTTTATCAAAGCAGTACTGGTAAAAAACGTTAAGGGCCTCCAGCGCCGCGACAACAGAGCAGGCACTGGAGCCCAGGCCACTGCCAACCGGCATTTTCTTTTCCAGTGTCAGTTCCACCGCTTGAACTTCTCTGCCCCTTGCCAGCAGCTTTTTATTAAACAGCTGCAGGCAATGCCAGACAATATTATCTTCAGCCTTTCCCGGCAGCTTATTGGCAAATTCACCTACGATCACCAACGAGTCTTTATCGGCCGCCACGACAGAGACCACATCTCCCAGCAGGCTGCCATCAACAGGCTTTACTGCCAGCCCTAAAACATCGAAGCCAACACTGACATTGCCTATGGATGCCGGTGCAAATACGGATACAGTCATTAGTGTTGTTGCTCCCATGCCAAGGTTCTTAATAGATCTCCGAAAACGCCAGCGGCAGTTACCGCAGCACCGGCCCCGTAGCCGCGAAGCACAAAGGGTAATGGCTGGTAATAACGGCTGTGAATCGCCAGGGCATTTTCGCCATCTTTAATATTATAGAGAGGATGCTCAGGACCTACCGCCTCGATACTGACCTGGCACTGACCGTCAACGATATTGCCGATATAACGCAACACCTTGCCCTGTACCTTGGCCTCTTCTACTCTCTTGCTAAAGGCTTGGTCAACCTGGCTAAGCTTGGTCATAAACTGGCTGATATCTCCGCTGGCATCAAAGTCCTCTGGCAGTACAGATTCTATTTTGATATCAGACAATTCCAGTGACATACCCGATTCACGGGCCATGATCAGCAGTTTTCTCGCGACATCCATACCACTTAAGTCATCGCGCGGATCCGGCTCGGTAAAACCATTTTCCTTGGCTATCGCCGTTGCCTGTGACAAAGGCATGCCTTCGTCCAGCTTGCCAAAGATATAGGAAAGCGAACCTGACAGCACTCCTTCGAAGCGCTGTAATTCGTCCCCTGCCTTGATCAGGCTTTGTAAGGTATCAATAACTGGCAGGCCAGCCCCCACAGTAGTTTCATAGAGAAAACGACGGTTCATTTTTTGTGCCGCATCTCGCAATGCCTGATAATATTGCCATGAATCTGTATTGGCCTTTTTGTTCGGTGTTACCACATGGAAACCTTCCTCGAGAAAACCGACATAACTCATTGCCAATTCTTCATTGGACGTGGAGTCTACCAATACCGGATTGATCAGATGGTTATCACGGACAAACGCCTTAATATTATCTACGGTTGCTGGCACTGGATCTTGAGTAAGTGCGCCGGACCAGTTATCCAGATCTATACCATTCTCATCAAACACCATGCCCTTGCTGTTGGCAAGACCATAAACCTTAAGATCGATATTCTGTGCCTTTAACGCCGGTTGCTGGCGTGATATCTGCTCAATCAATTCGCTGCCAACCACACCACAGCCGATCAAGAAGACATCGATTGTCGGGCGGTGAGAGAAAAAGTTTTGGTGGCTGACCTTGATGGCGTCAGTGCATTTACGCTGTTCTATTACCACGGAAATACTGCGCTCGGACGAGTCTTGCGCGATTGCCACCACGTTCACCCTCGCCTGGGCCAAAGAGCTGAAAAACTTTGCCGCGACACCACGTTGGTGATGCATGCCATCACCCACCAGAGAAACAATAGATAACTCGCTCTTCAGCTCCAGGGGTTCCAGCAGGCCATTAAGCAGCTCCAGCTCGAACTCTTCCTTTAAACTTTGCTCCGCCTGAGCCGCATCTGCGGTATAGATACAGAAGCTAATGCAATATTCACTGGATGACTGGCTGATCAGGACAAGAGAAATATTCTCCCGGCTCATGGTCGCAAATACTCGGCTGGCCATGCCCACCATGCCCTTCATGCCGGGGCCTGAGACATTAACCATGGTCAAATTGTCCAGGTTGGAGATCGCCTTGACCCGTTTTTGCTGGTCGTTCTCATTACCGATCAGTGTTCCTGGTGCTTCCGGGTTGCCGGTATTTTTGATCAAACAGGGAATATGGTATTGGGCAATCGGGCCTATGGTTTTCGGGTGCAGGACGCTGGCACCAAAATAGGATAGTTCCATCGCCTCCTGGTAGGACAAGTAATCAAGCAGTCTGGCATCCTTAATCAATCGAGGGTCTGCATTGTAAACGCCATCAACATCCGTCCAGATTTCACAGCACTCGGCCTGTGCACAAACGGCCAATACCGCCGCGGAGTAGTCGGAGCCGTTTCGACCTAAGGTAGTGACTTGTTCCTGGCTATCAACACCGATAAAGCCGGGCATTAACGCAATGTTTTCCAGCTCGGCATAAACTTTCTGGAACTCCTCTTTACATAACACCAGATCGGCCACCGCATTTAGCGAGACATCGTTGGTGCGCAAGAATTTTTCCGGCTCCAGTGGCGAGACCTTTTCACCCAGCGCCTGTAGCACAGAATCCAGGATAGCAACACTGAGTCGCTCCCCCGTACTGATGATCCTGGCACGGATATGCTCGGGACAATAAGCCAACATGGTAACCCCTTGCATATAGCGGCTTAGCTGGTTTTCCCAGTTTGCTAGTGCCTGATCGGCATGCTGGCGATCAAAACCCGACAGGCTGGCGCTCAGATCATCGATAATGGTATTAATTGCGTGCTTAAAGTGGCCAAGATCTGTGGTGAGCTTAGCGTCATCGCTGATATTTTCAGCCATGGCGACCAAGTGGTTAGTGACACCCTGTGGCGCAGATACCACGACTGCAACGGGTGAAGACTGGCTTTTTACTTTGATGATCTCTGCAACCTGCAAAAAACGTTCTGCCGTTGCCAATGATGAGCCACCAAATTTAAGTACACGCATTTTTACATCCTCTAGAAACAAAAAAGCCCGTAACCTTTATGGTCACGGGCTTTGTTAAAAATACTTTCTTTTACACGTCAGCCGATGACCACCATCCCGAGCAGGGTGGTAGTGGTAATAATAATGGTTGATACGCGGCTGCTATGTAATTTCATGCCAGTTAAAATGCCTGAACTGTTTTGCCCTGTCAATAGTTATTTTTGAATAAAAGCTTATATATTATGAAAAAAAATTCATTTTCTCTGAATAATTAGCCAAGTTCTATACATTCTGTTTGTTGCTGTGACAAGCAGATCCTATCTCTGCCCAGGGCCTTTGCCTGATATAGAGCAGTGTCGGCATTGCTGATCAAATCTTCGTAACGATTGTTATGGCTTTCGATCACGGCAACACCGATGCTGGCCGATGTTGTAATGACTTTATCCTGGAAGGTCAGCGACAGCTTTCCTATGCCTTTGCGAATGCGCTCGGCAACATCTGCGGCGCCGGCCAAATCCGTTTCCGGCAAAATAATGGCAAATTCTTCACCGCCATATCGGCCAAAAATATCACATAGGCGTAATAGCGACTGGCTAAGCTTGGCTATTTCCATCAAGACCATATCTCCACACTGGTGGCCATAGGTATCATTCAGGCGCTTAAAATGGTCCAGATCAAACATGATCAGTGAAACATCATGGCCATAACGCCGGGCGCGAGAAAACTCTTTTGCCAGGCACTCTTCCCAGTGCTTACGGTTAAATATTTGCGTCAGGCCATCAATGCGGTTGGCAAGCGCCAACTCATCCAGAGTCTGTCTAAGCATGCTTTGATAATGGCAGACATCCGTAACATCTTCGATCAGGATACAGATATGCTCGATAACACCTTGGGTTTCAATGGGTAAAAAGGTGATATTTTGCGCCATAACCTTACTGTCCGTGGTGATAGGTCGGGTATGGGGCAAGTTAAATAAGTGATGCCTTTGCTCCCAGGAGCAAAACGACGGTGACTTTAATTGCACGACGCTGGCAACCTTACGTTCAAACCATTTTTGAGGCAGTTCAGGAAAAGTGGAAAACAGGCATTTGCCAATGGCATTTTCCGGTTTTTTATTGGTGTGGATTTCTAAAAAGCGATTCCATTTCACTATGTTAAAGTCCAGATCAATCACCAGGACGCCGGTATTGAGCTGATTGATTATGGCTGAGCAAAATGTATCGACTGACATTAGTATTCATCCAAGATGCGGTCTATGACGGTTTTAATATTGGTAATTGCAGATTCCGGGATCAATAGAATCATATCGCAATTAAAGGAGTAATCTGTCACCTGGTAACTAATTTTTACTTTTAATGCCATGTCCCAGTTAAAAGATAACTGCTGCAGGTGTTCGGATACCGAGCTGACTCCTGCCGATAACAGGCGTGGCGCACTGTATGACATCTGGTTATCGATTTGGCTGGCAAAGACATTGAGAAAAGTCGTGGTTAAAATAGAGCTCAAATCAATGATCTGTTCTTCGACAGAAAGCTCTCCGGGCTCGTAGCCCAGCAAATCGGCCAAGCGGTCAGAGTCCTGAGGCTGGTACACTAATAAGGCTTCACCTCGTATGCCTTCATAGCCAAAAAAGCCCTGGCTGACAACGGCGATCGATTGCTGATCCTGACTTAGAGAGTTGGACAAGCTTTGGGCATTCACCTGCTCGATACTGGGCACTTTCAGGTAGACAAAGGTATCCAGATATCGGGCTAACTGATCACTGGCCTGTCCCATGGCCACATTAATGATTTCTTGCAAACAATCCTGTTGATCCGCATTTAGATTAAAAGTGGTCATATAAAACCGTGTTGCTGTAGGTTATTGGTTAACACATCGACTTGGATGGGTTTACGTAAAAATGCCTTTGCACCTAAATCCAGCACTTTAGATTGCATTTCCGGTTGAATATCGGCGGATATCACAAATACTGAGCAATCAATATTTTCATCCTTTAATCCCTGAAGCACACCAACACCATCCAGCATGGGCATGGTCAGATCCAGAAATAATACGTCAATAGTTTGACTTCTAAGGATTTCTAGTGCTTCTAAGCCATTACTTGCGGTTTGAACCTTGACCGCCCATTGTTCGGGCAAGCTACGTAAAACCTGTTTACGGGCTAGGTTGGAGTCGTCACAGATCAGCACTGAGGAACTCATGGATAGGGTATTCCTGTCATTATTATTCTTATTTGTAGCGGCAATTTTATCCTAAAACTGGCGCCTTGTTAATCAATAAACAAAGTTTGCATGATATTTTTTTACTTTTAATTAACAAGATAGCGACGATTGTTAAAAAACAGTCACATTTATACAAAAGCGGTGAGAATCAAAAGGGCGGGAAAATTTCTGCAGCTTAGCTGGTAAAAGGCAATAAAATGCAAACGCCACTTAACAGGTTAAGCGCGAGAGTTTAAGCAAAAATTATTAGCTTGCTAAAGCCACTATAAGGTAAAAATCACATGGAAAATCCAGGCAGACAAGACTGCTGATAGCAAATATATGCCGGTGACTTTTATGCTGTACATACTTAATTTCATCATTTAACCCTTCTCAACATTTGGCGCTGTTAATCAAATGATGAGACTATACCCGTTCGGGCCTCTACACATTTGACTGCAACCATTGCCATAAATTCCCTTCAATTTTTATGCCATAAGCTACTAATTGAAAAGCTAAACTGTTTAGAAATCAGTAAACTGATATCCCTCACCTCAAGAATAGTAGTAAATATTGAGAAGTAAAATTGTAGTAAGGTGTAAAGAAAGGGTATTAATTCGTTATTAAGGGCATAGACATGCGTCATTGCCATACTAGCTGATACTGATGCGCTTTGAGCCATTGCTTAGCCTCACCGTAATAGGGACAATAAAGTGCAACCAGTTGCCAGAAGTTTTTGGAATGGTTTGGGTACTTAAGGTGACACAATTCGTGGATGATGACATAGTCAAACACCCATGGTGGCACCATCAAAAGCAGGGAGTTAAAGCTAAGTTCGCCTCTATTGTTACAACTGCCCCAGCGTGCTTTATATTTTCTAACCTTATAGCTGTTAGGTAACAAGCCGGTTTGCTCAATAAGTTCAGGTAATCGGCTACTAAGGTATTCCTCCGCTTTTTGTGTAAACCATGACTCTATATGCTTTTTCACCTTAGCTCTAAGTTGAGCGCTGTTTTGGTCGCTAGTACTTAGGAAACGAGAAGAGAGCATAACATCAAGGCGAGCCGACTCATCTCTGACACCAACCTTCTCAGCCAAGCTCACCCTTAATTTCTTGCGCTCGCCTTTAACCCAAATAAAACTGCCAGTGGCAAAGTTACAGCTATGCTCTGCAATATTGCTTTGCTGAATTCTTAATTTACTTTCCAGCCAAGCGGATTTCTGCCTGACAAAGGAATCAATTTCGGTATTGGAGAGGAAACTGGGCGCCCTAACGACAATCTTACCCCGCTTAACCTGCAAGCCAATGGTTTTACGCCTGGAAGAACGAATAGTTTCATAGACTAGTGACATATACCGGCTTCCCCCGCCATACCGAGAGGGAACACAGTCAAAACGTCTTGATTGGACATCTGCAAGGCTTAGGTAACTATTAGCTAGCTTTTTTTGTTTCCGGCTTTTCTTCGGCCTCGGGGGCCTTGGCCACTGGCTTTTTGACGGGTTTTGCTTTTTTAGCCTGCAAGGCTATCAGTACCTCTTCCCTATGCTGGGCCAGATAAATGCTTAAATCTTCCATGATAGTTTCACTAAGCTCTATAGGGGCTGCTTCAAAAATTTCAGTTAAGCCATCTGCCATATCCAGCATTTTGTCATATTCATCTGCGGCTTTCTTATCCATAAATGTTTGCACCTCTACCCCTTGTCTAATCACGACAAATCGACTTTCAACTGCCATTAGTTTCCCTCACAAAAAACCTATTCGGACTATATCTAAAACCTAGTTAACATACCTTAGTATTTATCTTAGCGGGCAATTTCATCTACCAAGTACTTATACCAATTGAAATAATAAATTGACCAACTTAGAGCTTCATTAGCAAGCTTAGAACAAACAAAATTATTTAAACATAGTCGCTCTATATTTCATTAATTTTGTGAAGTTATCAGCTTGCTAATGAGCTCCCAAAGGGCGAGTTTAAAAGGCTTATATGCGGCGTTATTGCTTTTGACAAGGGAATAACCATTCTCTGCAATCAATGCCTTGCCTCTAAGCCTTTTAATTCTCGCTAAGTGATCAATTAATTAATTCACTTGGTATTAAGTATAGAAATCACCAGACAAAACTGTATAAAACAACAGTATCATAACAGGCATTCAATTTGAATTTCAATAAATATGCATTTTTATCGGCAAAGATACCTTTAACTAAATCAAGCTTTGGTGGGTTAATCAGGAAAATAATTGGGCTTTTTCTGTTTCAAACTGAAAGCAGGTGTAAATATTGTTTTCATAAGACATTTAGCTATCGATATTTTTTTCTTTTAAAACAGTAGAGTAGACTCATATCTGGCTTTATTTTTATTTACATTCACAAATCTTGGATTAACAACTTTTTTCTCAAAACTCGTCACTATTAACTTGTACGGGGGAGATCGTACATCAACAACTGATCGCTATTTGGAGAAAAATTATGAACAAAGTAAAGTCGACAACCATTGCCCTTATCACAGCAACCTCTTGTTTAGCAGGAGCCAGTTTTAGCAGTATGGCAATGGATGTCAAGGTAGAGAAGACACTGATTGACGTCTGTAAAGCAGCAAAAAGCAATAATGTTTACCGCTATAAAAACACACTTAAGTCTTATCATTTAAAAGAAAGAACCGTTGCCTTAAAAGTCATGTGTAATGGCGATGACATTATCGACTTTGCCGAAAAATATGGCGCTAATAAAACCGCCGCAAAATTGCAACGTAGCATTGGTGGCGTCAGTATTACCGATGTTGCAAAACTGGAAAAAATTAATGTTACCTTTGAAGAATAATCATATATGACTGCTCAAACGACGGTACTCAAAGTTTGATGTCTTGAGTACTTAAGTTTGTACTTTATACAAAATATACAACAGTCATTAACATCTCCTATACTAATCCTCACACCTAACCCAGTTGTAAATTACACTAACGAGCTAATCACAGGCGCTCTTGGCTATCAGCTGTAACAAAGCATGTCTGACATATTTATGTAAAAATAGAAAACCTTAGCCATACTAACAGGTACCCTAATGATCGGAGCTAGTTTCCCTTTACTAAAAGCCAATGCCTGCCTTCTCTAATAGCTGGATAGTTTCATCCAGGTAGTCCTGGTACTTGCGCCAGTTCCCCACAGACTTATTGTTAATGGGTTGGCGAACCTGTACCGCACTGGCCGTTGCAACCGGTGCCGAATTGTCATTAATATTTAAACATTGCGTTTGCCAATTCAGTCCACAAAATTCCACTAGCTTCCTCGCTTCTGCCTCGGGCTCGTTAACCAGTTTTTCATAGTTCACCAGATAAAAGTTCTCGGGAAATTTTTCCTGCCAAAGCGTGACCAGTTCCTTGAATGACACATAAAATTGAGTGATGCTGGCTAAACCGTAGGCATAATTATAATTGTCGGTCTTGGCGGTAAACAGCTGCCGGAAATTACTGACTATGGTATCGAGAGGGTTTCTATCCAAACATACTATTTTTGCCTGGGGCAAAGCCTGCAATATAAAACCTACATATAAAACATTAAACGGCATTTTATCAACAAACTTGGCGGTTTTACCTGTAATAGCCCTGGTGCTGTCGATATAAGCACGTCCCAGCTGGTTGAAATCAATCTCGCCGGCAGCGTTAACCGTTTCCTTGTCCAGCACCCTTGGCGACCTTGTCTGTGCCATTCTCTTTATTAGGAGCGCAAAATACTCCAGTTCTCCCGCACTGGTCACATCACTATGCTGTGACAGTATACGCTCGACAAGCGTGGTGCCCGTTCTTGGCATACCGACAACAAAGAGTGGCTCTTTATTAAGATAGCCGGAACTCGCATCAGGCTTAACCCCACCAAAAGCATGCTGCAAAGCACTAAACATTTCCTTGTCTTGTGAAAAGTCGTAATCGGTTGTCGCTAATTTATAGTCTTTAGCCTGCTGTAAGTACCTAAACGCCTTATCAAAATTCCCCAGAGTCTCATATTCTCTCGCCAGTGCATGACCAATACAGAGCCTATCATCCGCATTTGACACACTCGGAAAAAGCTTAGTTAAACGCTCAATATGGTTATTTTCATTGTCAATACCGCCCAGACTGCTTAATGCCAAATGGGATTTACAAAAATCAGGGGCCAGACTGACCACTTTTTCATGGGAGTTCCTTGCTCCTTCAAAGTCGCCGACAAAAGTTTGAGACACCGCCAGGTTAAACAGAAAGCTTGAATTGTTCGGGCTGGCGCCAACCGCCTTATTGAAAAAAGGAATTGCCTCTTGGTGTAAACCTATCTGGCTATAGGAGACACCAATGGTATCTAGCGTTAGCGCAGAAACGGGCAATTGTTTGGCGGCCAGTTCCGCCAATTCAATGGCCTTGGTGTGGTTACTCTTTAAGGCATAGTGTTTGGCCAAATGTGCCAGATACTCGGCATTTTCAGGAGATAGTTTTATCGCCTGTTCAATAAGCTGAATTGCCTTATCCAGGTTTTGGTGGGCACTGGCGATCATCGCCAGTAAAAAGTAGGCATCGGCAAAGTACTTATCCTGTTGCAAAAGAGCGATCAAGTATTGGTGTGCCTGCTGATATTCGCCTTTACCTAACGCTGCTTGCGCCTTCTTATGTAATAAAGCTATCGTTTCCATCTTATACCAATAGTAAAAAAACAGTTTGCCAAACCGGCAATTAAGAACATTAAGCCAATTCGCTAATCTTGCTTATATACCTGTCCGTCCTTCATTACAAAGGTGACATTTTCCAAGATGCGAATATCTTTTAACGGGTTGGTATCGACCGCAATAATATCGGCATACAGTCCTTCTTTGATCTGCCCCACTTTGTCCTGCCAGTTTAACAGTTCGGCACTGTTAATAGTGGCCGCCTGAATGGCCTGTAATGGCGTCATGCCAAATTGGGTCATGCGGCTCAACTGCTTGGCGTTGTCGCCATGTGGAAATATACCGGCATCTGTCCCCAGCACCATTTTCACGCCTGCTTTAACTGCCATGGCAAAACTTTGTCGCTGGCGCTCACCCACTTGCTTCTCTTTATTGATATTTTCTTCCGGCACGCCATTTTTACGCCCTTCACTCAGGGTATATTCGGTATTGTATATATCCATGGACAGTACTGTGCCATGCTTCTTCGCCAACGCTATCGCCTCATCGTCGAGGAAACTGGCATGCTCAATTGAGTCAACTCCCGCTTTGATCGCATACTTGATCCCTTCCGTGCCATGGGCATGGGCAGCCACCGTTCTGCCGTGCGTGTGAGCCTCATCAACGATGGCATTCATTTCTTCCTGGGTAAACTGACGTTGTCCCACCTGGGTACCTTTTGAAAAAACGCCGCCCGTGGCACAAAACTTAATCACATCTACCTGGTATTTTACATTTTCTCTGACTTTCTCACGTACCGCCCAGGGGCCATTGGCAACCCCCTGTCCCTTCTCTTTAAAGGAATGATTTAGTGCATTACTGTCGCAGTGACCGCCGGTTATGCCAATTGAAGGCCCAGAAACGGCCAATCTTGGACCAGGAATTTCCCCGGCATTGATGGCATTACGCAAGGCGACATCCTGATAGTTCGGTGCCCCGACATTTCTTAACAGGGTAAAGCCCGCCATCAGTGACTTTTCCGCATTCACCACGCCACCTATGGTTGCCCGGTGCGGGGACTGGAAATACCTGTCATAAAAAGACTTGGACAGGTTTCTAACAATATGGGTATGCATATCCATCAGGCCGGGCAAAACAAATTTATCTGAAAGGTCAATAAGCTTTGAGTCGCGGCTTGATGCGGGGAGTTCGGAAGAGACGGATTGAATGACCCCGTCTTCGACGGTGATGAACCTATTGTTCAATACTTTCCCGGATACTACATCCAACATTTTTCCAGCCTTGATCACGCTTGTTTCGGCAGCAGCCGAATGAACAACAGATACGGATAAAATACCGGATAAAACTAGACTCAATTTAGCTTTCATTACATCCCCTTTAAAGCCTTTAATAGCCAAATTATACCAATTGAAATAAATAATTGACCAACTTAGAGCTTCATTAGCGCGCTTAGAACAAACCAAATGAGTCAAGCATAGTCATTTCTATGTTTTATTTATTTGGTGAAGTTATCAGTGCGCTAATGAGCTCCCAAGGGCGAGTTTAAAAGGCTTATAAGCCTTTTAATTCTCGCTAAGTGACCAATTATTTAATTCACTTGGTATTACATGGCTCGAAGTTATGGCTTTATATCATAAAAAAAGGCACTGCATTACCTAGAGGCTATTTATCTTTCGCGGTTAGTTTTTGTTCGAGATAAAAGCGTTTTAGTCGCGGCGAGCAGTGTGTAGCCTAGTTATTCTAAGCAAATACTGCTCAACAAAGAATAAAACGCTTTTAGCCGAACCTGTCAGGCAGCGTTTGTTGGCTATTTCTACGGCGTTATCGCCTTTTTATGTAGAGCAACTAGATTACAAAGGCTCTGTCTTGTATAAATTGCCAACAAACGGCTGCAAAAACAATCTCGAAAGATAAATAGCCTCAAGATAACACAATGCCTTCTGCCTAAACTCTTATTTATTAGAGTTAATGCTTTTATAGCCTACATATCAAAGGTGTATTTAAACTTCAGCCCTATGGTACGAGGTGGCGTGACATAATTGCCATAGGCTCTATATTGGCCCACGGTGGCAGGGTTATCTATCTCGGAGGTGAATTCCGCGATACCTGCTGCTTTGCTACTGCTTCTCACCGAAGACACGACATAGTTGTCGAACAGGTTATTGATATATAGCGTAACGGCCCACTCTTCAGCAGATACGGTTGCTGAAAGGTTGCTTAGCGCAAAACCATCTATGGTTTCACCTTCGGCCTTTTCGCCGGCACGAGTCAATACATCGCTTTGATAGGTTAAGCCATACACTACATCCAAGACCTTATCTTCGAAGATATCCTGGGTATAGTTAATGCCCATGGAAAACTGGGTTTCGGGCGCGCCCGGCAGGCGATCACCGTCTTCACCAGAGTATTCAGCTTGAACAGCATTATACTCTTCTGCCGTATCATACTTATCTTGATCTATCACCTTGAACAAGCCGATACGATCTTCGGTCAATTCCGCTTTAGCATAAGCAAAGCTGGCAAACGCCGTTAAGCTATCCGTCAACATGGCACGGGTTGAAATTTCCACACCTTTACTGTTTGCACTGCCCGCATTAGTGGTATACGGCTGGTTGCCATTTTCAGTGGAGGCGCCACCTACCTGGGCATCTTCCCAATCAACGTTAAAAATAGCGGCATTAAAATGGAACTGATTATTAAACCAGGTGCTTTTAAAGCCTAACTCATAGTTAGTAGTAGTATCAGGGTCATACGAAAATTCATGAGGTAGCGCACAAACTATCTGGGTACCAGGCAAAGGATCCGGACAAGCGGCAATACCGTTGGTACCACCTAAGCGAAAACCTTCGCTGATGGTGGCATAGCCCATAACATCGTCGGTAAATTGGTAACTGGCATTAAACTTAAACAGGCTGCCGTCACCATCCGCTTCAGTTTTAATGATTTCACCATCGACAAAGTCCAGCGTACCAGGGATCACTTTTTGATCCCAATATGGGGTACTCACTGCCGAGCCGGCTTTAATGTCATACTGATAGAAGCGCGCCCCTAGGGTAATATTAAGTTTTTCAGTCAGCTGATAACCAATTTCACCAAAGAGTGCTTTTTCAACGGTTTCACCATCGCCAAAGGATAGATATTCCAGGTTATCTTCACGACCAAAGCCCAGGAAATCGGTGTAGCCAGGCGTATATTCGGCGCTAATCCCAGAATTAGTCGATTTATTGTAGTAACCACCAACTATCCAGGATAAATCAGATTCTGACTGGGATACCAGGCGAATTTCCTGGGTAAAACTGTCAGACTCTTCATCTTCACGGGTAAAGGCAGAAAAAGTTGGGAAGCTTTCATATGACCAGGGGTTAGCAATCAACAAGTCGGTTTGATCACGCTGACCATCGGTTTCATTTTCTGAGTAGCCGGTTGCTGATACCAACTCAGCAAAACCCAGATCGGCAGAAATCTCCAAACTGATCAACGAATCTTCTGAATCTTGCGGTTCCAGGTAACGTGCAGCGTTTTCATATTCTCCAACCAAGTCTCGCAATGGATTTGTTGGGCCAAGCGTTTGGAAGTTGGAAATGGTACGGCCTTCCACTTCTGATTTTTGGTACAGGTAGGTCAAGGTGCCATCTAACCAATCTGTCGGTGTCCAACGCAACGCCATGCGGCTGGTAAAGACTTTTTCACCATTGGCATCGGCCACTTTTCTAAGGTTTTTCTTAACATCTTCCGGGTTTGACCAATCAGGATCCGGGTTAGAAACACCGCCTTCCCTGACAACATAGTTATAGTCGATAAAACCCGGATCATTGTAATAGTTGACCGAGCCGCGAAATGCCAGCACGTCTTCAATAAGCGGCTTGTTAAAGACCAGGCTGGTTTCTCCGCCTAAACTGTCGCTTTCTGAATTTTGGAAACCATCGGCAGAAAACTCAAACGAGGTAACGTCCAGCTCAGCTTTATTAGGAATATAGCGAAGCGCACCGCCTAAACTACCGGCGCCATACAGGGTACCCTGTGGCCCGATCAGCACTTCAACCCGCTCAATATCGATTAAGCGAATATCAACCTGTAACGGCATTTCACCATAGTAGGTGGCAACCGTACCGCCATCCTGACCAGGACCTGTGGAATTGGTATTAAGGCCGCGGACTATGATGCTGTTACCGCCACGCCCACCCTGCTCAGGAATGGATAAACCTGGTACGAAACGGGCAACATCGGATAAATCCCCGATGTTATGATCTTTCATCACATCGCCGTCGAGTGCGGTAATATTTAACGGTGCTTCCTGAACAGTAGAAGCACGGCGAGAACCTGTTACCTGGATGCGCTCTATGCCTTCGATTTGTTCTTCTTCTGCCGCGGCACTATAGCCAGGTAAGGTCAATGCAGAACCTAAAGCCAAGCACAGCGCAGATTTTTTAAAAATCTGAGAATGGTGTTTCATTATGCTTATCTCCCTCAAAAATGTTGGTTTTGACTAGGGCGTCAAATTTTCTGTCATTCTTATTTTCAATATGGTTTTTAAGCCAATTATTCTTATTTGGTTAAAATTTAGCATGTCATAAAAAAAATGCTTTGTCTTGCACAAAATTTGCCTGCAGACCTTTAAATTCAAGGGGCTCGTCATTTTATTCATTTAAAGTGCATAAGTATTTTGTAGAAAAAAGTCTCATAATTGCCCTAGTAGACTCCTGACTACAGTCAATTAAAATCATTTACCTCTCGAACAGCATTGTTAATATCTACGCAAAAAAAATATTAATATTTTGAGCTGTTTTAAGGGTGTTTTTACGCTTTTGGCTAAATATCACGAAACTTGATGGTGATATTAAAACTACACTAAGCCACTGTATTACAAAATTTAGTTACTATATGAAAAAAACAGTTACATTAACCTACACTTAGCTACATTAGCCTTAATAACAAAGTAAGTAAAAGATGAATAACCACATTCGTTTTTTTTATCATCAAGACACTAATACCTTAAGTTATCTTGTCTATGACCATATTGGCGGATATGCAATCATTATCGACAGCGTTTTGGATTTTGATCTGCATTCAGGAAAAATATCGACAGTCTTTGCCGATAAACAAATTGCGTTCATAGAGGAACACAAACTAAAAGTCGATTGGATACTGGAAACCCATGCCCATGCCGATCATCTCTCGGCAGCAAATTACCTGAAATCTAAATTAAATGCCAAAACAGCTGTTGGAGCGGGGATCGTAAAAGTTCAACGCCAGTTTAAAGAAGTCTTTAATATCTCGGACGATGAATTGTCGGCCGATGGCAAGATATTTGACCACTTGCTTGAAGACAGTGAAACCTTGACCTTTGGGCAGTTAAGCTGTCAAGTAATGGCGACACCTGGCCATACACAGGACAGTGTCACCTATCTCATAGAAGATAATGCCTTTATCGGTGATACACTGTTTATGCCGGATGCAGGCACGGCCCGGTGTGACTTTCCGGGAGGTTGTGCAGCACAGTTATATGACAGCATTCAAAGCATATATCAGCTACCAGGCCAGACTAAACTCTGGATATGTCACGATTATCAGCCAGGAGGGCGCAGCTTGGCCAATAAGACAACAGTGTCAGAAAGCAAGTCAACCAATATCCATATAAAGGAATCAACGACGAAAGACAGTTTTATCGAAGAAAGGCAGCAGAAAGATCTAGAACTTGATATGCCCAAACTCCTATACCCTGCGGTGCAGGTGAATATTCGAGGAGGTCGCCTGCCCAAAGCAGAAAATAATGGCAGACGATTTATTAAAATCCCTCTTGATTTAGATAAATAAACTCCACCGTAACTTTTGTTAACACAGAAGCCGACGGAACGATCAACCTTTTAATCTGCGTACTCTGAACGTGCGCCCTTTCATCTTACCTTCAGAGAGTTTTTTCAACGCTTTTTTAGCCGAAACTTTTTTAACGGCAACATAGGCCCAGTTATCAAACAGCTGAATTTTCCCGACATCCTGACCATTAATGCCCTGCTTACCGGTTAATGCGCCGAGAATATCACCGGCCCGTACTTTTTGTTTCTTGCCACCGTCAATTTGCAATGTCGTCATCTCAGGCTGAAAGATAACTTCATCGAGTATTGCCAAAGGTGGCAAAGGTTCGGGCGCTATGGTTTTATCCAGATAATCTTCAAGTAATCCTACCTTGTAACTTTCCTTATCGCTATATAAGGAACATGCAATGCCTTTGCCGCCCGCCCTGCCGGTACGACCGATACGGTGAATATGAACCTCTGCATCACGGGCAATATGAAAATTAATCACTGCATCCAATGCAGCAATGTCCAGGCCTCTTGCCGCCACATCGGTTGCCACCAAAATTGACGCACTCTTATTGGCAAAACGCACCAGGGTTTGATCCCTGTCCCTTTGTTCCAGATCGCCATGCAATGCCAGGGCACTGAAGCCATAAAGACCAAGTTTGTCCGCGACTTCCTGCACTTCGCGTTTGGTATTGCAAAAGACCACGCTCGACTCGGGGCGATATTGCATCAATAGCAATCGAACTGCCTTTAAACGCTGTTCAAAATCATTACCTGTCTCACCTATTTTATAAAAGTGTTGTGAGATGGTGTTGCTGTCATGGCTTACTGCCGCCTCAACCATCAGTGGCTTTAACATGATGCGCTGGGCGATTGACTGGATCTGTTTGGGATAAGTCGCGCTGAACAGCAAGGTTTGTCGTCCCTGCGGTATTCTGTCAATAATGGCATCGATCGCCGACTGAAATCCCATTTCCAACATGCGATCCGCTTCATCCAATACCAATAAGTTGACATCATCCAAGCGCAAAGTCCCCTTGCCCAGGTGGTCTTCAATGCGCCCGGGTGTACCAACAACAATATGGGCACCATGTTCAAGCGAGCCTACCTGAGGTCCAAAAGACATACCGCCACACAGGGTCAATACTTTAATATTGTGGATCAAGCGGGCGAGTTTCCTGAGCTCCTTCGCCACCTGATCCGCCAGTTCACGGGTTGGGCATATGACCAAACTCTGGATACGAAATCGTTTCACTTCAAGTTTTTGCAATAGACCTAAGCCAAAGGCTACAGTTTTACCTGAGCCTGTTTTTCCCTGCGCAATCACATCCTTGCCTGCAAGAATATCCGGCAGACTCTTCGCCTGAATATCCGTCATTTTTTCAAAGCCCATGGAAGACAAGTTCTTCAATAATTCAGGTTTCAGTTTTAGTGATGAAAAATCTGTAGTATTCAAAATAATGATCCTGTGACTTGAAAGTAAATAGGTAGGAAATGAAAGCGATAAAAACAAGGCAAGGTATTATAGCTTAACGAAGCGCCTCTGCCTGTTTTAATTGCGAACTATTGGCACAAACATAAAAAAGGCAAGTACAATTAATCACTTGCCTTTTTATAGGGGGTTAAAGGTTTATTTTGAGTTCGTTATTGTAAATACTGATCAAACAGTTGCACAGTTACCATTTCACCTGCTGCTACCTTGCCCTGGCAGGATGGTAAAACTATATAGCAATTGGCCTTGGCCAGGCTGGACAAGATGCCAGAGCCCTGTGAGCCGGTACTGGTCACCACAGATTCACCCTGCACGTTGATGGACAAGATGCCGCGCTGAAAGTCCATGCGCCCCGGTGACTTTTTCAACCCGGTAGTGGTTTTCACCTGCACCTCTGTTCTTTCTATGGCCTGGCTGTTTTGCAGTTTCAACAACCCAGGCATCGCCATCTGGTGGAAAGTTACCATGGCAGAAACAGGGTTGCCCGGTAAGCCAAAGAAAATGCTGTTTGGCAGTTGACCAAAAGCAAAAGGCTTGCCCGGTTTCATTGCCACTTTCCAGAAGTTAATTTCTCCCAACTCGTCCAGCACCATCTTGGTATAGTCGGCATCCCCGACGGAAACACCACCGGATGAAATCACCGCATCCGCTTGATTATCCGCCTGCTCAAAGGCACTTTTTATCGCATCAAAATCATCTTCAATGACGCCAAAGTCAATGATATTGACATTGAGCTTTTGCAGCATACCCGCCAATACATAGCTGTTACTCTCGTAGATATCGCCTTCTGTCAGTGCCTGCCCGGGCTTTTTCAATTCATCGCCGGTGGCAATCAAGGCGACGGTTAACTTGCGGTATACCTTAACCTCAGCAATACCTAAGGATGCCAGGATTCCGACATCGACAGAGGTCAACCTGTGCCCCCTGGATAAAACCTTTTCGCCCTGCTCAATATCTTCACCGGCTGTGCGAACATGGTCACCCAGCTTTTTACTTTCCAAGAAGCGAACCGTATCACCTTCGGCCCGACAATTTTCCTGCATTTCCACCGTATCGCAGCCGGCGGGCAATTTAGCTCCCGTCATAATGCGGATACACTGACCCGGCTGGCATTCGCCCTGGAACGGTTCTCCCGCCATGGAGCGCCCTGCCAAGGTCAAAGTATCTGAGTTTTCAAGGCTGGCAAGGGCAAAGGCATAGCCGTCCATCGCGGAATTATGATGGGGAGGAACATTTAACGGGCTATGGACATCCTCGGCAAGCACATAGTTGTAGACATTTTCCACGGCTAGGGTTTCGATATCATTAATAGGGGTTATCGCCTCAAGCATATTCTCTAACGCTTGCTCAAAGGGCAATAAACCCGGGGCGGAACAGCAATCGACCATAATTTTACTCTTTACTATTTTCTCTAGGGAATCTTAATGTGATTATTATCACCTAATTTCCCCTAACATTAATACGGTTATAACTGGCTTTTTATTGATTCTGGTCAAGCTTTAGCTTTTCCAATAAGTCTATTATACTGAACAGCAAATTTAGATATACTCGTTATCGCTGGTTTTAGGCCGGTAGAAAACGAATTATTCGCCGAGCTTTTACAACTAACTCGCCCTTATAGTGCGACATGCTGTTTTAGCCGTGGCTGCTTCTTTCACAAGAAGTGAGCCGCCAGGGTTAACAAGGAAACGCGTTAGCCTCCCGACATTTGGAAAGGTGACATGTTAACAGACAATTTTGGCCGCAGGTTCTATTACCTGCGTCTATCCATTACCGATGTGTGCAACTTTCGTTGCAATTACTGCCTGCCCGACGGCTATCAGTGCGACCAAAACCGTGATTTTCTCAAGCTGGATGAAATAAAACGTCTTGCTAGTGCCTTTTCCCAACTGGGCACGGAGAAAATTCGCATTACCGGTGGTGAACCTTCACTACGTAAAGACTTGCCGGAAATCATCGCCGCCTGCAAACAAACGCCCGGCATCAAGAAAGTCGCCCTGACCAGCAACGGTTTTAAGTTACCAGAGCATTTACCTCAGTGGCTGGATGCCGGCATAGATGCCATCAATATCAGCCTCGACAGCCTGGATCCTCGCCAGTTTCATACCATTACCGGCCATGACAAACTGGAAAAAGTCATGACAGGCATAGATATGGCGTTGGCCGATGGCAGAGCCAAGGTTAAAGTCAATACGGTGTTGATGCGCGAGTACAATGCCTATGATATGCAAAGCTACCTGGACTGGCTAAAAGACACCCCGGTCACCCTACGCTTTATCGAGCTGATGCAAACCGGTGACAATCAGGAATTTTTTGACGCCCAGCATGTTAAAGGCTCACGCATTAAGCAGCAGCTTATTCTTGACGGCTGGTTGCCAGCCATTCGCGACAAGTCAGCCGGTCCGGCCCAGGAATTCTACCATCCGGATTATCAAGGGCGAATAGGGCTTATCATGCCGTACAGCAAGGATTTCTGTAATAGCTGCAACCGACTACGCGTCAGTTCCTTAGGTAAGTTGCATCTGTGTCTGTTTGGCGATCAGGGCCTGTCCTTAAAAGAGTATCTGCAACAAGATGATCTTGAGCCGTTAAAGCATCAGATTGTCAGCCTGCTGGGCGATAAAAAAGCCACACATTTTCTGCAAGACAAGATCACGGGTGCCACCAAACACCTGGCCATGCTAGGCGGGTAAAACCATGACAGACTGTTTAGGTATAGTACTGGCCGGCGGCCTGTCGTCTCGCATGGGGCAAGATAAGTCTCAGCTGGAACGCAATAAAGTCAGCATGCTGGACTTTAGCAAGCAGTTGCTGGCCGATACAGGTGTCAGCGAAATCCTGGTCAGCGGCAATCTGCACCAGGTGGGGGATCTTGTCACCAACGCCGGGCCCCTGGGGGGCATTTACAGCGTTATTGCACAGAAAAAACCAAAGGCAATCTTGGTGCTGCCCATCGACCTGCCGCTAATGACCAGCGATGCCCTGGTCAAGTTAAAGCAAGTGGGTGAGTTGAGCCAGCAGGCCTGTTTTTACCAGCAACATTATTTACCCCTTTATTTACCTGTCAATGCCTATGTCGAGCTCTTTTTCGAACAGGCCTTTAAGCACTTCACAGGTAAAGGCCCCTCAATTCGCAGTCTTATGGCAAAAGTACCTCATAAGGTATTAACCCCGGATAACGAACAAATATTATTTAACAGCAACACGCCAGAACAATGGCAACATGCGAAATCAATTTTTACCAAAAAACGGAGCAGTTATGTCTAAACATGGCGGCAATGCCTTTATCCCATTAAATATCGCGGTACTAACCGTTTCAGATACCCGTGATGAATCCAATGATACCTCGGGTCAACTGCTGGTTGAGAAGCTTAAGGAAGCCGGCCATAACTTGGCGGAAAAGGCCATAGTCAAAGACGATGTCTATCAGCTGCGCGCCATAGTATCCAAGTGGATCGCCAGCGATAATATTCAGGCGGTGATCAGCACGGGCGGCACAGGCTTTACTGCCCGTGACAATACTCCTGAGGCCTTGATGCCATTGTTCGATAAGGCAGTTGAAGGTTTTGGCGAAGTGTTCCGCCATGTTTCCCTGCAGGAAATCGGCACTTCCACTATTCAATCCCGCGCCTTTGGCGGCGTTGCCAACAGCACTGTCGTTCTTTGTGTCCCCGGCTCCACCAATGCCTGTCGCACCGCCTGGGACAAGGTGATCAAGGAACAGCTTGATGCCAGCCACAGGCCCTGTAACTTTGTGCCGCATTTAAAAACCTCGGCCGAACAATGTGAGAGCCGCAACTAATGTCCGAGCATAACCAAACGCCACGGCTAAGCCATGTCAACCAGCAGGGTGAAGCCAACATGGTGGATGTTACCGCCAAGGCGGTGACATCTCGCACCGCGACCGCCGAAGGCTATATCAGGATGACACCCGAAACCCTGCACCTGATAACAGAAGGTGAGCACAAAAAAGGCGATGTCTTTGCCGTTGCCCGTATCGCCGGCATTCAGGCGGCGAAAAAGTGCAGCGATCTCATCCCCCTGTGTCATCCCTTGATGCTGACCAAGGTTCAGGTGGACTTTACCGTCGATAGCGAAAACAGCCAGGTAAAAGTCACCAGTTTATGTCGCTTGAGTGGGCAGACAGGTGTTGAGATGGAAGCCCTAACGGCGGTATCAGTGACCTGCCTGACCCTGTTTGATATGTGTAAGGCCGCCGATCCCGGCATGGAAATTCACGGTATCCGTGTCTTGACCAAAGAAGGTGGTAAATCCGGCAGCTGGGCTGCCAAGGAGTAAGTCATGATTAAAGTCGTATTTTTTGCCGCATTGCGTGAGCAGCTTGGCTGTGACGCTCTGGAACTGGCACTCAGTGATGAAATAACCAACGTGGCTCAGGTTAAAGCCGTTTTAGCAGCCAAGGGGGAAAACTGGCAGCAGCTTTTTGCCAACTCCGCCCTGCTAAGCGCCGTGAACCATGATATGGTCAATGGCGAACATCCGGTGAAACCGGGTGATGAAGTGGCCTTTTTCCCACCGGTAACCGGAGGTTAAGTTGACGGCAGAAATCAGCATACAAACGCAGGACTTTAACCTGTCGGACGAAGTCGGCCTGCTCGAACAGGACAACCTGAGTGATGGCGCCGTCGTCACCTTTACCGGCCGGGTCCGTAATAAAAACGAGGGCCTGGACGTTAAAGGGCTTTACCTTGAACACTATCCGGGCATGACGGAAAAATCCCTGGCAAAAATCATAGCGACGGCCAAAGAGCGCTGGCAAATCGGACGGGTTCGAGTCATCCACCGCATCGGCCAGTTAGCACTGGGTGAACAAATTGTCTTTGTTGGTGTTACCAGCATGCACCGCCAGGACGCCTTTGCCGCTGCTGAGTTTATAATGGACTATCTAAAGGTTCAGGCTCCCTTTTGGAAAAAAGAACTGACCGAGCTCGGTGAAAAATGGCTGGATGCCAGAACCACGGATACCGACAAAGCCCAGCAATGGAAATAAGCATACCTTGATGAGATTTATTAAAACGCTCGCCATTTTTGTTTTAATAGTTTTATCCAGCAATTCCGTTATTGCCGGCGATAGGCCGCTACGTGTTGCCGTGGCCTCAAATTTCGCGCCTGTACTAGAAAGACTAACACCTGACTTTACGGCCCAAACCGGCATTCAAGTCCAGTTAATCAAAGGGGCAAGCGGCACTCTTTACCAGCAAATCAAGCATGGTGCTCCCTATGATATTTTTATGTCCGCCGATGCCGTCAGACCACAACAGCTGCTCAACGACAATCTGGTTATTGCCAACAGCCTGCATACCTACGCCTATGGCCAGCTGGCCTATTGGTCGGCAAATAGGGAAATCACCTCGCTATCTGATTTAGCCTACCAGGACTCGCGCCTGGCCATTGCCAACCCGGATATAGCTCCCTACGGTAAAGCCGCCAAACAGGTATTGCGACAAATGGGGCTTTGGCAGCAATACCAAAGCAGGCTTATTGTCGGCATCAATATCGGCCAAACCTTTCAACAGGTACGCAGCAAGGCGGTTAGCTCCGGCATAGTGGCCAATAGCCAGCTGGTACTGAATGAGCTTAACGGCCTTATTATTCCCGAAAACTACTATAGTCCGATCCAGCAGCAAGTTGTGATACTGAAATCCAGCCAACAGCACAAACTGGCACAAAGCTTCCTGGCCTATCTTTTAGCAGAGCCGGTACAAGCGCGGATCCTAGCCTTTGGCTATGCCAAGGTGCCGAGTGTGAGCAAGGAGCCATAGTCATGTCGACTCACCCGGATATTCAGGCTCTGCTAACCACGCTGGAAATGGCCGCCATCAGCACCCTGATTTTAATGATTATCGGCACACCACTGGCCTGGTATCTGGCACATATGCAAAGCCGGGCCAAGGTCTGGCTGGAAGCCTTCGTCGCCCTGCCCCTGGTATTACCGCCCACGGTATTGGGTTTTTACCTGTTAATTGCCTTGTCGCCCGAACATTTGCCCGGACAGCTATGGCAAGATCTCACGGGGCAGCAACTGGCCTTTAGCTTTACCGCAATAGTGATAGGCTCAGTGATCTATTCCCTGCCCTTTGTTGTCCAGCCGCTACAAAAGGCCTTTGAACAACTGGGCGGCAGAATGCTAGAAGCCGGGGCCATGCTGGGGGCCGGGCCCGTGGATCGCTTTTTTAGTATCGTGATGCCAATGACCAGGGCCAGCTTTATTACCGCTGCCAGTTTGGGCTTTGCCCACACGGTGGGAGAATTTGGCGTGGTATTAATGATAGGTGGCAATATTCCGGGAGAAACCCGGGTGCTGTCCATTGCCCTGTTTGATCATGTTGAAGCCTTTAACTATGCACAGGCACACCTGCTGGCCGGAAGCCTATTGATAGGCTCCATGGTGCTGCTGGCACTGATTTATCTGCTGAATTACCAGAAGCCGGCGGCAAGGAGCTAAGATGTCAAAGCTTTGCATAGATATTGGCATATCTCTCGCCGACTTTAACCTAGGCATCAAACAAGATCTCCCCATGCAAGGCATCACAGGTATTTTTGGCCACTCAGGGTCGGGAAAGTCAACCTTATTACGGGCCATTGCCGGCCTTGAGTCAAGAACCCTAGGTAAGATCACCCTTAAGCAAAGCATACTGTTAGATAGCCAGAATCAGCTGAGCATTGCGCCAGAAAAGCGACGGATTTCCCTGGTTTTTCAGGACAGCCGGCTGTTTCCGCATTTAAGTGTTAAGGGTAACCTGTTATTCGCCATCAAGCGCTGCAACAAAAATAAGCTTGATTTGGATGAGATCATTGAGCTCACAGAGTTGGCTCCCTTGCTCAATAAGGATGTCAGCCGGTTATCCGGCGGCGAGCAGCAAAGGGTGGCCCTTGCCCGCGCCATACTGACCGAACCCGAGCTGTTGCTGCTTGATGAGCCCTTGAGCGCATTGGACAAAAACAGCAAGCAGCTAATGCTTGATCTGCTGACCAAGGTACAGTCGCAGCTCAAGCTTCCCGTGCTTTATGTCAGTCACAGCCTGGCAGAACTGCAACAGGTAGCCGACAATCTGCTGCTTATTGAAGACGGTAAGGCAATAGATTTTGGCAATATCCACCAGGTCATTCACCGGCTTAACTATCAGGATATGAGTCATCAGCAAACCAGTCTGTCGTTGCCGGTGAAAAGGCATTTGCCCGAGTTTGGTTTAACCTGTTTGGCGTTGACGCAAGATCAGCACATCTACTTACCTTTGCAAAGTCAAACTGGCAAGAACCAGCCACCGGGAGAGACACTCAGGTGCTTTATTCCTGCCGGGGATATCAGTATTACCCTGGATGAGCCGGTTAATAGCTCTATCGTTAACCACCTCAAAGGGGAAATCAAAGAGATAAAACAGCAAGGTAACGCCGTGCTGATACAAGTACAATGCCACCAGCAGGTGTTTTATGTGCGCATTACCTCATTGTCGTTTGCGCAGCTGTCACTCAGCCCCCAGATGCAGGTATATATTCAATTTAAGGCGGGTGCCGTCCACACCCTCAATAATTACCACGGAGAATAGCTGTGTTATCACAGAACGAGCAACTCAGATACAGTCGACAAATCATGCTGAAAAATATTGGTGAACAAGGCCAGTTGGCACTCGGTAATGCCCATGTCCTTGTTATTGGCATGGGGGGCCTAGGCAATCCGGTCGCCCTCTATTTGGCGGCCGTAGGTATTGGCAAATTAACCCTGGTCGATGGCGATAATGTCGATATTACTAACCTGCCCAGGCAGGTGCTGTTTAGCGAAGAGGACAAGGCGCAAAACAAGGCAGACAGCGCCGCCGACAAGCTGGAGCAGCAATTTCCCGATTGTGAATTTGAAGCCGTCGATGAAATGTTTGACAAGGAGCTGGCGGATTTTTACCTGCCACAGGCCGATATCGTTATCGACTGCACGGATAATATCCAGGCGCGCTATCTGATCAACCAGGCATGTGTCGAGCATAAAACTCCGTTGGTCATAGGGGCTGCCATCGGCTTTGATGGCCAGCACATGGTGGTGGATCCCAGAGACGAAGCCAGCGCCTGTTATCATTGCCTCTACCCGGCCAGTGAAAAAGCCCCCGCCAATAATTGCCAGACGGCGGGCATATTAGGTCCGGTGCTTGCCATAGTCGCCGGTATGCAGGCTCTGACGGCAATTAAATTGCTTACGGGTAATAAAGTGCCTGTTAACCAACTGAGTCTGTTTGATGGTCTGTCCAATCAATGGCAGCAGTTTAACATCAGCAGACAGGCAAGCTGTAGTGTATGTAGCGGCTAGTTTATACCAAGTGAATTAATAAATTGGTATAGCCGTGGCAGAAACCAAAAAAGCTCTCAATTGAGAGCTTTTTCGTTATATAGAGGGAAGAAAGGAAAATTATTTAAATAAGCCCATATTGCGATCTGAAATGGCTTCACGCCAACCTCCGAGCCACTCCGATCTCGCATCGGCATTTTGATAAGGGCAATTGTCTTTTGTTCTGCCTGAAAGGCCTGCTTGGTAACCGTTGGAATACGCTCTATCTAAACGATCTCGTTTTTGTCTTCTCATAGATGACTCTCCATAACTCATTAAAAAATATAGTTAAAATATAGATATTTAGCGGTCAACCCTAAATTTGGCTGACGATTTATTTAAAAACAAAGCCAATACCAATGCAAGTATCAAATGGTAATAAAACTGACATCAAATGTAATCTCAACCGGAACCAGTTTGTTTAAAACTTATGCAACTTTTGTTTCATAAAGCAAAACAGATTGTTAGCAAAATGCTATATAAAAAGATCATATTTACAGATAAACCTATATAACAATTTACTCTAAATATGCTGACGGGTTAGTGATCAATTTGCTCACGAAAAAAGCAAATCATAGATTATGAAGAAATTTCATAAAAAATTATTTGCCAAATTAAAAAACATCAGCTAAAAATCCGCTCGTATCCTTTAATTTTATTTTTTGAGTTTGTTTGATATGAATACCAATGACATTTCAAAAGATAGCTTCAAAGCTAACAGAAAATTTTATGACGATAGAAACTATCCGAGAGGCATGAGCCGTTCGGGTGACTATACCCTTGGCGAAGTTCAGATCATCGAACAATACGGTGTTGCACTGTCGGAGCTTGCCAGCGGTAAACGCGAACCTGTTACTCAGGACGAAGAGCACTTTAAGCAGGTATGCGCTGGTGGAGCAGAGCCAATCAATGCCGTAGAAAAGGCCTGGTTAAAATATCAAAACAAGGTATTAACGCCAAAACAATTCCATACCCTGTTTGGCAGTAGCAAGGTAGAATCTGATACCAGTGATGCCGAGCCAGTCGATTTGGACATCGACTAATCATATACCCACTCTATTTCAAGATGCGAATTTCAGCTGAATCCTGCATCTTGACGTAGAGTGGGTATATATGCAGCCGTTAAGCTCGAATTAATGGCTGCAGCATTTCTTCCAGGCCATTTAACTTAATCTCATACATCAGAGCCAGCTGTTGTCCCAATTTTCCCTCGGGAAAGCCGTTACTATGAAACCAAACTAAATATGGCTCGGGCAGCTGTATCAGTTTTCGCCCGGTATATTTGCCAAATGGCATCAGCTGATTGATGGCTTCGACTAATTGTTGTTGATCGTTTAACAAAATAATTCCAAATAAAATTTAGGCCTGATTAGCATCGCTCAACTGCCCTATCGAATGACATTAAATTGTCATCTGACCCTTGTATACTCTGCGCGAATTTTGGATTAATCAGGGAATATTCATGACAATTATCCGCAAGCGCAGTGCCTCACGCAAAGCCTATATCCCAAAAATACGCGAGAAAATCAATACCTTTTGGCAGAATTTAAAATCACCGAAGAGCTAATCGAAAAATTTTCCAGCCAGCAAAGCCGTGAGAACGGGCAAAGCTATAATGAATTCTACCAGAAGCTATCTAGTATATTCTTTCAACTGGCTGAAAACTACGAAGTCGATAATTGCCAGTTTATCGCCACAAAAGACAAGGCAAGTGATGCCGGCTATGGCCACTTTTTAAACCAGATAGAGCAGGCCATGAAATTACTGGGAAGCCGGCTTAACCTGGTACCTGATCGGGATGAAATTATTGTCAGGTTTCATCAACACTTGGCCTATTACCTATGAGCTTGCAAGGGGGTACTCTTATCCTGGTCAGGCCATAAAACAAGATGCGGTATATTGTCGCAGTTTGGCTCTTTTTTTACGACCTGACGAGGAAGAGTTGTACACTAACAACATGAAAAGTTTTTAATCACATTTCATATGCTCTTCGTGGAACAGTTACCGCACACCGCCCTATAACGGTTTTACCGATGTAGGGCGTTTTTGTAACTTGCGCTGTAAGGTCCTGCGATGCATGGAGAGCTGCCTTGCCGTTGCAGATATATTGCCGTTATTGAACTTCAAGACCTGCTGTATATGCTCCCACTCCACCTGCTCGGCAGACAAGGTATCATCGGTAGCCACCTCTTCCTGAATACTGGAAGCCTTGCAATTTTTCAATGCCGCAAGCAAGGTCTGGGTATCAACCGGCTTACTCAAATAATCATCCGCTCCCAGCTTGATAGCATCCACCGCGGTGGCAATACTGGCAAAGCCGGTCAGCAAAATGATCCGGCTTTGCGGCCTGAGCTTGCGCATTGGCGTGATCAAATTCAAGCCGCTTTCGCTATTGAGCTTCATATCCAGCAGAATATAGTCAGGCAAGTGGCGATGACAGGCCAGCAAGGCGTCATTAGTATTGTCGGCATGCCAGCAGTTAAAACCATGTTTTTCAAGCCGCCTTTTTAAGGTATTTGCAAAGGCGATATCATCTTCAACCAGTAGTAATTTCACGTCCAATTCCACTTCTAAGTAGTTAACTATCAACCAAAGGCATGGTCAGAGTGACCAGGGCGCCACCTTGGCTATGGTTAGTCAGCTTCAGCTTGCCGCCGAGCCGCTCCAAGCTGGCGTGACTCAGCAGCACCGCCATTCCCAACCCTTGTTCACTGGCAACAGGTTTTACCCCTAATTCTGCCAGCTCCGACATGGCAAAACCATGACCAAAGTCCCTGATTTCCAATTGCCAGTGCTTATCGATCACCCTGTTGGTTAATTCGATTTCTCGTTTATTATTGGCTTTGGTGGCGCGAATACCATTATTGACCAGATTCAAAATTGCGGGTATTAGCGAGGCATCCGCAACCACCCTGGCCCGAGCTCCTAGCTCTTCCTTATCCAGCTCCCGGCCCAGAACCTTGATATCCGGGTAGTTGATATTAAGGTTGTCCTCTATCTGATCCAGAATATCGTCACATAGTACCTCTTCCGTCGCCTGCTCCTTGATATCAAACACCATTTGACGAAATGAGTCCAGGCTCTCCCGGCAGCGTGCCAGTTGTTGCTGCATATCTTCAATCACAGGGTTATCGGGAAAGTCCTCCTCCAGCTCATCGGCCAACAACTGAACTGTGGCCATGGGTGTTGCCAGCTGGTGAGTAACCTGGGCCGAGGCCACCCCCAGCGCAATCACCTTTTCCTGCTTAAGCTGTTCCTCGCGAAACGCCGAAATGGCCAGCTCTCTTTGATTAATGCTGCGGGCCATCTTGCCCACTATGGTCGCGACCACTATCGCGGAAAACAGAAAGTTAATCCACATGCCGATAAAGTGCCCTTCCATATTGCCGTGCATCACATGCATGGGTAACAGCCAGAGCAAAACGCTATAGGAGGCAATGGCAAAAAACGCCACCAGGCTGAGCATGGTGGAAGTCAATGTCACGGCCGCGATTGCTATCGGGATCAGCAGTAAGGATACAAAGGCATTGGTGGCGCCACCGGTGAAGTAGAGTAACAGAGCCAGAAACGCAATATCGGCACATATCTGACCAAATAACGAATACTTGTCCGCCTCCCTGCCCGAGTGATAGTAAAAGTAGCTGGCCAGGGTAAAGATGATTTCTGTTCCGATCACGGTCATCAGGGGCAGCCAGGGCAGCTGGTACTGCAAACCTATATTAACGAACAGGATCAGGAAAAACTGGATAACGATGGCAACGCTACGCAAGGCGATGATAGTGTGTACTTGGCTGAAGCGTTTAAAAAACAAAGGCATAAACAAGGAAAAATCATTAAAGTTATTTCACCAAGTCTACCTGTTTTCCTTGAACGAAAAAACCAATAGCATTATCACAGCAAGTAAATTATCTTTAGCCCTAACTTAGATCAAATTTGTGCTTTTTTTGGAGAGAATATTGAGCAAAAAAATCCAACAAGCCACATTGGCAGGCGGCTGTTTCTGGTGTATCGAAGCCGCCTTTAACAGTCTACAGGGCATTGAAAAAGCCGTTTCAGGCTATATGGGCGGCATCAGTGAAAACCCGACCTATAAAGAAGTGTGTACAGGAGAAACCGGCCATGCCGAGGTGGTACAGCTAACGTTCGATGCCAAGCTTATTTCTTACCGGGAAATCCTGGAAATATTCTTTACCCTGCACGATCCGACACAGGTCAATCGCCAGGGCAATGATATTGGCACTCAGTACAGATCGGCAATTTTTTATCATAGCAATGAACAACAAGATATTGCCAAAGCCATTATCGAAGAAATCAATCAGGGCGATATCTGGCCTGAGGCGGTAGCCACACACCTAAATCCACTCAGCACCTTCTTTAGCGGTGAAGATTACCATCAGGAATATTTTAACAATAACCCGGAAAACCAATATTGCCAGGCAGTGGTTTCCCCCAAGCTGGCAAAATTCAGACAAACCTTTGCCAGCAAATTAAAAAACTAAAAAAGGCTAGCAGGTCTACCTGCTAGCCTTTCATTGTTCCAATATAGACAACCAACTCACTAGTACATCAGGGTATAAAGCTTACGTCGGTATTTGCTGGCCAGGGGATCACCATCGGGCAGGGCCTTGAGTACATCGAGCAAGATCCGCTTACTCTCGGCGTCTGAGCCGTCTTTTTGTACCAAAGCAAACAGCAGGCTTAAGGCATCTTCATGGCGATTGACCTGGCTGTATTGTGCCGCCAGTTTGTGCTGTAGTTCCAGGTTATCGGCATCTTGTGCCAATTGCGCTTCCAACGCCTTGATCTCGGGGGAATCCGCCGCCTGGCTGGCAAGTTCGAGTTTTGCTACAACCGCCTGGTAGTCACTGTCCTGATCAACCATTTTGATACTATCTAGCAAGGTCTGGGCTTCGGTGATTTTCCCCAGCTGAATTGAGACATCGGCATAAACCAGTTTAATATCGGCTCTGTCGGAATCAAGCTGATAAGCCTGTGCGGCAGTACCATAGGCCTGGTTAACATCATTATTGGCCAAATATTCTCTGGCTTGCTTAAGCAGGGTATCTTCCGGTTTAGGCAGGTGTTTATTCAAAAACTCTTCGATACTTTCATCTGTTTGTGGACCACTGATGCCATCAATGGGCTGGCCATCCTTCACTATCACGGCGGTCGGCAAGCCCTGGATGCCAAACTGCATGGCGATTTGCTGCTGTGCCTGGCAATCTACCGTCGCCAGTACCATATGTTCACCATATGGCGCCACTCTTGTCGCCAGCTTATCCCTTAGTTCGATACTCTCGGGCACCTGCTCGGCCCAGAAATCGACTAAAATCAGCTTGGATTTGGAGTCTTCCAGTATCACCTGCTGAAAGTTCTCCATGGTTATAGTTACAATATTTGAAGTCACAAAAGTATCCATATTCATAAGTATTAATGCTTATTTTGGGGTTAAAGCCAAAAGATACAAGAGCTAAAGGAAATTTATCGTAAAGATATACGGGTTACGAAGAAAGGAATAAGCCAGGCCTAAGCAACATGCCCGGCTTTTTATGCGAGCTAGGAAATTTAGCGCAACAGTTCGCGCGATATAATCACCTTCTGGATTTCACTGGTGCCTTCATAAATAGAAGTTACCCTTACATCCCTGGCATATCGTTCCAGCGGGTATTCCTTGATATAGCCGGCCCCCCCCATCATTTGCAGCGCATCATAGCAGGCAATATTGGCTTTTTCCGAAGCAAAAAGCTTGGCCATGGAAGCCGCCTGGCCGAATGGCAAGCCCTGCTCCTTGTTATAGGCGGCCTGCATTAACAGCAGGCGTGCCGCTTCCAGCTCGGTATAGCGATCGGCCAGTTTCCACTGCAGGCCCTGAAAGTTTGAAATCGCCTGGTTAAACTGTTTACGCTCGGTAAGGTACTGACGGGCATAATCCATGGCTGCCAAGCCGATGCCAAGTGCCAGGGAACCTATGCCGATACGGCCACCGGCAAGCTCGCCCACGGCAATGGCAAAGCCTCGGTTCTCTTCACCTAGCATGGCGCTGGCCGGTACGCGACAGTTATCAAAATGCACTTCATTGGTCGGTGATGCCTTCTGCCCCATTTTATCTTCACTCTTGCCTATGGTCATGCCTGGCGTGCCCGCTTCGACAATAAAACAGGAAATTCCCTTACCCTTGGGGGCTTCGCTATCTGTTACCGCCCACACCACAAATAACCCGGCAAAGGTGCCACTGGTGATAAAGAGCTTGCTGCCATTAATGATATAGTCATCACCGTCTTTAACCGCTGTGGTCTTCATGCCCGCAGGATCAGAGCCGGCACTGCCTTCGGTCAGGCAAAAACCACCGGCCTTGTATTCACCGCTGCACAGCTTTGGCAGGTAAGTTTGTTTTTGCTCTTCATTACCAACCGCCTGGATCACTTCTGCCACCATATTGGTTACTGAAGTGGTTACCGCAGTAGAGGCACAGGCCCGGGCAATTTCGGTAATGGCCAGACTAAAGGCAACAGAGCCTGCTTCAACACCGCCGTACTCCGCCTTGATATTCAGGCCCATAAAGCCCAGCTCAGTTAATTTCCCCAGGTTATCCAAGAATAGCTGTTGGTCATTTTTTTCATCAAGTTCAGCCGCCACGGGAGCCAATTCACTGTCGGCAAATTTACGTGCCATATCCTGGATCATGGCTTGTTCTTCGGTTAGGGAAAGATCCATAGTATTCTCACACTCTTCGAAATTTTAACTAAGTATATGCCGACAGTTTAAAATAAGCTGATGAATATGTGTACCAAAACATTAACCTTTACGTAAAGTGCAACCACTTTGATTTCAACAAAGTGTCAGTTTTTACTGACAGCAAAACCAATAAACGCACCCCAAGGTGCGTTTATTATCTAACTGATTATACCGACCACCAAGTTAGGCAAAAATAAACCAGAGTAAACCTACCCCCAGCAGTAGACGGTAGATAACAAAGGGCATCATGCCCAGTTTACTCACCAGAATAAGAAAATAATGAATACAGGCATAGGCACTGATAAAGGCCAAGACACTGCCCAGCCCCAGGGCCTGCCAGTCAACCACTTCAGGCGAGGAAATTAATTTATAGGTTAAATAGCCACCTGTCATCACTATGGCGGGTATGGATAACAGAAACGAAAAGCGCGCGGCATTTTCCTTGGTCAGGCCAAGCATCATGCCTAGTGTCATGGTAATACCGGAGCGAGAAGTGCCGGGGATCAGTGCCAATGCCTGGGCAAGACCGATAATCATCGCCCCTTTAAAGCCCAGCTTTTCAATGCTGACATTTTGCTTGGCTTTGATATCCGCAAAACCAAGCAGGAATCCAAACAATAAAGTGGTTATGGCAATCACCAAGGCACTGCGCAGGTGCTGTTCAATAAAACTTTGCCCCAAAAAGCCTGCTAGCCCTAAGGGAATCGATGCCAGCAAAATCCACCATGCCAATTTACCCTCAAAGGATATATTGCCTTTTTCCGGGCCGATGCCAAGAGTACCAAACCAGGCAACGGCCATATCCGTAACTTCCCGGCGAAAATAGATGACCACAGCTAACAGGGTTCCCACATGCAGGGCAACATCAAATGCCTGTCCCTGATCTGTCCATCCCAGCAAGGCCGAGGGTAGGATCAGGTGTGCGGAGCTGGAAATAGGTAAAAACTCCGTCAATCCCTGTAAAATCGCTAATATTAAAACGTCTAATGTACTCATATAATTATTTTTACCACTAGTTAGCGCGGCTTATTGCTGCCACATTAAGGGCACCTTAGCTAATTTTTGTTTTGATTTATCATAGTCATGCCACAACTGCCGATAGGAGACTTGCAAAATCGGGTGAAGCAGTTCTCCCGCTATTTCCGCAAGTGGCCACAAGACAAAGGCATTTTGGGTTATTTCTTCACGGGGCAGTTGGGCTGGAGTATCGATAATCAGATCGTCAAACAGTAACAGGTCCAAATCCAGAGTCCTGGGGCTGTATTTCTTGGCATCTTGACTGCGGCCATTGGCAAATTCAATATCTCGCAATAGCCTGACCACCTCTTCAACATTTTTATCCGTAGTAATGCCTATCACCATATTAAAAAATGGCGCACCGGCAAAACCCACAGCTTCACTCTCGAAAAGGGAAGACAGGGTCAGCTCGCCAAAGTGCTCAGCCAAGGCATTGAGTCCCTGCTGCACATAAAATTCACGTTGGACATTGGTGCCCAGGGAAATATAAATACGCGCCATTGTTAGCGTTGGCCTCGCTCGATTTCTACACCGACATTATCGGCGTTATGCACGGCACCCGGCTTGCCGATAACAAGGCGCAGCCAGGGAATGGAATATTTTACCATCAGGTGCTGCGCCAATCGCTCTGCTAATGTTTCCAGTAAATCAACCGGGTTCTTATTGGCAAAAACCGCGACTTCTTGCGAAATCTCTGCATAATCCAGGGTTTTGGCCAATTCATCATTTTCTGCCGCTCCAGCCGTGTTCCAGCCCATGTCTAAATCAAGCACCAGTGTCTGCTTGATTTGCTTTTCCCACTCGTAGAAACCTATGGTGGTTTGAATCTTCAGGCCTTTTATAAAAACTTTATCCATGCACAAACTCTTACGTGACTCTCTTGGCAAAAAACGACAATTTATTACCTTTGTTCATCCTTAGGGACAAAAACGAACAAACTATTACGAATTAAATGGCGAGTTTACCTGTGCAAGTCTAGAAAAACTAGCGAACTAAGCGATACAATAGCAATATGTGCAATTTTTCCGCATTAAGACAAGGACTCTCTAGACAGTGATGCTGCTAATGACACTGGTGATGACTATTCTTGCCTATTTGGTAGGCTCGATATCTAGTGCCATTTTGATCTGCAAATTGCTGAAGCTACCAGACCCCAGAACCACAGGCTCACACAACCCAGGCGCCACTAATGTCCTGCGTATCAGCAATAAGGCAACGGCTGCCACAGTATTAGTTTTCGATATATTAAAGGGCACCATACCCGTCTGGGGGGCCTACTTCTTAGGCATAGAGCCCATTTATCTTGGCATTATCGCCCTGGCGGCATGCCTGGGCCATATGTACCCGTTATTTTTTAATTTTCAAGGCGGCAAGGCTGTGGCAACGGCGTTTGGTGTCTTACTGCCAATAGGTCTGGATCTGGGTGGCCTGCTGGTACTGACCTGGTTATTGGTGGCAAAGGTGACACGTTATTCCAGCCTGGCGGCCATAGTGACGGTTTCTTTGGCACCACTTTATACCTGGCTGCTAAAACCTATCTATGTTTACCCTGTGCTGATGCTTTCTGCTTTAATCATTTTCCGGCATAAATCTAACATTGTCCGCTTGCTGAAAGGCACAGAAAGCAAAATATCCAGCCATAAAAGCTGAGCTCTTATACGGGTGGCAAGGTATCCAAGGGCCAGCGTGGCGAGGCCTTAAAGGTCAGCTCTTCTAAGGCCCCCGTTTTCAGGCGTTGCATGCCGGCATAAGCTATCATGGCCCCATTGTCGGTACAAAACTCGGGCCTTGGATAAAACACTTCCCCCCCCAGTTTTTTGGTAATTTCTGCCAGCTTGGCTCTTAAAGCGGTATTGGCACTTACCCCGCCGGCAATCACCAGGCGATTAAGCTGACATTGCTGCAAAGCGCGGCGACACTTGATCGCCAACGTATCAACAACCGCTTCTTGGAATGCATAGGCAATATCGGCATGGGTCTGTGCATCCAGCTCACCGGTTTTTTCTGTTTCCTGACGTATGGCGGTGGCCGTGGCCGTCTTCAAGCCACTAAAGCTAAAGTCCAAGCCGGGTCTGTCGGTCATGGGACGAGGAAACTTAAATCTCCCCTGAACACCAGACTCCGCCATTTTGGCAAGTGCGGGACCGCCGGGATAATCCAGGCCAAGCAATTTGGCGGTCTTGTCAAAGGCCTCACCTGCCGCGTCATCCACCGACTCTCCCAGTAGCTGGTATTCTCCGATACCATCCACCCGAACCAGCATGGTATGGCCGCCTGACACTAACAGGGCAATAAAGGGAAACTCAGGCGCATTCTCTTCCAGCATGGGCGCCAACAAATGCCCTTCCATATGGTGAACCGGCACGGCAGGCAGATTCCAGCCATAGGCCAGGCTTCGGCCAATGGAGCAGCCCACCAGTAACGCACCCACCAAGCCAGGGCCTGCGGTATAGGCAACGCCATCCAGATCCTGGGCGGACAAATTAGCGTCGGCCAACACTTCCTTAATAAGTGGAATGGTTTTTCTGACATGATCTCGTGACGCCAATTCAGGAACCACCCCGCCATAATCGGCATGCACGGCTATCTGGCTATATAGACGATGGGCCATAATGCCCTGCTCTTCGTCATAGATAGCAATACCGGTTTCATCACAAGAGGTTTCGATTCCCAAAATACGCATAAAATTCACTTATAAAATGCTAAAATTAAACCAGAGCGTGTTGACCTTTGGTGTACATTTTTGCAGCTGTTTATTGGTTATTTACACAAGGCAGAGCCTATGATGTCTGGTTATTCCACATGAATAGGCGATAACGATGTAGAAATAGTCAATAAATGCTGCCCTTTGGGTGCATTTAAAAGCAATTTACTCTTTGTTGTAGCTCATTTATATAGAGTAACTATACTCCAATCGCTACGCCGCGATTAAATCGCTTTTAACTTGCACAAAATTTGTTCCACAAAGGTCAACACGCTCTAGTGTCAGGTTTTAAGGTGGGCGATTTTACCTTTGATTGAGTATTTTGACTAGATTCACACACCTTTTATTCACAGAAAGTGAAGTTTTTAAACACAAAACCTGGCTTTTTAACTTTACAACTTAAGCACTTCGGAATAGAATGCTGCACCCATTTTTGATAGAGCGGGTGAAGGGCGAAGTAAAACACCGAGTCTGAAGCCGATTTATATAGATACATACTAAGGTAAGAGGCAACATGCCAGTAATTAAAGTAAGAGAAAACGAACCATTTGACGTAGCACTACGTCGTTTCAAACGTTCATGTGAAAAAGCAGGAATCCTTTCAGAAGTTCGTCGTCGCGAATCTTATGAAAAGCCGACTTGGGAACGTAAGCGTAAAAAAGCTGCCGCTGTTAAGCGTGCTGCTAAGAAGCTTTCTCGTGAGAACGCACGCCGCGTTCGCATGTACTAAGAACTACCTTAGTAATTGTCTGAGTTTGTAGCATGAGCCTACATCAAGAACTCAAAGATGAAATGAAAAACGCCATGCGTGCCAAAGACAAATTGCGTCTTGGCGTTATTCGCATGGCGTTGTCAGCAATTAAGCAAGCTGAAATCGACCACGGCACCGAAGCAACCGATGAGAACATTACTGCCGTATTAACCAAAATGGTTAAGCAGCGTAAAGAATCCATCAAGATGTATACAGATGGTGGTCGAGAAGACATGGCGGCCAACGAAGCTGCCGAAGTGACTGCGCTGGAAAGCTTTCTGCCACAGCCACTCACGCAGGAAGAAATTGAAGCTATGATAGCCGACGCCATCAATAACACGGGCGCCAGTTCCATGGCCGACATGGGTAAGGTGATGGGCGTATTAAAGCCCTTAATGCAAGGTAAGACGGATTTGGGTGCAGTCAGCGGCCAGGTTCGTGCGGCATTAAATAGCTAAGCCTTCATACAATTTCAATAAAACCGCGAACGCCCTGGCCTCGCGGTTTTTTATTGCATTTTTAGCCTCCCCATACGGAAAATTAGCTCGCCACTAACAGATCTTTTAATGCGTCGCCGACCAGTTTTGTGTAGAATTATCCATTAGTCCTTTTCAACCTACTTAGTGAGTTTCGATCAAGTCAATGGCCGGCCGTATTCCCAGACAATTTATTGATGATTTGCTGGCACGCGCCGATATTGTTGAACTTATCGACAGCCGAGTTCCGTTAAAAAAAGCAGGTAAAAACTACCAGGCCTGCTGCCCTTTTCATACGGAAAAATCTCCCTCGTTTAGTGTCAGTCCGGATAAACAGTTTTATCATTGCTTTGGCTGTGGTGAACATGGCAACGCCATCTCGTTTTTAATGGAATTTGACCGCCTGGAATTTCCCGATGCCATAGAGGAACTGGCGTCTCACTATGGCATGGACGTGCCAAGAGAACAGGTAAACCAGTCACCGGCCGAGCAACGCAAGCAGCAACAGGTTTATCAGCAAAAACAAGACGACTATGAATTAATGGCGCAGATCGGTCGCTTTTACCAGCAACAGTTAAAAGTCGCGACAGACAAAGAGGTTGCCATTGATTACCTCAAGGGACGCGGATTGACCGGAGAAATAGTGAAACGCTTTGGCATCGGCTATATCAGCGATAGTTGGGACGGCATGATGAATGTTTTTGCTCGGAGTAACCAAATCAGTCAACAGCTGGTGGATTTGGGCATGGCCATCCAGGGTGACAAGTCCCGCCCCTATGACAGATTTCGTGGCCGCATCATGTTTCCCATCAGAGACAAGCGCGGCCGTGTAATAGGCTTTGGCGGCAGGGTATTAAGTGATGGTACGCCCAAGTATCTCAACTCACCGGAAACCCGTATTTATCATAAGGGCCAGGAACTCTATGGCCTTTATGAAGCCAAGCAGGCCAACAAAAAACTGGAGCGCCTGGTAGTTGTGGAAGGCTATATGGATGTGGTTGCCCTCGCCCAACATGGTGTTGACTATGCCGTTGCGTCACTGGGCACCTCAACCACGGAAGAGCAGTTGCAAACCCTGTTCCGTACCGTCAAGGAAGTCATTTGCTGTTATGATGGCGACCGCGCGGGCAGAGATGCCGCCTGGCGCGCCATGGAAAATGCCCTGCCCTTAATTCGAGACGGCTACTCGCTCAAGTTTGTCTTTTTACCCGACGGTGAAGATCCCGACTCCTTAATTCGCCAACAAGGCCAGCAAGCTTTCGAACAAATTTTGGATCAGGCGACCCCCTTATCCAGATTCCTGTTCGAAAACCTTATGGCGCAAATCGATATGAACTCTATGGAGGGCCGTGCCGCTTTAGTCGAGTCATTCCAGCCCTATCTGGCCAAATTGCCAGACAGCATATTAAAAGACTCGATACTGAATGAGCTTGCCAACAACTTTGGCACCGGCAGCCAGCAACTATTAGCCAAGTTAAGCAAGAGCTCGGCAAGCCCAAGCAAAAAAGTCGCGGCAAATACACAAACCAAGGCAACCCCGATACGTCTGGCTATTGCATTATTGTTGGAGCATCCCCATATCATCAAGGCCATACCCGATGCCACGATAATACAGCACCTGGATATGCCAGGGATTGAATTATTGAACCAGATTGTAATGATTTGCCAGCAAAACCCGGAAATTAAAACGGCGCAATTGCTGGAGTATTTCCGTGAAACCCAGCATGGCAAACATCTGGCTAAGCTGATGTGTTGGCAGCACCACATTGAAAGCGATGCCGCTGAAGATGTATTTTTAGACAGTATAGAAAGATTACTCAACAGTTTTGTCGAGCAGCGAACTGAATTTTTATTGCAAAAAGCTCGTACCGGTGAAATGAATCAGGCAGAGAAACAGGAATTACAAGCACTATTAAATGCCTAGTTGAAAGAAACCAGCTAAGCTTAAGGTATACTGCTGGTAATTTAGTCGCCGATTGACTATAATTTCCTGCTTTACGTTTCTAATTTTGATAGCCATAAATAGGTGGACACTCGTCAATGGATCAAGCCCCACAATCTAGACTTAAAGAGTTAATAACCAAAGGTAAAGAACAAGGTTATTTAACTTTTGCCGAGGTTAACGATCATCTCCCTCAGGATATTATCGATTCCGATCAGGTTGAAGACATCATTCGTATGATCAACGACATGGGTATTCAGGTATTTGAAAATGCTCCTGATGCCGATACCTTGATGATGAATGAAGAGAGTACCGATGAAGACGCTGCCGAAGCGGCAGCACAAGCACTGGCAACGGTGGAAAGTGAAATCGGTCGGACCACAGATCCTGTGCGCATGTATATGCGTGAAATGGGTACGGTTGAACTTCTGACCCGCAAAGGCGAGATAGTGATCGCCAAGCGCATTGAAGAAGGGATCAAAGAAGTACAACGCAGTGTTGCCGAATATCCTCCTGCCATTAATTTTTTATTGGAGCAATGGGATAACTTTGAAGCCGAAGAGATCCGCCTAAGCGATATTATCATCGGCTTTTTGGACCCTGATGCCGAAGACGATGAAATTCCAGCCGCTGCCACCCATGTCGGTTCTGAATTATCTAAAGAAGAACTGGATGACGAAGACAAAGACGATATGGAAGACAGCGACAGCGACGACGATAGCGACGAAGATTCAGGCCCGGATCCCGAATTGGCCCGTGAGAAGTTCATGCAATTGCGTGAAGCTTACGAAAGAGCCAATGCCGTTATTACCGAAAAAGGCCGTGGTCACGCCGATGCCGAGTCTGCCATTGACGATTTGGCCGAAGTATTTAAAGAATTCCGCCTGGTACCAAAAGTTTTTGATCGCTTGGTGAAAAACATGCGTAGCGTTATGGACAAGCTACGTGTACAAGAGCGTTTGATCATGAAGCATTGTGTCGTTGGTGCCGGTATGCCCAAGGCCACTTTTATCAAGATATTCCCGGGTAACGAAACCTCAAAAGACTGGTTCGAAGCCCAGAAAAATGCCGGTGAGTCCTATTCTGCCAAGCTGGCCGACGTCGAGGCAGAAGTTGAGCGTTGCATCTACAAGCTGAACATGCTGGAAAAAGAAACTTACCTCAATGTCCACGGCATTAAAGATATTAACCGCCGCATGTCAATCGGTGAAGCGAAAGCCCGCCGTGCGAAGAAAGAAATGGTGGAAGCCAACTTGCGTTTGGTTATTTCGATTGCGAAGAAATACACCAACCGTGGCCTGCAGTTCCTGGATTTGATCCAGGAAGGTAATATCGGCCTGATGAAAGCGGTCGACAAGTTCGAGTACCGCCGTGGCTACAAGTTCTCTACCTATGCCACCTGGTGGATCCGTCAAGCCATCACCCGTTCCATTGCCGACCAGGCCAGGACCATACGTATTCCGGTGCATATGATAGAAACCATCAACAAGCTGAACCGTATTTCTCGTCAAATGCTTCAGGAAATGGGCCGTGAGCCGACGCCGGAAGAACTGGCGGAGCGCATGGTAATGCCGGAAGATAAAATACGTAAGGTATTGAAAATAGCCAAAGAGCCGATTTCCATGGAAACCCCTATCGGTGATGATGAAGATTCGCACTTAGGTGACTTTATCGAAGATGGCAGTGGTGAACTTCCGGTAGACTCGGCTACTTCCGAAAACCTGAAAAACGCCACCCATGAAGTACTTGCCGGCTTGACCGCTCGTGAAGCCAAGGTATTGAGAATGCGTTTCGGTATCGATATGAATACCGACCATACCCTGGAAGAAGTGGGTAAACAGTTTGACGTTACCCGTGAGCGTATCCGTCAAATTGAAGCCAAGGCATTGCGTAAGCTGCGCCACCCTTCCCGTTCAGAGCAACTGAAGAGCTTCCTGGACGGCGAGTAAAGCGTAGACCAAGCTCGCTCTGTGCCAAGGCATAGTGCCATAAGCGACATACTAATTATAAAGTCCGGCCTAAGCGCCGGATTTTTTATGTCCTGTTCGTGACTTAGTTACAAATACTCCCCCTCAAACCTTGTCATTCCCTAAGCCAGGGTTATACACTGCCTATCCAGTTGATATTCAGGAATGGAATGCAATGAGAAACCTACTCGCCAGCGGCTGCTTAATCATATCCTTTTCCAGCTTTGCCGCTTATGCCAATAACATGGAAATAACCCCGCTGCTGGGTTATCGTTTTGGCGGAGACTTTGAAACCAAAGCAGATGCCAGCGACATTAAACTGTCAGATAAGGCAAGCCTGGGAGCGCTTATCGCTTGGCCGTTCGATAACCAAAGGCAAGGGGAATTGCTGTTTAGTCATTATGAAAGCGAGTTTGATGATGCCAATCTACTATCTACCAGCTCTACAGATATTGGCGTCAGCTATTTGCACCTGGGGGGCAATGTCCAGCTCCATCAAGGTGTGGTCCCCTTCTGGTTATCGGGTGGCATAGGTCTAACTCACTTTTCACCCGATGGTGATGAATACGACAGCGAGACCAAGTTTTCTGCCAACCTCGGGCTTAATAGCCGGTTCCCCTTAGGTGAAAACATAAGCCTGCGGCTTGGCGCCCGCATCTATGGCACCTTGTTTAACTCTGACACTAAACTGTTCTGTAACAGTGATACTTGTGCCCTGACCATATCCAGTGAGCTGTGGCTGCAAAGCGAGCTTAACGCCGGCATCACCTTTAAATTTTAGGCCTACTGACTGCCGTTCGGCGCTGCATGATCAGGATTTGTTAAAAAGGCAGGATCCGTTAGCGACGTCAAAAAAGCCAGTAAGTCTTCCTTATCCTGAACGCTCATTTCAAAGCCCTTGAGAAAAGGGCTTTTGAGTTTGTTTTCTCTGCCATCTCCCGCCAGCTTGCCTGTTTTAATATGGCGACCTCCCGCCGCATAAAAGTCTAGCACCTCGCTCAATGTGGCTATGCTGCCATCATGCATATAGGGCGCACTAACTTCAACATTCCTTAGGGTCGGCGACCGAAAGCGGCCGTTATCTTTTGCCAGAGTGCTGATTTCCGCCAGGCCTATATCAAGCTCAGGATACCCTGCTCCCGCTTCCTCATATTTAACATTGTATAAGCCCGTGTTGTGAAAAGGACGCCTATCGATCAGTTGCTGCTCATGACTGGTTGACTGGGTGAAGTTAAAGCCACCGTGGCAATGGTGGCATTCCAGCTTTTCCGAGAAAAACAGTTTCATGCCCCTTAGCGCGGACTCTGATATGGCATCATCCTCGCCATGATAGGCATAACGATCAAAGGGTGAATTAAGGGATACCAGGCTTCGAACAAAACTGGCCAGCGCCTTAACGATTAAATCAAAGTCCCTGATTTGCATAGCATCGCTGTGTTCCTCCTCGGGAAAGGCTTTTTTAAACAGCGCCTTATATTCAGGTGTTTCAAAGCGAGCAAGCACCTGCTGCTCAAAGCCCGTGATACCAAGCTCGACAGGAGACTCACCAAACATGGGCAAAAGCAGCTGCTGCTCGATACTGGTAAGGCCATCATGGGCCCAGGTCAGGGTTTTGTTGTAGGCAATATTCACCAGTGCCGGCGAATTGCGCCTGTGCTGCTGGCCGGTAGAGCCAAGGGAGGTATCCAGTGGCTCGGCAAAGGCATGTTTTTGGATATGGCAACTGGCGCAGGACTGTTGCCGATTGGCCGAGAGGTTAGTGTCGTAAAATAAATGCCTGCCCAATTCGACCTTCTCAACCGTCATAGGGTTGTCGGCAGGAAGCTGCGGCTTAGGAAACCCCTCTACCAGCGGCCATTGATATTGCCTTGGCTCTTGGCCTACGTCACTACAGGCTGTCAAGGTAAAACACAGCAACAGGCACAAGGCTAAACAGGTCAACTTCATGCTACTTGTCTTCCCTAAACACGATCTGTGCAGGCGGCTGTCCACTTAAGCCCAGATTGCTAAACAGCTGCTGACAATGCTTATCCCCCTGCTTTGATTGACAACCTGTTTCCCGGCTTAGCCTGACACCAGAGAGCAGGGCTGAAACATCAAACTCCATCACGGCATTACTGATATCGAAGGGCAGCTCAACCTCTACTCGGTTCGGGTACAGGCATTCCTGCCCAGGAGCCCTTAACGGGCTTGCTGCCTTGCAGCCAGTGGAGCCCAGGTGAAAAAGCCAATCGTCGTTTTCATTGGCTAACTCTATACGCATAAATTTATGGCCGGTTTGCCAGACCCAGAACATGGACGAAACATTCAGCGGACTGGGTTGGGTAATAGGGTTAAGGTGGTTAAGTTCAAATGGCACGCCCAGGGTAAAACGGATGCGCTTTGCCAAATCACTTGCAGCAATAGGCATTAATACTAACTGCCAGTTGGCTCCTTTATTTTCACCCTGCAGACAATGCTCTCCAACCAGGGCGACATTCTTGCCCTGAAAGGGAGTTGTTTGCATTGGCCAGGCCTGCCATTGCCCATCAGGTGTTTGCAGCTCCACGTTAGTGATATAAAACTGAATTTGCTGATACCACCATACCTGATCTTGCACCTTAAACTTACTGTTACAACCAATTTCCCGGTCGTCAAAGCTCGGCTTAATCGCGATAGAGATGGCACTGTCACGATCCGAACAGGCCGATAGCAACAAGGGAAAAACGAGCGCCAATAAGATAAATGTGATTTTTTTACCATATCGAGCAGGCAGCTTTAGGGTATGCATTAGTAATATTGCCAAATCTGTGATAAATATAATGACGTTATTAACAAAATAGTAACATTTAAACGAATTATTAGTCACCTAACTTATACTTAATTGCATTAGCCCCACAAGGGAACGGGAAATATTATGCGCACATCACTTTCATTAGCTCTGACACTTTTTACCTGCCTTAGCAGTCATCTTGCTCTGGCCCATTCGGAGCACGATAAAGCCAGGTTTGTTGCGGAGCAAGGACAAGATACCGGCAATTGCGATAATGCCCTGCGTCCCTGTAAGACCATTAGTTATGCGGTTCAGCAGGCAAATAAGGGCGATAAAATACTGATTGCCGCCGGTCGCTACGCCATTAACTCCAGTAATGAGCTTTTTTATCTTAAAAGCGCTCTGGTTCCCGTCCTAGGTGGCTATAACCGCTTTGACCACTTCCAAAGCCAAAGCCCTAACACGAATGTTACCACCTTAACCAATGTCCCCATGGATATGGTGGACGAACTGCGCGCCAAGGGTTTTACCATTATCGCCGACGGCAAGTCCATGCATCAGGATCAGGCGCTGCAGCAAAAGCTGGTCGCCTATCAAACGCTAAGCGAAGCCCAGTCAAACCAGGCTTGTGAAAATGGCAAGGCAGGAAAGTTTGACTGCCATAACATAGATTTACTGGCCCATATGCCATTAACGGCTTTTTCTTCCTCGCCAAGTTCAGCCAATGATATTTGGGGGCATGTCGATTTAAACGATGGCAATGAATATGCCCTGATCGGCCTAAGAAATGGCGTTGCCATAGTCAATGTCACGGATCCCAGCTCGCCAGTAGAAGTAGGTACCATCCCGGGAAAAAACTCCAGTTGGCGCGATATCAAGGTCTACCAATACTTTGATAAAGGACTGAAACTCTGGCAGGCCTATGCCTATGCCACCATAGATAATGCCACAGATTATGTCACCATTATCGACCTAAACCACCTGCCCAACTCGGTAAGCCTGGTGGAAAGAAACAAAAATGTTGCCGAAGCCCATAATGTCTATATCTCCAATGTCGACCATACGCTCAATACCGCACTGCCGGGCATGACACCTACCCTGCAATTGATAGGTGCCAGTAAATTTGGCGGTGCTTTTCATAATTACTCCCTGGAAAATCCGGCCACCCTTGCCCCCCTGGGCCAGGCATCTGTCGGCAGTGGCTACACCCATGACGGAGCCTCATTACTCATTGAAGATGATAGAAAAACCTCTGATTGTGAAAGCTTGAACGCCCCCTGCACCCTGTTTATTGACTTTAATGAAAAGGAAATGAAACTGTGGAATATTTCCGACGCCAATGACGTCAAACAGCTGGGCACGGCGACCTATGATGACGTAAGCCCTTCCTTTCAGTATGTTCATTCCGGCTGGGGCAGTGAAGACAAGCAATATATCTTTCTGCATGACGAATTCGATGAAAAAAATGCCGGCATCAACTCAACCGTCAGGGTATTTTCAATATCGGATCTCAATAATCCCGTGCATATTGGCCAATGGACAGGCTCGACCCGCGCCATAGACCACAATGGTTTTGTCCGCGGTAACCGCTATTATATGTCGAACTATGAAAAAGGCCTGACCGTGCTGGATATCACAGATCCCAGTTCACCTGTTGAAGTGGGTTCCTTCGATACCTATATTCCGTCAAATAATCCCAACTATAATGGCGCCTGGGGCACCTACCCTTTCCTGCCTTCGGGCAATATCCTGGTCAGTGATATTAATAGCGGCCTCTATATTCTAAAAGACATTACCTTGGCTACAACTAACGGCTCACTGTCGTTCTTGGTATCCAGCGTTGACAGCCCGCAAGGGCAAGATCTGACGCTTAAGGTCCAGCGTTCTGCGACCGGCTCTCCCAGCGGTAATGTCAGCGTCAATTATGAAGTCTTTCCCGGCAGTGCAGAAGCCAATCAAGACTATACGCCGGTATCTGGCACCCTGACCTGGCTAGGCAGTGACACAGTGGAAAAAGAGATTAGCATTGCTATCAGCGAAGACTACACAGGTGAAGAACTTGCCGAAAGCTTTTATGTCCGTCTCTATAACCCAACTGGCGGCGCCACCTTGTCTTCCCCCAGCTATCTAACCGTCAACCTGGAAGGCATCACGGATAATGGCGCCATCAGCTTCACTCAGGACGAAATAAGCTTTGCCGAAAACCAGCAAACCGCCGAAGTTTCTGTTGCAAGGGATGGCAGCAGCCAGGGAGAGATATCGGTCAATTACCAGTTGGAAAGTGGCACTGCCCTGATGGACCAGGACTTTCACCAGGCCAGCGGCACGCTCACCTGGCAAGACGGTGATAATAGCAACAAGACCATAGCGATCAGCCTGATCGACGATAATATTGACGAAAGCGACGAGAGTTTTGTTGTAACACTTTCCAGCGTTGACGGCAGTAGACTGGGCACCAACAGCGAAATCACCATCACAATTAATGATGATGACAGCAACACAGCCCCGCAAATCACCGCACTGGAAAATTTCCAGGCCAATACCGGGCAAACGGTTACCCTAAGCGCCACGGTTACCGACAACGAAGATGACGAGATAAGCTACTTATGGCAGCAAACATCCGGCACCAGTGTCACCCTTAATTCAGCCAATGAAGCCAGCGCTAATTTTGTCGCCCCGGCAACGGCCACAACACTGGAATTTAGCCTGACGGCAACCGACAGCAAAGGTGCCCAAACAACGGCCTCGGTCACGGTAAGTGTCATTGCCCCTGCCACTACAGACAGCTCCAACAGCACAAGTTCTGGCGGTAGTACTAGCATTTACCTGCTATTGGCCTTGTTAGGACTATTTTCACGGCGTTTAAGAAATTAGATCTGCTTACGCAGTTGAGTACGGTTGTTTTCCCCTATCAACTGAGTAAGAATTAAGCTAACAGATTCAGATTTGAGAATTTTTAATATTCTAGTGGTGACAAGAAAATAAAAAATGCTTATACTTCCCGCCGCTTTTGATTATTCCTAACTGGATAATCAAAATATCAAATCCAGATGGCCCCTTAGCTCAGTTGGTTAGAGCACCCGACTCATAATCGGTAGGTCCCGTGTTCAAGTCACGGAGGGGCCACCATTTTTTTCTATCTAGCCCTTTAAAATCAAGGGATTTAGAAATAATGGTGAACTTTTTTACACCTTTTTTTACACCCCAATAAGCTAACACTACTCTTTTCCCTTGTCTATAAGCTGCTGAAACAGTGCTTTCAATTCAGGATGTTCCAGCTCAATTTTATCGACCATTTTGTCTTTTATTGAGCTTAGCTTTTCAATGCTTAAGTCGCCATAAGACTCAGCTTGCTCGCAAGGTAACCTCCCCAGACATTTTTCTTTTTGCCCCTCTGAAGCGCCAACGTCTAAAATTAACTGTTCTACAAGATCCCGAATTCTATGTTGCGTAAAGCTTCTGATCTGCTTTAGCTCTTTTTCGCACAATCTCGCTGCTTTGCCTTCTCGATCAAGCTATCTTTTACTTCGTTAAAGTAGCAGTCGAGTTTTGTTAATACAGAACCTCTGTTAAACGGACTTTCGAACATCATTAAGGGTTGTTGATCTTTACCGTTCGTCACCGCAGCACTCAAGCAAATGTTGCATAAGCTTCAGCAAGCGTTGACGCAAAAAGACCAAGCCTTGTCTCAAGTGCTGGCCAAGTATGACTATCTGCTAGAGCAGTTCCGGTTGGCTCAGCATCAGCACTTTGGCAAAAGCAGTGAAGCCTGCCCGGGCCAGGGGGAGTTATTCAATGAAGCAGAAGTCGAGCTGGATACGCTAACAGAGACTGAGCAACAGGACATCAGTTACAGCCGCAACAAGCCCAAACGCCAGAAACTGCCGCAAGACTTACCGCGTGAAGTGGTGGTGCATGACATAAATGATGCTGAAAAAATCTGCGATTGTTGCCAGGGCGAGCTGCATCAAATGGGCGAAGACAAAAGCGAGCAGCTGGAGTTTATTCCGGCGAGCGTCAAAGTCATTGAACATGTGCGTCCCAAGTACGCTTGTCGCCACTGCGATAAGCACGGCATTGAGGTCAAGGTCAAACAGGCACCGATGCCAGCAAGCCCCATTCCAAAGGGCATTGCCACCCCCAGCCTGCTCACGCATATTCCGGCCCAACGGGATCACCTATTCCGGTCCATTGGGATCACTGATTCTGGATTGATTGGGATCAGCTATTCCGGTTTCATCGGGATCACTTTTGCCAAATTTCCGGAATCCAATTTCAGCTAATTAAATGTCGCTTTGACGCATTGATTTTCACTCACATTTGATAGCCTAGTCCTTTTGATTTTTTTAAGGGACAGTGATGGCTGCAAAGAGGTTAACAATGCGAAATATTCGAGAGATTTTACGACTTCATTTTGA
>Ga0213837_1000233_pt1 | contig 78682 bp, 74 predicted proteins | sample SWPATP12_FD_160572 | JGI IMG/M metagenome (GOLD analysis project Ga0213837, IMG submission 160572) | Coastal seawater microbial communities from Marineland, Florida, United States - SWPA TP1 #2 | ecosystem: Environmental > Aquatic > Marine > Coastal | place: USA: Florida | collected 2016-08-06
GCGCCATCCGCATCGCCGACATGCTCAACGAAGAGCGTTTCGCCGAGAAGCTGAAAGAAAACCTCGAGTACCACAACTTCGTGCTGGTGAACTACCTGGGCGGCGAAGCGATCGACTTCCAGAAGACCTTCGACGACGCGATGGCCCTGGTGCCACGCCTGCGTCCGATGGTCGGCGACGTCTCGTCGGCCCTGTACGCGGCCCACAAGGCCGGCGGCAGCCTGCTGTTCGAAGGCGCGCAAGGTTCCTTGCTGGACGTCGACCACGGCACCTATCCGTTCGTCACCTCGTCGAACTGCGTGGCCGGTAACGCCGCGGCCGGCGCCGGCGTCGGTCCTGGCATGCTGCACTACATCATGGGCATCACCAAGGCCTACACGACGCGCGTCGGTTCGGGTCCGTTCCCGGCCGAACTGCCAACCGACGCAGGCGTCGGCGAGCACCTGTCGCGCGTCGGCCACGAGTTCGGCACCGTCACCGGCCGCGCCCGCCGCTGCGGCTGGTTCGACGCCGCGCTGCTGCGCCGCTCGGTCCAGATCAATGGCGTGTCGGGCATGTGCCTGACCAAGCTCGACGTGCTGGACGGCATCGAGACCCTGAAGCTGTGCACCGGCTACAAGATCGACGGCCGCGACGTCGACATCTTCCCGGTCGGCGCCGAAGAGGCCGCCCTGTGCGAGCCGGTCTACGAAGAGATGCCAGGCTGGACGGAAACCACCGTCGGCGCCAAGTCGATGGAAGAGCTGCCGGCGAACGCCCGTGCCTACATCAAGCGCATCGAAGAGCTGGTCGGGATTCCGATCGACATGGTATCGACCGGTCCCGACCGCGAAGAGACCATCGTCCTGCGCCACCCGTTCGCCCAATAATAAAAGTAGAAGGAAAGCCTGAAATGAATACTCCTGTATCGACCGACAAGGACCTGTGGGTGTCGTGGGACGAGTACAACCGCATGGTCGAGCGCCTTGCGCTGCAAGTCTATGAATCGAACTGGAAGTTCGACATGGTCCTGTGCCTGGCGCGCGGCGGCGTGCGTCCGGGCGACGTCATCTCGCGCATTTTCGACGTGCCGCTGGCGATCCTGTCGACCAGCTCCTACCGCGAAGAAGCCGGCACCAAGCAAGGCAACCTCGACATCGCCAAGTACATGACGATGACCAAGGGCCCGCTGGCCGGCCGCATCCTGCTGGTCGACGACCTGGCCGATTCGGGCGTCACCCTGCAGCGCGTGCGCGAACACCTGACCGAGAACTATGCCGACGTCACCGAAGTGCGTTCGGCCGTCATCTGGGTCAAGGGTACCTCGGCATTCAAGCCGGACTACCACCTCGAAGACCTGCCGCACAACCCGTGGATCCACCAGCCGTTCGAGGATTACGACGGCCTGCGTCCGCACCAGTTGTCGGCGTGGATGAAGAAGTTCGAGAAGTAATCTGCTTCGCGGCCTGGCGCCGTGAAGACAGGAAGGCCAGGGCGTTGCGGCGCTCTGGCCTTTTTTATTTCTAGGCGCCATCGTGCAGCCGCGACCGTGCGAATCGGTTAAGATTGCCGGGCGTTGTCGTACCAGACTTCCCATAACAAAAACAACCATGACCCAAAGCTTCTTCCAGACCTTCATCCTGCTCATCCTCGTCACTGACCCCTTCGGCAACGTCCCCCTGTTCGCCACGGCCTTGAAGGACACGCCGATCCACCGCCGTCCGCGCATCGTCGTGCGCGAGTGCGCGATTGCCTTCCTGTTGCTGCTGGTGTTCATGTTCTTCGGCCAGCACTTCCTCGCCGCCTTGCACCTGAGTCCTGTTTCGCTGCGCATCGGCGGCGCCGTGATCCTGTTGATCATCGCAATCCGCATGATCTTCCCGCATCCCGATGGCGTGCTCGGAAAAAGCGAGCATGGCGAACCCTTTATCGTGCCGCTCGCGATTCCCGCGCTGGCCGGACCGTCGGCGCTGGCGACCGTGCTGCTGTTCAGCTCGAACACCCTGTCCGAAACCATGGTCCACGTGGCGGCGCTGGCGGCGGTGGGCGTGGTCTGGCTGGTGGTGTTCCTGAGCGCCGAGCGCCTGCAGCAAAAGCTGGGGCCGCAAGTGATGACGGCCTTCGAGCGCCTGATGGGCCTGATCCTGACCGCGATGTCGGTCGAAATGCTGCTAGGCGGCATCCGTGAATTCGTGAAGACACTTTGATATGAACAACGCCCCCGCCCGGACCGACCCTTCCGCTTCCCCGATGTTCCTCAGCGGGGGTGGCGAAGTCGGCGCGCTGATGCGTGCGCACGACTGGTCGCGTTCGCCGCTGGGCGATCCCTCGGACTGGCCGCAGGCGTTGCGCACGGTGGTGTTGCTGATGCTGGGCTCGAAGTTTCCCATGTTCTGCGCCTGGGGCGAGGAGCTGGTTTTCCTCTATAACGAGCCGTATGTGCCCATTCTCGGCGACAAGCATCCGGCATCGCTCGGGACGTCGTTCCACGCGGTATGGTCCGAGGTCTGGGAGGACATTTATCCATTCATCAGGCGCGCGCTGGACGGCGAGGCGACCTACACGGAAAAGCTGCCGCTCCTGCTGCACCGCCATGGCTACGATGAACCGACCTGGTTCACCTTCTCGTATTCGCCAGTGCTCGACGATGCCGGTGAAGTGGCGGGTATGTACTGCGCCTGCGTCGAGGTGACCGAGCAGGTGCAAGCCGAGCGCTACCGCGATGAGGAAAACAAGCGCCTCGTCACGCTGTTCGAGCAGGCGCCGGGCATTATTGCCGTGCTGCGCGGACCCCAACATTTGTTTGAAATTACAAACAAAAGTTACATGGAATTGATTGGACGCAGCGATCTGATCGGCAAGACGGCACGTGAGGCCTTGCCCGAAGTCGAAGGGCAGGGCTTTTTCGAACTCCTTGACGAGGTCTACACCAGTGGAATGCCGTTCGTCGGCCATGCGCTACCGCTCGATGTTGCGCGCGAACCCGGCGCACCGCTCGAGCGCCGTTATCTCGACTTTGTCTACCAGCCGATCCGCGATGCCGCCGGCGAGGTCTCGGGCATCTTTGTCGAAGGCAGCGACGTCACCGTGCGCAAGCAGGTCGAAGACGAGCTGCGCGCCGCGAATCGCCAGAAAGACCAGTTCCTGGCGATGCTGGCGCACGAGCTGCGCAACCCGCTGGCGCCGATCACGACCGCGGCCCAGCTGCTCAAGATGGGCACCCTCGACGCCAAGGGCGTGCATAACGCCAGCGAGATCATCGCGCGCCAGGCCGAGCACATGACCGACCTGGTGAACGACCTGCTCGACGTTTCGCGCGTGACGCGCGGCCTGGTCACGCTGGAAAAAGAAGAGCTCGACATGAACGCGGTGGTGACCAGCGCGCTGGAGCAGGTGCGCCCGCTGATCGACGCCAAGCGCCATACCTTCACCATGCAGCTCTCGGGCGAACCGGCGCACGTGCTGGGCGACCGCACGCGCCTGGTGCAGGTGCTGTCGAACATCCTCAACAACGCGGCCAAGTACACGCCGCCGGGCGGCCAGATCGTGCTGCGGGTGTCGGTCGCGGGCGAGCGCGTGCTGGTGGTCGTCGGCGACAACGGCATCGGCATCGAGCCGGACGTGCTGCCCTATATCTTCGAGCTGTTCACGCAGGCCGAGCGTACCCCGGACCGTTCGCAGGGCGGGCTCGGCATCGGTCTCGCGCTGGTGAAAAGCCTGGTCGCGCTGCACGGCGGCACGGTCGACGCGCGCAGCGAGGCGCCCGGGCGCGGCAGCGAATTCGAGATCTGCCTGCCGCGCCTCACCGCGGCCGACCCGCTGCCGGGCGACGCCTCGGGCGAACCCGGCACGGTCCGGGTAGAGCCGCTGCGGGTGATGGTGGTCGACGACAACCAGGATGCGGCGCAGATGCTGGCCATGCTGCTGGAAGTGCAGGGGCATGCCGTCTCGGTCGAGTACGACGGGCGCGGCGCCCTGCAGCGCGCGCGGCGCGAGCTGCCGCAGGTGATGCTGCTCGATATCGGCTTGCCCGACACCGACGGCTACGCGCTGGCGCGCCAGCTGCGCGCGATTCCCGAGCTGAAAGGCGCGACCCTGGTGGCGCTCACCGGTTACGGCCAGAACGAAGACCGCCGCCTGGCCGAGGAGGCCGGCTTCGACCATCACCTGGTCAAGCCGGCCGACCTCGCGCAGGTGGGCGAGATCCTCGCCGCGGCCCCGCGCACGCCGCGCTGAAGCGGGGCGCTTGTGCGAAGCGCGCGATTCGGCAATACTGCCGCACGGCCGTGTAGCGGCGACATATTCCATAAAGGTAAAACGATGAAATACGCAATTTCGGCCCTCGGGCTGGTCCTGACCCTGGCCGCCGGCATCGCCAGCGCCGCCCCGGCCGCACCCGCGGCCGCCGTCGCCAAAGCCGCTCAGCTGCAAACCATCGACACCGTCGTCGGCAAGGGCAAGCAAGCCGTCGCCGGCAATACCGTCAAGGTCCACTACACCGGCTGGCTGTTTGAACCGAAAGCGCCGAAACAGCGCGGCGCGCAGTTCGACAGCTCGGTCGGCGGCGAACCGTTCACCTTCCCGCTCGGCATGGGCGGCGTCATCAAGGGCTGGGACCAGGGCGTGGCCGGCATGAAGGTCGGCGGCAAGCGCACCCTGATCATTCCGGCGGCACTGGGCTATGGCGAGCGTGGGGCCGGTCCGATTCCGCCGGGCGCAACCTTGATGTTCGATGTGGAATTGATCGACGTGAAGTAATGACGGCGTGGGCACGCGTGCCCACCCACCGACATCGCAATGAACAACGGCGCCATCGGCGCCGTTTGCTTTACTTGCCCAACATCGACACCACGTTGTCCGCCCCCGGCGCCCCGAACGCCTGCTGCTTGAGCACGTGCAGCTGGTCGCGCACTTGCGCCGCTTTTTCGAACTCGAGGTTCTTGGCGTGGTCCACCATGAGCTTTTCGAGGCGTTTGATTTCTTTCGAAATCTGCTTCTCGCTCATCGACTCGACCTTGGCCACCTGCGCCGCGTCTTCCAGGCTCTGCGCGCCTTCGAGCATGGCCTTCTGCGCGGCGTTGCTGTAGACGCCGTCGATCAGTTCCTTGATCTTCTTTTGCACGCCCACCGGGGTGATGCCGTTGGCGGCGTTGAAGGCGATCTGCTTGGCGCGGCGGCGTTCGGTTTCGTCGATCGCGCGGCGCATCGAGTCGGTGACCTGGTCGGCGTACAGGATCGCGACGCCGTTCAGGTTACGTGCGGCGCGCCCGATGGTCTGGATCAGCGACCGCTCGGAACGCAGGAAGCCTTCCTTGTCGGCATCGAGCACGGCGACCAGCGACACTTCCGGCAAGTCCAGGCCCTCGCGCAGCAGGTTAATGCCGATCAGGACGTCGAAGGTGCCCAGGCGCAGGTCGCGCAGGATCTCGACACGCTCCACGGTCTCGATATCGCTGTGCAGGTAGCGCACCTTGATGCCGTGGTCCGACAGATACTCGGTCAGCTGCTCGGCCATGCGCTTGGTCAGCGTGGTGATCAGGACGCGCTCGTTCTTCTTGACGCGGTCGTTAATCTCGCTCATCACGTCGTCGACTTGCGACAGGGCGGGGCGCACGATGATGATCGGGTCGACCAGGCCGGTCGGGCGCACCACCTGCTCGACGACGTTGTCGGCATGCGCCTTTTCGTATTCGGCCGGCGTGGCGGACACGAAGATCGTCTGGCGCATCTTGCCTTCGAATTCCTCGAACTTCAACGGCCGGTTATCCAGCGCCGACGGCAGGCGGAAGCCGTAGTCGACCAGGTTGGTTTTACGCGACCGGTCGCCGTTGTACATGGCCGAGAGCTGGCCGACCAGCACGTGCGACTCGTCCATGAACATCAGCGCGTCTTTCGGCAGGTAGTCGACCAGGGTCGGCGGCGGCTCGCCCGGCATGGCGCCGGACAGGTGGCGCGAATAGTTCTCGATGCCCTTCGTGAAGCCGATTTCGGCCATCATCTCGAGGTCGAAACGGGTGCGCTGTTCGAGGCGCTGCTCTTCGATCAGCTTGTTTTGCTGGCGGAATTCCTCGAGCCGGTCTTTCAGCTCGGCCTTGATCGACTCGACCGCGCGCAGGACGGTCGAGCGCGGGGTGACGTAGTGCGAACCCGGATAGACCGTGAAGCGCGGGATCTTCTGGCGCACGCGGCCGGTCAGCGGGTCGAACAGCTGCAGGGATTCGATTTCGTCGTCGAACATCTCGACCCGGATCGCCAGCTCCGCGTGCTCGGCCGGGAAGATGTCGATCGTGTCGCCGCGCACGCGGAAGGTGCCGCGTCCGAAGTCCATTTCATTGCGCGTGTACTGCATCTGGATCAGGCGCGCGATGATGTCGCGCTGCGCGACTTTGTCCTTGTGGCGCAGCGTCAGGATCATCTTGTGGTATTCGTTCGGATTACCGATACCGTAGATGGCCGAGACGGTGGCGACGATGACCACGTCGCGCCGCTCCATCAGCGACTTGGTGCACGACAGGCGCATCTGCTCGATGTGCTCGTTGATCGACGAATCCTTTTCGATGAACAGGTCGCGCTGCGGCACATAGGCTTCCGGCTGGTAGTAATCGTAGTACGACACGAAATACTCGACCGCGTTTTGCGGGAAGAATTCGCGGAATTCGGAATACAGCTGGGCCGCCAGGGTCTTGTTCGGTGCGAAAATGATCGCGGGCCGGCCGGCACGGGCAATCACGTTCGCCATCGTGTAGGTCTTGCCGGAACCGGTCACGCCAAGCAGCGTCTGGTACATCAGGCCGTCGTCGATGCCTTCGACCAGGCCGGCGATGGCGGTCGGCTGGTCGCCGGCGGGCGGGAAGGGCTGGTGCAGCTTGAAGGGGGAGTCGGGAAAGGTGACAACCGTCGGCTCCGGGGTATTTACGATGGATACATCAGCCATGTTTCGAGACCTTTGCTAGAATGGGAATCCGTTTGCGGCACTGCAACACAGGTGTCGCTGTCTATACAACCGCTGCGAACCCACCGACAAATCAAGTTTATCACGATGACTTCCACAGCCTCCGCCAGCCTCTTCGGTGCCATCGACATGGCCCCACGCGACCCGATCCTGGGCATTACCGAAGCATTCAACGCCGATACGAACCCGGCCAAGATCAACCTGGGGGTCGGCGTCTACTACGACGATCATGGCAAGGTACCTCTGCTGCAGTGCGTGCAGAAGGCGGAAGCGAAGTTGATCGAGCACCTGTCGCCGCGCACCTATCTGCCCATCGAGGGCCTGGCTGCGTACGACAAGGCTGTGCAGGAGCTTGTATTTGGGGCCGGCAGCGCCGTAATTCAAGAGAAGCGCGCGGTCACCGTGCAAGCCATCGGCGGTACCGGCGCCCTTAAAATCGGCGCCGATTTCCTCAAGCGTTTTTCGCCCGATTCGCAGGTGTTCATCAGCGACCCGAGCTGGGAAAACCACCGCGCGCTGTTCGAGAGCGCGGGCTTTACCGTCAACAACTACGCGTATTACGACGAAGCGACCCATGGCGTGAATTTCGACGGCATGCTGGCCTCGCTGCGCGCGATGGCACCCGGTTCGATCGTGGTGCTGCACGCCTGCTGCCATAACCCGACCGGCGCCGACCTGACGCAGGCCCAGTGGGGCGAGGTCATCGCCGCGGTCAAGGCCGGCGGCCTGATCCCTTTCCTCGACATGGCCTACCAGGGCTTCGGCGCGGGCATCGCGGAAGACGGCGCCGTGGTGGCGCGTTTCGTCGAAGCCGGCGGCCCGCTGCTGGTATCGAACTCGTTCTCGAAATCGTTCTCGCTGTACGGCGAGCGCGTCGGCGCCTTGTCGGTCGTCGCCGCCTCCGCCGAAGAAGCGGCGCGCCTGTTGTCGCAACTGAAACGCGTGGTGCGCACCAACTATTCGAACCCGCCCCTGCATGGCGGCAAGGTCGTAGCGACCGTGCTGGCGACACCGGAACTGCGCCAGCTGTGGGAAGAAGAGCTGGCCGGCATGCGCGTGCGCATCAAGCAGATGCGCGAGTTGCTGGTGCAAAAGCTGGCCGAAAAAGCCCCGCAGCGCGACTTCGCCTTCGTGCGCGAGCAGGTCGGCATGTTCTCCTATTCGGGCCTGACCAAAGAGCAAGTGGGCAAGCTGCGCGAGCAATCGATCTACGCGGTGGACACCGGCCGCATCTGCGTCGCCGCCCTGAATTCGAAGAACATCGATCTCGTCGTTGACGCCATCGCCAAAGTCCTCTAAAATATTGGCTCTTCGCTGCTGAACTTTGTTCTACGGCAAAGAGCAACACAATTCCCTGATAGCTCAGTTGGTAGAGCGACGGACTGTTAATCCGCAGGTCCCTGGTTCGAGTCCAGGTCGGGGAGCCAGAATTTAAAAAGAGCGTCGAGCAATCGGCGCTCTTTTTTTTCGTGCCTGCGCCACCTCGTCCACGGCCCGCAGCAGTGCGTCCAGCACCGCGTCCGGCGGGAAGCCACGTTCGTCCTCGAGACCGTGGCCGACATCCTCGATCACCTGCACGCGGCATGTCGTGCGCGCGCTGCCGTCGGGGCGCGCCGGACAGGCGCCGGGCGCCGGCAGCGGGACCAGGTGGTCGCGCATGCCGAACAAATACACCACGCGGCCATCGAAGTCGCCCAGCTGGTCGAGGCTGCCGACGGCGGCCGTCATTTGCTGGTACTGGAAGCGTCCATTCCAGGCCACCGGGATGGTGTGTCCTTCGAAGTTGCCTGCGATCGTCGCCTGCGCCGACTGCGATGCGTAGAAGGCGGCCTGGGCGCGGAAGTAGGCCTGGGTCGCTTCGCGGCGCAGCGGCAGCAATTGGCGCCGCAGCGTCGGCGCGCCCATGAATTCGCTCATTTTGGCCAGCAGTGCGGGCGAATGCCACTTGCCGGCGCAGCGAAACAGCTCCTCGGCCGTCAGGTCCCGATGCGGGCAACGCGCGAATCCCTCGCTGGCGACATTCGCGAAGTATTCGTATTGCAACTGGTAGGGGACGATGCGTGCGAGCGAGGCAAGCGGGCCGCCGACCGCCACGATGCCGATGGGCCGCATCGCGTGTTGCCCGACGGCGGCGCTGACGTGGTGCATGCCTTCGGAATAGGCCAGGGCGATCTGCGCCAGGCCGCGCGTGCGCGGATGCCGCGCCAGCGCCGCGAACACGCGTCCGGTATCGGCGGTAATGGTCACGAAATCGACCCCGGCCCGCACCCGCGGGTCGGGACAACGCGCGGCCAGGGCGGCGGCGCGCTGCGTTGGCGAGTCGCCTTCGACGCAGCTGCGCAGCGGCGCGTAACCGCGCTGGCTGAAATAGGCGACGGCATAGCCGGCGGCCAGCAGCTTGCCGGTCAGGCCGCCGCGACGATCCGGGTCATACACTCGCTCGCGCAATTCGGCGTTCAGGTAGGGATCGGACAGGCCGCCCGTGCCGGGCACGACCACGACGAGTGCGCGCGCCCTGGCGCCCTCCGGCCAGGCGGTCTCGACAGTGATGACGGCGCCGCCATCGACGCTGACCGGGATGTCGATCCGGGCGGGCGCCGCGGCTGCGGGCATTGATGCGGCGAGGGCGATCAGGAACAATGCGAGGAACAGTCTGGGCATGAATACAGCGGCAGAATGGGAATAGGTCATTATCCTGTTTAATTGCGATTTTGCAACATTAATGCCCGTGCTCGGCGAAGTCGTGGCGAGCGAGTCGGAACAAAAGGCCCTCCAGCACTTGCACAATGCTGCTGAGCAGCTATAATGCCAAGCTCAATTCCCTGATAGCTCAGTTGGTAGAGCGACGGACTGTTAATCCGCAGGTCCCTGGTTCGAGTCCAGGTCGGGGAGCCAGAATTTAAAAAGAGCGTCGAGCAATCGGCGCTCTTTTTTTTCGCCCTGTGTCGGCGGACTCAACAGCTGCTCCGTAACTTGCGCAAACGCTGCGCGGCCGACTCCGTCCAACCCTGCGCTTTCCGCACGGCGCGCCACGCTCTTCGCTCGCCTGGCCCGGGTATCTCGCCTCCCCGGTCGAGAGCACCTGCATTACACCGGCGTTCGCGCGCTCGACCTCCCCCACGGCTTCGGCCCCTGCCTCGCATTGCAGCATTTTCCTTGTCAACTCGCTTGGTGGATTGTGCTCCGTCAGCACCGCGATGATCCATCTATTTGCCTGCATTTATTCGACCCGGACCGTTGACACCTTTCGCTTTTACCGCATCGCAAAAACCCGATCGTTTAATGCCCGAGACGTAAGCCGTAGCACCAATTCACGCCGGCTTTAGCGCGTTCAATTAATAGCGAATAAATTTTTGTAAACGTGAAAATTGGAGAGATTTAACCTTGTTGGACTTGATAAGATGTCGATCAACTGCTTATGCATCGAAGGAAAATTTTTTCGGATCCCATTTTTTGGGGGGCGCAAAAATGCGCGAGCAAATGTGATCAGGTAGGGCATAAACCAGCCCGAGCGCTGGAAAAACATCGCCCGAGCAGTAAAAGAATTCAAGCGGGATGGTCTCGCAAGATGAGCCCAAGATAGGGCATTACTGAGGAGAGCAGTTTGTTAAACATGAATTTGAGCAAGAGCGCTAAGAAAAATATCTTCGTCACCAGCCGCGAACTGAGCGCCGAAGAGCTGACTCAGGTCGGCGGTGCATATAGCGCATCGGATTCGGGATACGACTCGTATTATGACTATGATTCGTATGACTATGGATACGAGGCAGGCGGCGGCGATTACTACGATTACAATGATTCCTACGATCCTTACGAGTACTCGCCGGCGGATTACAGCTCGGAGTACGACAGCATGATCCAGGATGCTTTCGATGCGAACCAGGCCTGGCTGGATGCGAATCCAATCCAGATCGAGATTTTTACGATTGGCGATTTTACGCTGAGCTATAGCGGTAGTCTCACGGAAGGCCTTAAAACAGCCGTTGCGGATTGCCTCGCGGCTGCTAGCGGTTCTAAATTGGGCTTCGATTTCGCCGCGGTCGCAGGCGCAGTCTCGATCTTGAACAGCAATCAGGTTGGTGTCATCGGCTGCACGTTGGGCGTGGGCGAAGGTATTATCCGCGACCTGATCCCGTAATCAATCCATGCACGCACCCTGCGAGCATGTGAAAAAAACCTCCGTTGGAACCTTGCATCGTCTTGCCGTGCTAACGTACCAGCTTCGGCGCTGCGTCGGGCGATCCTGTCCGGTGTCATGGAGTTTTTTCACGCGCTTTTCAGGGTGCTTTTGGAGTATGAATGAACAAGTTTTTGCAAGTTGCCGCGTCGCTGATCGTCAGTTCCGTATGCGCGTGGCACCTGTCGGGTAATGCGGCGGAAAACGCTTCCAATTTCTGGAAGGTATCCAACGAAAAGCACACCTTGTATATTCTGGGCGTCACGCACGTCGGCGATCAGCGGCAATACCCATTGGGAGCGCCGATACTCGATGCATTCAATCAGTCATCCATCTACATCACCGAATCGAGATTGGCATATGAGCCACTCGAAAACGTCAAGGACGTCTTGCGCAGGGAATATACGGCCGAATCCGGAAAAACCTTGCGCGCATTGTTGGCAACACCCGCATGCATGGAAGTGGAAGGATCGGCGACATTGACTTCCTCGATCCAGGCGGCTTTACCCAGCGATCTTGGCACCAAAGTACTCGGTTTGTCTCCGCGGGCGACGATCCACCAGATTGCAAACCCGGCTGTCGATAATCGCCAGCTGTCGATGAAATCACTGCAACCTGCAATGGCCGTCGAGTCATCCCTGCGTTTGCAAGCCCGCAAGCAGGGAATTGCCTTGGGCACGCTCGACGATGAATATTGGCGGGGCATCGATCAACTCGGTCCAAAACAGACGTGTGAACTGTTGCTTACCTTGGTGCGCTTTCACGCGCGCAGCGATCGCGACCAGCTTGCCGTGTCCAATTACACGAAAGTGCTTGCCGCATTGCTTAATCATGATTCCGCCGGAACCTTGGCGGCGTATCTGGAGCAGTATGAGGCGCCGGGCCAAAACGACGATTCCTCGGCTCTCCGTGTATGGATGAAAAATCGCAATACAAACATGGCGCGGATTCTGGAAGAGACGAGCAACCGGATTGGTTTCGTGGCCATCGGTGCTGCGCATTTGCCGGGTAAGAATGGCGTGATTTCGATACTGGGCCGGCACGGCTACAAGACCGAGCCCATCAATCTCCCTTAGGCCAGGATGACCGGGAAAAAATGGCGCCGAGGGCGCCATGCGTGCTCTTTGTGGTAGACCGGTTCAGCGCCCGGCAACCGGCCTGACCTTCGCCGCCGCCGCCAGCGCCCGTTCGCGCGCGGTATCGATATCGGCGGCGCTGGCCAGCGCCACCCCCATGCGCCGGCGCGCAAACGATTCCGGCTTGCCGAACAGGCGGATGTCGGTATCCGGCACCTGCAAGGCCTCGGCCACGCCCTCGAAGGCGATGCCCTTCGCGTCGAGCTGGCCGTAGATCACGGCCGAGGCGCCTGGCGTACGCAGCGCTGTGTTGACCGGCAGGCCGAGCACGGCTTTCGCGTGCAGTTCGAATTCGCTTTGTACTTGGGTCGCCATCGTCACCATGCCGGTATCGTGCGGGCGCGGGCTCACTTCCGAGAACCAGACCATGTCGCCCTTGACGAACAGCTCGACGCCGAACACGCCCAGGCCGCCGAGGTTGGCCGTGACCTTGTCCGCGATCTCGCGCGAACGCTCCAGGGCCAGCGGCGCCATCGGGTGCGGCTGCCAGGATTCGACATAGTCGCCCGCCACCTGCTTGTGGCCGATGGGCTCGCAGAAACCGGTCTGGGTCGTGCCGTCGAGCCTGCGCGAGCGCACCGTCAGCAGCGTGATCTCATAGTCGAAATCGATAAAACCTTCGGCGATCACGCGCCCGGCGTCGACCCGTCCGCCGGCGGCGGCGTAGTCCCAGGCGGCTTGCACGTCCGCCGCGCTGTCGAGCTTCGACTGGCCCTTGCCTGAGGACGACATCACCGGCTTGACCACGCAGGGGAAGCCGACGAAGGCGCAGGCTTCCCGCAGCTCTTCCAGGCTGCTGGCGAAGCGGTAGGGCGACGTCGCCAGGCCGAGTTCTTCGGCGGCGAGGCGGCGAATGCCTTCGCGGTTCATCGTCAGCTGGGTGGCGCGCGCGGTCGGGATGCAGGTGATGCGGCCCGCCGCTTCCAGCTCGGCCAGGGTGTCGGTGGCGATCGCCTCGATTTCGGGAATCACGAGGTCGGGCTGTTCCTGTGCGATCAGGGCGGCCAGCGCGGCGCCGTCGGTCATGTCGATCACGTGCGAACGGTGCGCCACCTGGTGGCCGGGGGCGTTCGGGTAGCGGTCGACGGCGATGACTTCGACGCCGAGGCGCTGCAGGGAAATGATGACTTCCTTGCCGAGTTCGCCGGAGCCGAGCAGCATCACGCGGGTGGCGGAAGGGGAGAGGGGCGTGCCGAAAATGCGGGGAGCGGTCATGGTCGTTTCGAAATAGGGAGCGCCGTGGGGCGGGGTGCTGCGACTATAGCAAAGCCGGGCCAGGTGAGTGCAAGATTGAAATTTTCGTACGGGACTCGCCAAACCACGTTCCGCCCGCTATAATGTTGCCTCAATTCCCTGATAGCTCAGTTGGTAGAGCGACGGACTGTTAATCCGCAGGTCCCTGGTTCGAGTCCAGGTCGGGGAGCCAGAACAAGCAGCAAGCAAAAGGCCGCGTCGATGACGCGGCCTTTTTCGTTTGCAGGATTCGATCGAGTCGCGCGGCAGCGCATCAAATCCGTCATTTCCGGCGCTTCTTGTCGTTCGTGGTAAATGTGCGCGTGTAAAAGTCGGGCGGCTTCTTCGCCACCCAGTCGATGAAGGCCCGGATCTCGGTGTGAGCGCGCAGCGCCTCCCAGGTGTGGTACGCACGCAGCAACTCGCGCTCGGTGAGCGCCGAGTGGATCTTGCGATGGCAAATCCTATGGATCGGGAACTGTTCCTTGCCTTTGAAGGTCTTGGGCACCAGGTGGTGGCGGTCGATGTTCACCGTTCCCAGTGCGCGCCCGCAGAGCGGGCATGGGTCGTCTTGCACGTGATCCTCGGTAGCGAAAAAAGCCTGTCAATACATAGTGATGGCGAAGCACGGAGAATCAAGCACAAAAGTAACTTTGATGAACTCGCCGTTCACATTCGTGTAAAATTAATCCTTCCTAAAATGCAACTTGGCCCCTGTGCGGTCGGGGTCTCCAGCGATGATCGACGACGAAACCAGTACCTGTTCGATCCTTCTGATCGACGACGAGCCCTTTTCGCAGCAAATCATCGAGCATGGGCTGAAATCCTGCGTCAAGCATGTGCTGCACTACGAATCGAGCCCGGCCCGCGCGGTCGAGCTGGTCCGCGAACTCGATATCACGGTGGTGCTGGTCGACTTGCGCATGCCCGACCTCGACGGTTTCGAGTTTACGCGCCGCCTGCGCGCCAATTCCGCCACCGAACACATTCCCGTCATCATGCTGTCCTCCGAGGACGATCCGGAAATCAAGGCGCAGGCCTTTGCGGCCGGCGTCAACGACTACATGGTGAAATGGCCCGATCCGCGCGAGCTGGTGGCGCGGGTCCAGTATCACAATGCCGCCTGCATCGCCCGGCGCGAGCGCGACGCCGCCTTTGCCTCGCTGCGCGTGAGCCAGGAGCAGTTGGCCGCGAGCGAATCGGCGCTGCACCAGGCGCAAAAGATGGAAGCGATCGGTCAGCTCACCGGTGGCGTGGCCCACGATTTCAATAACGTGCTGCAGATCATCGGCGGCAACCTGCAACTGCTCAAGCTGGTTGGCGGACTGAACGACGCGGGACGCGCCCGTGTCGAAATGGCCCTGGCCGGCGTCGAGCGCGGTGCCAAGCTCTCTTCCCATCTGCTTGCGTTCGCGCGCCGCCAGCCGCTGCAGGCGGTGGTGCTCAACCCCGGCCACCTGCTGCGCGACATGGACGACATGATGCGGCGCGTGCTGGGACCGAATGCGCGCATCGTCACCGATATCGACCCCACGCTGTGGAGCACGGTGGCCGATCCGAACCAGCTCAATAACGTGTTGCTGAACCTGGCGATCAACGCGCGCGACGCGATGGGCGGCAATGGCACGCTGCTGATTCGTGCCGGCAATGCCGGCCCTGGCGCCATGCTGCCGCCCGGCGTGTCGGTGGGCGAGTACGTCGTCATCGAGGTGGCCGATACCGGCAAGGGCATGCCGCCGGAAGTCCTGCAGCGCGCCTTCGAACCGTTCTTTACGACCAAGCCGGTCGGCCAGGGCACGGGCCTGGGCCTGTCGATGGCCTACGGCTTTGTCAAGCAATCGGGTGGCGAGATCGTGCTCGGCAGCGAAGTCGGGCGCGGCACCAGCGTGCGCATCTTCCTGCCGCGCAGCGAGGCCGAAGCCGAGCAGCCGCAAGCCCAGGTGGACGTGCCGCTGTGCGGCGGCCTGGAAACGATCCTGGTGGTGGAAGACGAGGAAGACGTGCGCAGTTCGACCTGCGCCATCCTGTCGGCGCTCGGCTACGACGTGCTCGAGGCGAGCGATGCCGCCGGCGCGGTGTCGCTGATCGAAAGCGGGCGCCATATCGACCTGGTGTTCACGGACGTGATCATGCCGGGGCCGGTGAGCAGCCTGCAACTGGGCGAAGCCGTGCGCGAACACCTGCCGCAGGCGCAGGTCCTGTACACCTCGGGGTATGCGGAAGGGGTGCTGGCGCACGAGGGCAAGGTCAGTGCCTCGGTCCATCTGCTGCAAAAACCGTATCATCCGGACGCGCTCAGTGCGCGTATCCGTCACCTGCTGCGCTCCGGGCGCAATAGCAACAATGGCGGCAGCCCGGTCGACGCCCGGCAAACCGCCATCAGCTCCAGCGCGACGGCCTAAGAACCTATCCCAGTAGGGAATGAGTCGTTGCTGACGCGCCTGACAAGCGGCTGCTGCGTTGCTCGTCGTTGCATGGCTCGCCATGCGGCCTCCTCGCGCCTTGCCCCCGCTTGCCATGCATCGTCATCAACTTCCTCCTCCCTACTGGGATAGGTTCTAAGCCGGATCAGTTCGGCGGGATGTAGCGGAACGAGCCCGGAGGCGGTTCGTTGAGCACCGCCCAGAAGATTCCCAGGTCGGCGATCGCGCGCACGAATTCCTTGAAATCGACCGGCTTGACGACGTACGCGTTCACGCCCAGCTCGTAGCTGCGGATCAGGTCCTGTTCTTCTTTCGACGAGGTCAGCATCACGACCGGCATGCTTTTCAGCTTGTCGGTCTTGCGGATCGTCGCCAGCACTTCCAGTCCGTCCACTTTCGGCAATTTCAGGTCGAGCAGGGTCACGGCCGGATTGCCTTCGGCACGCTCGGCGAATTCGCCCCGGCGCAGCAGGTAGTCGAGCGCTTCGGCGCCGTCGCGCACGACCACGACTTCATTGGCAAGCTGGCTACGGGCGAGCGCCACCAGGGTCAGTTCGAGGTCGTTCGGGTTGTCTTCGACCAGCAGGATGGGTTTTAACATGATTGATTTCGCTGTTGCGATGAAGGTGCCAGTGTTCGCGGAATAGTGAATGAGAAGGTGGCGCCCTGGCCCTGGATCGATTCGGCCCAGACCCGTCCGCCATGGCGCTCGACGATACGGCGCACATTGGCCAGGCCGATGCCGGTGCCCTGGAAGTCTTCCATCCGGTGCAGGCGCTGGAAGACGCCGAACAGCTTGTGCACGTAGTCCATGTTGAAGCCGGCGCCATTGTCGGCGATGTGGAACACGGTTTCCTGGTCAACCTGTTCCGACCAGATGCGGATCAGGGCCGGGTCGCGCTGCCCGGTGAACTTGACCGCGTTCGAGAGCAGGTTCTGGAGCGCCAGGTGCAGGAAGGTCGGGTCGGCCGTGATGCGCGGCAGCGGGCCGATATCCCATTCGATGTTGCGGCCGGCCGTCTCGAGCGAGAGCTTGTCGATGCAGGAGGCGATCAGGTGCGCCATGTCGATCGCGACCGGGCGCAGGGCGGCGCGGCCCATCTGCGAGAAACTCAGCAGGTCGTCGACGAGTTTGCCGGCCAGGCGCGCCGATTCCTTGATGTTGGTGAGGAAGCGCTGGCGCATGGTCGTGTCTTCGCTGCCGCTCGATTCGAGCAGCAGGTCGGAAAAGCCGACGATGTGGCGCAGCGGCGCGCGCAGGTCGTGCGAGACCGAATACGAAAACGCTTCGAGTTCCTTGTTGGCGCGCCCGAGCTCTTCGGCCAGTCCCGCCATTTCCTCGGCGCGTTCGAGCGCGATGCCGAGCAGGGCGCTGCGAAATTCGGCCGTCAGTTCGGTCTCGGCCACGTGCCAGGGCAGGCTGACGCCGTGGATTTCCTCGCGCCAGGTGGCAAAGCTGGTGCGCGGAGTGAGCTGGGCCGCCGCCGAGGCGGATTCCTTCTCGTGCGGATTGCCGGCCCACTCGATGGTATGCACCGCTTCCGGACGGAACCAGAGCAGGTAATCCTTGTGCAGGCGCGAGATCGACATGGCCAGCACGCCGCTGGCATTGCGCGTCAGCGCCGCGCCGCCCGGATACTCGGCCGACAGTTCGTCGGTCGAATAGATGTCGCGGCCATGACCCTGCAGGTCGATCCAGGCCACCAGGTCCTGGATCGCGCCGACATCGGGCGTATCGCCATAGATCAGCACGCGCTCGTCGGCCACCACCGCCACGCCGCCCGCGCGCGCAAAGCGCAGCAGTTCGGGGAAGACGGCGCTCATGTTCTCGATGACGTCGGCGCCCTTGGTCAGGTTGCCCAGCATCGCCACCATCATGCGCCGCACGTCGAGGCGGAACTGCAGTTCGCTCGCGTCCTCGCGCGATTCGATGCACAGCGCCAGCACCTGGCCGAGCTGCTCGCAGGCGGTGCGCTTTTCGAAGGGCAGCGGGCAGGGCGTTTCGTTATGGCAGGAGATCAAGCCCCAGAGTTTGCCCTTGACCATCAGCGACACCGACATCGAGGCCAGCGTGCCCATGTTGCGCATGTATTGCAGGTGCACCGGCGAGACGCTGCGCAGCGCCGCGAAGGAGAGGTCGTTGCGCTGCCCGGTGACGGGGTTGTCGCCCGGGACCAGCGGCGAGGGCGCGTAGTTGGCGTCCTGGATCAGGCGGATGCGCGAAAGCGCGTACAGCTCGCGTGCCTGGGCCGGGATGTCCGATGCCGGAAAGCGCTGGCCCAGGTAGGAGTGGTAGGCCTCGTCCTTCGACTCGGCCATCACGTGGCCATGGCCCTCGCGGTCGAACTGGTAGACCATCACGCGGCCGAAACCGGTGACCATGCGGACCTGGTGCGCCGCCAGGCTGGCGAGCGACTCGACCGACTGCGACTCGTTCACTTGCAGCAGGAAGTCGCCCAGCATCGGGTACAGGTGACGAAAATCCGGCGCTTCGGCGCGCCGGGTCGCTTCGAATTCGAGGATCGTCAGGCCATCCCAGGCATGGCCTAGGACGTCGAAATGGCGATCCTCGCCGACGCTGATCGTGCCCAGGTAAAAGGGCCGGCTACCGAGGCTGCCGTTGGTGAGGGCCGGCAGCAGGCGCTCGGCGGTGGCGTCACCGAGCAGCGCGGCCAGCGGGCGGCCGATGGCAGTGTCGGCGGCCAGTCCCAGCCAGTGGTCGATATTCGTGCTCGCTTGCAGGATCTCTCCCGTTGCGGACAGCGTCAGCAGGAAGCCGTGCGGCTGGATACTGCCGGGCGTGCGGATCGGTTCGCGGGCACAGCCGGACAAATCAAGCGGTGCGGATGGGGATGGAGTCATGGGGGCGCGGGCACAGGCACGGCTGGGTTACAAAAGCGTTATTCTAGCGTGAAAGGCAAGCGCCGGCACCTTGGAATATGGAGCGCGCCGACGCGTGCGGCGGCGGCACGAATCGTCATGTTTTTGAGTCGAACGGGGCTTGACCGGTCAGTCGAGGCATGAGCCGATCGACAACGTTGCGTGGCAAGTAAGCTTTGTTTCGGTTTATGATGGGGCGTTACCCGCCCAACCGCTCCTCGCGCTCATGACCACACAAATTGCCGTCAAGAAAAAGCTGACAGAAGAACAGCGGTTTCAGTACTTGATATCCGGAATTAGCGACTACGCGATCTACATGCTCGATCCGGATGGGCACGTCAGTAGCTGGAATGCCGGGGCCCAGCGCTTCAAGGGCTACCGGGCACCGGATATCCTGGGCGAACACTTCTCGCGCTTCTATACGCCCGAGGACCAGGCCGGCGGCCTGCCGGCGCGCGCCCTGGCGACCGCGCTGCGCGAGGGCAAGTACGAAGCCGAGGGCTGGCGCATGCGCCAGGACGGCACGCGCTTCTGGGCCAGCGTCGTGATCGACCCGATCTACGACGAAGAGGGCACCCTGCTCGGCTACGCCAAGATCACGCGCGACATCACAGACAAGCGCCAGGCCGAACAGGCGCTGCGCGCCAGCGAGGAACGCTTCCGCCTGCTGGTGCAGGGCGTCACCGATTACGCGATCTACATGCTCTCGCCGCAGGGCGAGGTCAGCAACTGGAACGTCGGCGCCGAACGTATCAAGGGCTACCTGGCCGACGAGATCGTCGGCCAGCATTTCTCGCGTTTTTATACCGAGGAAGACCGCGCCGGCGGCAAGCCGGAGCGCGCGCTTTCGACTGCCGCCAGCGAAGGCCGCTACGAGGCCGAGGGCTGGCGCGTGCGCCGCGACGGCACCCGCTTCTGGGCCCATGTCGTGATCGACGCCATCCGCGACGAGATGGGCGAACTGATCGGTTTTGCCAAGATCACGCGCGACCTGACCGAGAAGAAAAAGGCCGACGCCGCGCTGGCCGAGGCCAACGCGGCGCTGTTCCAGGCGCAGAAGATGGAATCGATCGGCCAGCTCACCGGCGGCATCGCGCACGACTTCAACAACCTGCTGTCGGTGCTGGCCAGCGGCCTCGAAGTGCTGTCGCTGGGGCGCGGCGGCGGGGCCGACGCCAAGACCTACGAGAGCATGCGCCGTGCCGTCGACCGCGGCGCCACGCTCACCCAGCAGCTGCTCGCCTTTGCGCGCCAGCAGCCGCTGCAGCCGGAAACGCGCAGCGTGAACCGCCTCATTTCCGGCTTCGAGTCGGTGCTGCGGCGCGCGGTGAATGCCTCGATCGATTTCCAGGTACGGCTCGATCCGCATCTGCGCACCACCGTCATCGACAGCGCGCGCTTCGAATCGGCCTTGCTCAACCTGGTCGTCAACGCGCGCGACGCCATGCCCGAGGGCGGGCACTTGCAGATCGACACCGCCAACATCGAGCTGGCCAAGGATGAGGTGCGCGGCCTGGCGCCGGGCGCCTATGTGCGGGTGACGGTGGCCGATACCGGCACCGGCATGTCGCCCGAGACCGCGGCGCGCGCCTTCGAGCCGTTCTACACGACCAAGGACATGGGCAAGGGCACGGGCCTGGGCCTGTCCCAGGTGTATGGCTTCATCAAGCAGTCGGGCGGCGAAGTGGTGATCGGCACCTCGCCCGGCGAAGGCACGGCGATCTCCATCTTCCTGCCCGCCGCGCCCGGCCAGGACCGGGGCGAGCACGTGGACACCACCGAACTGGTGCTGATCGTCGAGGACGAGCCCGACCTGATGGATGTGGCCGCGGCGCTCTACATCAGCATGGGTTACGAAGTCGTCACCGCTTCCAACGCCCAGGAGGCGCTGGCGCTGCTGGAGACACGCCCGGTCGATATCCTGTTCACCGACATCATCATGCCGCACGGGATGAACGGCGTCGAACTGGCCTTGCACGCGCGCGAGCACCATCCCGACGTCAAGGTCATCCTCGCCTCGGGCTATCCGCTGCCGGCCTTGAAACTCGACGAGTCCAGCCTGAGCGATTTCGCCTTTGTCAACAAGCCTTATCGCTTGTCGGACCTGGCGCGGGCCTTGCGGTCGGCGGTGTAGCAAGACGCGATCGGCCCGGCGCACCCCCGACCGCGCTCACAACGAAAACAAGATATCGCTGACGCGCTCATACAGGGCGTCCGCCGGCGGCCCCTCGTTCGGCCACCCCAGCACGTCGAAGTGGTCGTACCCGCGGTAGGTCCCCAGGTAATTCCAGCTCCCGCGCAGCGGCCTGCCGTCGAAGTCGCGCACCGGGTGTCCGGCCGGCGCGCGCATGCTGACGGTATTGACGACGCCGTCGTTGGCGAACCAGCGGCTGTCGATGCGCACCCGGCCCGGGGCGTCCTGGGTATAGCCGCCCATCCCGTGCTGCAGCATCGAGGGCACGATCCATTCGCCCGCATAGGTCCTGTAATAGGCGAACATGTCGGCGCGCGGATACTGGTAATGGCGGTTCTGGAGCGGCGCGACGATGCGGTCGGTGTCGTTGCAGCAGGGGGCGCCGGCCTCGGTGGCCTGGGTCGCGATCGAAAAATAATAGACCAGGGGCGAGGTACGCGCCCAGGTATTGAATTGGCGCGCGCCGTCGGGCGCCAGTTCCCAGTTCGCCAGGTCCGCCTGCAGCCAGTCGCGCAGCGGCGAGCGCAGTTCGGGCAGGATGTCGAGCACGGCGTCGCGCAAGGTGGTGCCGTCGTGCGGCGTGGAGATCGTCGTGACGCTGCGGATCCAGCCGGATTTGCCACCACGGTAAAGCTCGCCGTTGCCCGCATCCGGGTCGCCATGTTCCAGTAGTTCGACCAGCGCCCTGATCGTCGTGCCGCCCTGGCTATGGCCGATCATGTGCAGCGGATGGCGCGCGTCCCAGGCCGGGTAGAGGGCCGGCGGGTAGCCCTGGGGATTGTTCAGCGGATCGGCGGCCCAGCATTTGACGGCCTGGGCGCCGCCGTCGCTGGCTGCGTGGCGCGCGCCGTAGTCGACGCAGCCGCCCTTGAGCTGGGCGTACAGTTCGGCCGCCCGCTCGCGGTTGCTGGCGATCGCGCCGACGGTGGCGGTGAAGACGGTGTGCGGTCCCTTGTAGACGCGCAGATGGGCGGCGATATCGCCATGCCCGCCCCAGTACAGGAAGCCGCTGCGCGGGAACTGGTCGGGGCCGAAGCCGAGGAAGCCATGCACCAGCACCAAGGGATCCTGGTTCGCGGCGCGGAGCGCGACCGGGAGGAGGGCCAGCGTCAAGCCGAGCGCGGCGAGCAGGCTGCGGAAAAGGCGCGGCATCGAACGACTCCGGGAAGGCGAAAAGCCTTATTCTCGGAGCGCGCGCGGAAGACGGGTTTGCGCCAGGTCGCGCCGGCGCGGAAAACAAGCCGGCGACGCACCGGAACAGTGCGCCGCCGGCTTGACGAAACGAATCAGCGTGCCGACGGGATCGTGTTGGCGGCCGGTACCGTACTGCCCACGGCACCCGGCGCGCTGGCGTCGGCCGGCGCCGCGATCGAGGCGGTCATGCTGGCCTTCTCGGCGGCCTCGACCCGGTTGCCGTTCCAGACCACGTAATCGTCGATCGAATACAGCTTGCAGGGCTGGCTGCTTTTGGCCGAGCAGGTGGCCAGGGCGCGCGCATCCGGCGCTTCGCCTTCCTCGGCCCAGGTCCAGGCCCCGCTGGGCGAGACGGCGAAGGCGCGCGGCGTCATCTTGGTCAGGTAGTCGGCATAGGCGCGGCGCCCGTTTTCCGACAGGAAGGGAACCGCCTCGACATCGTCCAGTTTCGCAAAATCGGTGCGCGGGGGCGTCGGCGGCGGCGGCACCTGGTGCAGCACCTCGGTCGGCATGCCCACGCCTTTCAGGAAGCGCATGGTGTCGTCGAGCCAGATCTTTTCGCCGTCGCGGCTGGCGAGCATGCCGTGGGCGTCGCGCTTGAACGAAGGGAACTCGACCAGGCGCGCCTTGCCGCCGGCCTGGCCGAAGGCCGCATGCAGGCGGTTCGCCAGGTCCGGTCCGAACAGCGAATCGTTCTCGCCATACATCCACAGGCTCGGCACGCGGCTGTTGGCGCCGTATTCGGCGAAGGCCGAGACCAGGGCCGAGCGCCAGGCGCAGCGGTCGCTGTCGTCGCGCAGGCCGCCCGCAAAATTGATCAGGCCGCGCACACCGCTCTGGTGCTGGGTGCCGAGTGCCATCGTCGCCAGGCCGCCGTAGGACTGGCCGGCCACCACGATGTGTTCGCCGTCGATCCAGGGCTGGGCGCGCGCGAACTCGAGGGTCGAGCCGATGTCCTCGGCTTGCAGGTAGCCGTTGGCCGTCATGTCGCAGCCGCGGTCGCGGTAGCGTCCGGTCGAGTTGGCGAAACCCTGGCGCATCGGCACCATCACCGCATAGCCCCGCTTCACGAAGGCGGCGGCCATGTGATAGAAGCGGTCGCGCGGCTGGGCACTCGGGCGGCCCGGGTCCTTGCCGTGATTGATGACCAGGAGAGGGAAGGGGCCGGGGCCGTTCGGACGGAACACCGTCGTCTCCAGCATCGCACGATGGTCGGGGCCGGCGGGTACCTGCACGACTTGTTCGTTCATCCGGTAATCGAGCTCGAGTTCCTGCTCGATGGCAATGCCTGGCAGGAGCGCCAGACTAGCGAGCAGAGCGGTGGTGATCTTGCGAACAGAGGGACGAACTCTAATCATGGGAAACTCCGGAAAGCCTGCCGGTGGGACAGAATTGCTGGAAGGAATGAATTGATTCTAGGCACCTCAGCAGGCGAGGGCAATATCCGTTTCGGCAATTCCAGAAGTAAATTTTTGTGTGTGGTAAAGATGCTTATTTGCAGGAATGCACGCACTTGAGAAGCGGGAAAGATTGACGATTTTTCAGCTGACAATCCGGCCACGGCGGCGCCAGGCGTGCCGGCCGGATGCAGGCGCGGCCTGTCATAGGGAGATGTGATGCGATTCAGGAACCGGCTGCTGATCCTGGTTGTCGCCATCCTGTTGCCGGCGTTTATCGGCGCGGCGATTGCGGTAGCGTATGTCTATGTCGAGCAGCAAAAGGACCAGGAGCGCGGCGTGGCCGAGACCGGGCATGCGTTCGCGTTGCTGATCGACAACGAGATGCGCCACCAGGAGGGCATCCTGCGCACGCTGGCGGCCTCGCCGGCCCTGCAAGAGGGCGACCTGGCCGAGTTCTACGCCCATGCCCAGCGCGCGGCCGAGGGCGTCGGCGCGGTGGCGATCCTGTACGACATGGCCGGCAAGACCGTGCTCAATACGCGGCGCCCGCTGGGCATCGCGGTGCCGGGGCGCGACCCGTCCAATCTGCCCGACCTGGTGCGCCGTTTCGGCGCGGCCACTACCCTGGTGTCGGATATTTTTTATGCGCCGCCGGTACGCCGTCACGACTTCATGATGCAAGTGCCGGTGCGTATCGAGGGCGAAGTGCGCTATTACCTGCTGCTCGGCCTGAACGTCGACATCGTCCAGCAATTGCTGGCGCGCCAGCACTTTCCCGCCACCTGGATCGCCACCGTGGCCGACCGCAACGGCCGCATCGTCGCCCGCTCGCGCGACGCCGTGCAGTATGTCGGCACGCCGCTGCGCGCCCAGGCCCGCGCCCTCGTCGCCGCCAACGACGAGTCGGTCGCCTTCGACAGCGAAACCCTGGACGGCATCCCGGTGCGGGCGCTGGCGAGCACCGTGCCGAACACGGGCTGGAAGGTCTTGATCAGCATTCCGACGGCCGAAATCCAGCGCGTGCCGATCCGCGCCGCGGCACTGCTGGCGGGCATCATGTCGGTGCTGCTGGTGCTGGCGCTGGCCGCCGGGCGCTGGTTCTCGAACCGCGCCACGGCGCCGATCGAATACCTGGGACGCTGCGCCGACCGCCTCGGCAACGGCGAGGAAGTCGCCTACCATCCGCACGGCCTGGAAGAGATCGACAACGTGGCGCGCCGCATGACGGAGGCGAGCAAGCAGATCCAGCGCTCGCAGCGCGAACTCGCGCAGCGCGTGAGCGAGGCGATCCGCGCCACCGAACAGGCGCAGGGCGCGCTGCTGAAAAGCCAGCGCCTGGAGTCGCTCGGGCGCCTGACGGCCGGCATCGCCCACGAATTCAACAACCTGCTGCAAACCCTGACGACGGCCCTGCAACTGGGCGCGATGCTGGCCAAGGATCCGAAGCTGCAAGGCCTGATCGATACCTGCAAACGCACCGTCGGGCGCGCCACCAAGCTCACCGGCCAGCTCGGCTCCTTCGGGCGGGTGCAGGAAGGGCGGCTGCTGACGGTCGACCCGAAACTGCAGCTGGAAAGCGCGCTGCAGCTCATTCGCGGCGGCGTCGGCGAGGTCATCGCCGTCGACACCGATTTCGCGCCCGACCTGTGGCCGGTCACGATCGAACCGCTGCAGTTCGACCTGGCCTTGCTGAACCTGGCGATCAATGCGCGCGACGCCATGCAAGGCGAAGGGGGGCTGCAGATCCGCGCGCGCAACGCCACGCTGGCCGACCCGCCCCAGGGCCTGGCAGCGGGCGACTACCTGCACCTGACCGTGATCGATGGCGGCGCCGGCATGTCGCCCGAGGTCATGGCGCACGCGCTCGGCCCCTTCTTCACGACCAAGGCGCCGGGCGAGGGCACGGGCCTGGGCCTGCCGCAGGCCTACGCCTTCGCGGCCCAGGCGCACGGCCTGTTGACGCTCGACAGCGCGCCGGGACGCGGCACCCGGGTCCACATCTACCTGCCGCGCGCCGACAGCACCCCGGCGCCGACGGTGGCCGACGCCCCGGCCGTGCTCGGCCAGGGCAGCGGCAGCCTGCTGTTCGTCGAAGACGACCCGCTGGTGCGCGACGCCGTGGCCGGCGGCCTGCGCCAGGCCGGTTTCACGGTGCGCGTGGCGGACAGCGGCGACGCCGCGCTGGCGCTGCTCGATGGCGGCCTGCAGGTCGATGTGGTGTTTTCCGATATCGTCATGCCGGGCGGGATCAGCGGGATCGACCTGGCGCGTGCCGTACGCCGGCGCTGGCCGGCGCTGCCGGTGGTCCTTGCGACCGGCTATACCGAACGCCGCGTGGCGCTGCCGGACGTGCCGGTCCTGGCCAAGCCCTACGACATCGCCCAGGCGGTGAACCTGCTCGGCGGCCTGGTGGCCCATCATTAGGCTGGGCTACAATCGCCGCTTTTTGCCCATGCTTCGATGACGCCCGACCCCGCTTTTCGTTCCACTTTCCGCCGCGCCACCTGCGCCGCCTGCCTGCGCGCCCAAAGCGCCTGCATCTGCGGCTGGGTGCGCCCGGTTCAGGTGCCGGCCGGGCTGCTGGTGCTGCAGCATCCGCTGGAAGTGGGCAACGCCAAGAACAGCGCGCGCCTGCTGCACCTGTGCGTGAGCGGAAGCAGGCTCGCGGTCGGCGAGGCCTTCGAGCCCGCGCTGCTGGATGATTTGCTGCACGCGGACGGGCGCACGCCGGTGCTGCTGTATCCGGAGACACCCGGCATGCTCGCCGCGGCGCCGGACAGCTTGCCGCCCGGCGAACAACTGCTGATCGTCGTGCTCGACGCCACCTGGCGCAAGAGCCGCAAGATGCTGTACCTGAATCCCGCCCTGCAGCGCTTGCCGCGCCTGGCGCTGGCCAACCTGGGCGCCTCGAACTATCGCATCCGCAAGGCCCACGCGCCGGACCAGCTGTCGAGCCTGGAAGCGGGGGCGCATGCGCTCGGGCAGGTCAGCGGCGACATGGACGCCGTGGCACCCTTGTTCGACGCGTTTGACGGATTCGTGCAACAGCAAGCCGCTTTTGTGCCGGCGACCCTTACGCGGACACGCGGCGCTTGAGTTCAGGCGGGTGGCGGCGTACTATACTGTATAAACATACAGTATAGGGTGCTTTATGGAACTGCGCGAACGAACAATCGACCGGGAATACAGTGCCGAGCAGCCGATCCTGCCACCGCGTCCGCTTGTGGCGCGCAAGGGGCGGGGCGCGGTGTCGAACCTGCAGGGCCGTTTCGAGGCCAATGGCCGCGAAGCCTATGAAGACGGCTGGGACCTGGGCGGCGAGCGCGAGGAAACGAACCGCTTCAAAACCCAGGTCACGGACGAAATCGCGAAAAGCATCCTCTCGCGCAATACCTCGCCCGACATTCCATTCAATGTCTCGCTCAATCCCTATCGCGGCTGCGAGCATGGCTGCATTTACTGCTTCGCCCGCCCGACCCACAGTTATCTCGGCCTGTCGCCGGGTCTCGATTTCGAAAGCAAGCTCTTCGCCAAGGTGAACGCGGCCGAATTGCTGCGGCGCGAACTGGCCCATCCCTCGTACAAGCCGGAGCACATCGCCATCGGCGTCAACACCGACGCCTACCAGCCCTGCGAGCGCGAATATCGACTCACACGCCAGGTGCTGGAAGTACTCAGCCAATGCCAGCACCCGGTCGGCATGATCACCAAGTCCTCGCTCATCGAGCGCGACATCGATTTACTCGCGCCGATGGCGGCCAAGGGGCAGGCCTGCGCCGCGATCACGCTCACCACGCTCGACTCGGAGATCTCGCGCACCCTGGAGCCGCGCGCGGCGGCCCCGGCGCGGCGCCTGCGCACCATCCGCACCTTGACCCAGGCCGGCATTCCGGTGAGCGTGAGCGTGGCGCCGATCATCCCCTTCGTGACCGAACCGGAAATCGAACGCATCCTCGAAGCGGCACGCGACGCCGGCGCCGTCAGCGCCCATTACACCGTCCTGCGCCTGCCGTTCGAAGTCAATCCGCTGTTCCAGCAATGGCTGGAAACCCATTTCCCGGAACGGGCCCAGCGCGTGATGAACCGCGTGCGCGAGATGCGCGGCGGGAAGGATTACGACAGCGATTTCGGCAAGCGCATGGTGGGAGACGGCGTGTGGGCCGATTTGATCCGCCAGCGGTTCAGCAAGACCGTCGACAAGCTGGGGCTGGGCAAGCCGGGGAGTCGCTTTGGCCGCCTGGACGCGAGCCGGTTCCGACGGCCGCTGGTGGTGCCGGCGGCAATCGGCAAGACGGGGAGCAAGGCCGCGGGGCAGATGGCCTTGTTTTGAGTGGCCGGCGGGCGCCGGCCGCTGCGCTTACTGACCCAGGCAAATCACCTTGGTCGCGTACTCCTTGGCATTGGCCTTCTTGCCGGCGGCCCAGTCCATTACTTCCTGGGCTTCGGCCACGGTCATGACGGTGGCTTTTTCCTTATTCTTGATAAAGGAAACGCCTTCGAACTTGCCTTCCTTGCTGCGCATGACTTTGGCAAACACGGGCGGCTTCTTGTCGCCGTCGGCAATCTTGTTTTGTTGAACGAGGTAACGCTGGTCTTTGGTGTCCATATGGTGCTTGAAATAGTAAGGGATGCAGACCGTATTTTACGGCCTGAATCGGCGCGGCGGACTTAGCCGAGCGAATCGAGGTAATCGCAGACGTCGGCCGGCGCGACCGGTTTGGTGAAATGCATGTCGAATCCGGCTTCTTTCGCCCGCGCGAGATCGTCCTTCGCCCCCCATCCCGAGACGGCGACGATGGTGCAGGCAGCGAGCTCGCGGTTGCTTCTAAGCCGGTTGGCCACTTCGTAGCCGGTCATGTCGGGCATGCCGATATCGAGAAAGACCACCTGCGGGCGAAACTGCTCCGCAAGCAGCAGGGCCTGGCGTCCGTCGTGCGCGATGCGCAGCTCGTGGCCATGCATGTCGAGCAGCGAGGCGAGGGTGCTGGCCGCGTCGACGTTGTCGTCGGCCACCAGGATGCGGAAGGTGTTGGTCGTCGCGGCGCGGGCGTCGGCGGTGCCGGCGCCGGCGAAGGCGGCCATGCCGGCCAGTGCGAGCGGCAGCCTGACGACAAAGGTACTGCCCTGGCCGGGGCCTGCGCTCGTCGCCTCGACCGTGCCTTCGTGCAGGTTGACCAGCTGGCGCACCAGCGACAGGCCGATCCCCAGGCCGCCCTGGGCGTGGTGCATGTTGCGCCCGACCTGGCTGAACATGTCGAACACCGATTCCAGCCATTCGGCGGGAATGCCGATGCCGCTGTCGCTGACCGCGATCACGGCCTCGCTGCCATCCTGCTCGACGGTGAGTTTGATGCTGCCGCCATGCGGCGTGTATTTCGCCGCGTTCGTCAGCAGGTTGCCGATCACCTGGGCAATGCGCGCGGCATCGGCGTTGACCGGCAGCGGCGCGTCGTGCAGCTTGAGGCTGAACTCGTGATGCCCTTTCTCGATCAGGGGCAGGCTGGTCTCCACGGCGTTCGAGACGATCGACTTCAGGTCGACCAGTTGCTTCTTGATATCGACTTTGCCGTTGGTAACGCGGGCGATGTCGAGCAGGTCGTTGATCAGGTGCGACAACTGCTTGACCTGGCGCTCGATGATGCCGCGCACGTTCATGACGGCGTCGGCATTGTCGGCGCGCATGCGCATGATTTCCAGGCCGGTCAGGATCGGGGCCAGCGGATTGCGCAGTTCGTGGGCCAGCACCGCGAGGAACTCGCTCAAGTTCTTGTTCGACCTGGCGACCTCGTCGAACAGGGAACGCTGCCTGGTTTCGGCCAGGCGCAGCGCCGCTTCGGTACGCTTGAAGGCGTCGATATTCATGACGACCGACACCTGGCCGTTCGGCGTCCCGTCGCTGGCGGCGAGCGGCACGGCCGCCACCTGGGTCCAGATCTCGCCGCCGTCGTCCCTGGTGTACAGCGCTTCGATGCCCGGCACGACGCGTTCGCCGCGCAAGGCGCGCGCGCCGGCAAACTCCTCCGGCGAGCGGGGGCTGCCATCGGCATGGAAGGTGCGCCAGCGATCGCGGCGCGCGTCGTCGCGCGATGGCAGCAGCCCGCTGGGCAGGTATTGCTGCATTTCCTTGTTCGACAGCACGACCTTGCCCTGTTGGTCGACCACGGCCACGCCGACCGGCAAGGCCTCGAAGACGGCGGACAGGGTCTCGCGGGTCTCGAACAGCGACTGCTCGGTCTGCTTTCGATCGTTGATGTCGAGAACATTGCCGACGAAGCCGAGAAAGTCACCCTCGGCCGAAAAGCGCGGCCGGCCGGCATCGATGACCCAGCGGTAGCTGCCGTCCACGTGGCGGATCCGGTGTTCGAGACTGAATTCTTCCCTGCGCGCATTGGCCGCGACGAAGGCGCTGCGCGCGCCGTCGCGGTCGTCCGGGTGGATCATCGCCGTCCAGCCGAAACCCAGGCCTTCTTCCTTGCCTTGCCCGGTAAACGCATGCCAGCCGCGCGACAGGAAGGAACAGCTGCCATTCGGCTCGGTGACCCAGAGCATCGACGGCGCCGTGTCGGCGAAGTTCAGGAATTGCGATTCGCTGTGCGCGAGTGCGCGTTCGGCCAGCTGCCTTTGCAGCACGACGGTGGCCTGGTTGACGCCCACGCCGAGCAACATGCGTTCATTGCGCGTAGGGAAGTCGGACCGCCGCGCACCGACGACCAGCGCACCGATGTCGCCTCGTACGCCGAAGCGGAACACGCAGGTGTAAAACGGCTGACCGTCGATCAGGTGGACATGCGGCGCCGCTTCGTTCTCCAGCACCGCCTCGACCAAGGGCAGGAACAGCGCCTGCGCATCGGGCATCGTGCTGCGGATGGTGTCGCCGGCATCGCTCCCGACGCTGGCGAGCAGCCGGCCATGGACCAGGTCGAGGTCCAGCGTCCGGAGCAAGACATCGGCCAGGCTCTCGACCACGCGCGCGGGCGCAAGATTGCCCCAGATCGCCGGCAGGGTGGTCAGGGCGACCAGGTCGCGCGTGGTTTTCCTGAGGCTGTCGAGCTCGGAACCGGGGAGTCCTGTCGGCATGGCGTTCGCTGCCGTTCAGGCCGGTGTCGGGGACGCGTCGGCGCCCCGATGCGTGCGCGCTTCCAACTCCTTGAGCATTTGTTCGGAAGGAATGAAGAAGGGATTTTCCTGCAGGATGCCGCCGATGATGACCATCGGGTGGGTGCGCATGATGTCGATCACCACGCTCGCATCGAACTTCGACAGGTCATAGGTGCAGACCACCGGCGCGTGCTGGGGCGGCAGCGCCTGGTTCAGGCGCGCTTCGTATTCGACGATCTCGTGGCTGCCGGGGCGGTCTTCGAGCGCCCATTCCATGTTGGCGATATTGCGCGAGGTTTTTCCCTCCGGTGCCTTGGCCGGATCGATCATGGCGAGCAGGGTCTCGATCATCCGGTGCTGGTCGAACCGGCCATCCTTGAGGTAGGTCTCGCGCCAGTTCAGCACTTCGAGCTGGCCCTTGGCCTCGGCCGCGGCGATATCGACACCTTCGTGCGCCAGACGTTCCAGGTGCGCGGCGCGGTGTTCCGGATCGACGATGTGGAAAGCGCGGTCACCCCGTTCAAACCCTTCCATAATGAAGGGCATGAGCACCCGGTACTCTTCTTCCTTGGTATGGAAAAAGGCGCAGGCGTGGCAGGCGTGGGTGAGGGTGGAACCGGCGAGGTTCACAGGCTGCTGTTCGATCGGCATGGTGGCACCAGGAGAAATGAGCCAAAGAAGCGGTCAATAGTAGACCACCTTGCTTTGTATGTACTCGGCATTTTACATGAGGCCGACTGGCAGCTTCCCGATAGCCGCGAGGTAGTCCTTCAGGTAACGTTCGATGTCGAAGACATGGGCGTCGTCCTTGCCCAGTGCCCGCAGGGCGCCGGCCAGTTCCAGCAAGTATTCGCTGTTCGGTCCGCTCGGCCCGTGCGCCGCCGCGATCTGCCGCGCGATCTCGCGCTCGCTGGTTGGGCCGAGGAAGGCCGCGTTGTCGTCGGTGGCGATGTACACCAGTCCTTCTTCGCTGCCTCCCCCATCGAAAGCGATGTCGATCGCCAGGCGCAGGTAGCCGTTCTTTTCGCGGTGGTCGAGGTGCGCGAATTCTTCCGGCGTGACGAGATAGGCCATGCCATGGCAGAGGGCGTCCGCTTGCGGCACCAGCGTCACCACGCGTCCCGGCGCGGTCTCGGTGCCGCGGTGGTCGTGCGAGCCTTGCCAGAAGCGGCGCGTCCAGCCCGCGATACTGGCCGGGCGCCGCGCAAGGTAGGGAAAATCGGCCTTGAAGATCAGCGAGCCGTAGCCGAACAGCCACACTTCGTGGTGGCCGTCGAATTTGTCCATGCGCTGGTTGATGGCGATGGTGTTGTGGGACATCGGTGCTGCTCCGGCGGAAACGATGCCCCGATTCTAAATCAAGCGGCCGGCTGCTCGCGCGCCAGGTCGCGTTTGGCGTCGACATAGGGAAACAGGAAGGCCATGAAACTTTCCGCCGCCGGCGACAGCGAGCGTCCGGCCCGCGTGTAGACGAAGAACCGGCGCGTCAGGCGCGGTTCTTCGAGCGGGCGCATGTGCAGATTGTAGAGGCGCGCCAACGGCTCGGCATACGGCAGGCAGACCGTGATTCCGAGCCCGGCGCTGACCATCGCCAGCGCCGTCGTCATGAAGGTGACCTCGTTGGCCGGTTTCAACGCCACGTCGCGCAGCAGGCTGCCGACGTCGGCCAGCAGGCGTTCGGTAAATTGCCCTTGCAGCGAGATGAAGGGGTGGCGCGCCAGGTCGCGCCAGGTGACGTGCGCGTTCGCCTCCAGCGGATGTCCCTGCGGGAATACCAGCGAGAACGGCATCTCGAACAGTTCGCGCGCTTCCAGTTGCGGGACCGCTTCGCGTTCGGGGCCGATGCCGACATCCGATTCGCCCGAGAGCACGCGCGCGATCACGTTCTCGACCGCGCTGTCGGCGACCCGGACATCGATGTCCGGATGCAGGGCGCGGTAGGCGGCCACGGCTTCCGGCACCAGTGTGCAGCACATCAATTGCGGGGCGGCGATGCGCACCACGCCTTTTCGCAGCTGCGTATGGTCCGCCACGTTCGCCAGCGCACCGTCGAGATCATCGATCATCTGGCTAAATAAGGGATACAGCTCGCGTCCGATCTCGGTCAGGACGATGCGCCGCGTGGAGCGGTCGACCACCCGGGCGCCGAGCGTCTGTTCGAGCTCCTTGATCAACCCCGACAAGGCCGATTGCGTGACGTGCATGCTCTGGGCGGCCGTCGTAAAGTGACCGGTCTTGGCGAGCGCTACGAAGGCACGCATCTGGCGCAGGGTTGGATTCATAAGATAGTCTGATAAATCGGTCTGAAAATATTGTTTGTATGATAGTCCGAATTCATTTGTAATGGCGGCAACACCGCATCGATGCGCATAACCAGACCCAGGAAATCGCCATGAAACTTGCCACCCTCAAAACCGGCGGCCGCGACGGCACGCTGGTCGTCGTCAGCCGTGACCTCGTCACCTGCCAGGCCGTCCCCAAGATCGCGCGCACGCTGCAAGCCGCGCTCGACGATTGGGACAGCGCGGCGCCGCGCCTGCAAGCCGTCTACGACAAGCTCAACGACGGCAGCGCCGACCAGGCCGAATCCTTCATCGAGCTCGACTGCCATTCGCCCTTGCCGCGCGCCTACCAGTGGGCCGATGGCTCGGCCTATATCAACCACGTCGAGCTGGTGCGCAAGGCACGCAATGCCGAGGTGCCGGCCTCGTTCTACACCGATCCGCTGATGTACCAGGGCGGCGGCGACGCCTTCATCGGTCCCTGCGACCCGATCGCGGTGATGAGCGAAGACTGGGGCGTCGACCTGGAAGCGGAAGTGGCGGTCGTGACAAGCTTCGTGCCGATGGGCGCGACGGTCGAACAGGCGGCCGGCGCGATTCGCCTCGTCATGCTGGTCAACGACGTTTCGCTGCGCAACCTGATCCCGCACGAACTGGCCAAGGGCTTTGGCTTCTACCAGTCCAAGCCGGCCAGCGCCTTCTCGCCGGTCGCCGTCACGCCCGATGAGCTGGGCGAGGCCTGGCGCGACTCCAAGCTGCACCTGCCGCTACTGGTCACGATCAACGACGCGCCCTTCGGCAAGCCGAACGCGGGCGAAGACATGACCTTCAGCTTCGCGCAACTGATCGCCCACGCGGCGAAAACGCGCGAACTGGGACCCGGCAGCATCATCGGCTCGGGCACGGTGTCGAACAAGCAGGGCGGCCTGCATGGCTCGAGCATCGCCAACGGCGGCGTCGGCTATTGCTGCCTGGCTGAAGTGCGGATGTACGAAACCATCGAACACGGCGCTCCGACGACGCCCTTCCTGCATTTCGGCGACAGCGTGCGCATCGAGATGCTGGACGCGGCGGGCGCCAGCATTTTCGGCGCCATCGATCACGAAGTCGCCCATTATCACGGGAGGAAAGAATGAAGCTGTATACCTATTTCCGCAGCTCCGCCGCGTACCGCGTGCGGATCGCCCTGAACCTGAAGGGCCTGAACTACGAGGCGGTGCCGGTGCACCTCTTGAAGGACGGCGGCCAGCAGCGCCAGGATGAGTACCGGCAGATCAATCCGAGCGGACTGGTGCCGGCCTTCCAGGACGAGCGCATCACGCTGACGCAGTCGATGGCGATCATCGAATACCTCGACGAGCGCTTCCCGGCCGTGCCCCTGCTGCCGCAGGACGCCGTCGGCCGTGCCCGCGTGCGCGAGCTGGCGCAAATCATCGGCTGCGACATCCACCCGCTGAACAACCTGCGCGTGCTGCGTCACCTGGTGCATGAGCTGAAGTTGAGCGAAGAGCAGAAGAACGCCTGGATCCGTCACTGGATCGGCGAGGGACTAGCCGGACTCGAGGCGCACCTGGCGCGCGACCCCGCCGCCGGACCGTTCTGCCACGGCAGCTCGCCGACGATCGCCGACTGCTTCCTGGTGCCGCAGGTGTTCAACGCCTTGCGTTTCGAGATCGATATGGCGGCTTATCCGAACATCAACCGCATCTACGCGCTGTGCGCCGACATGCCGGCCTTCGCCAGCGCCCATCCGTCGAAGCAGCCGGACGCCGAGTAAGGGCGCGGCTGTTCAAGGCGGACGCGGGGAGCGTCCGCCGGTACTGCCTGGTCGGTGCCGGTTTATTTGCGGTCCGGTTCCGACGGCGACGAGATCTCGTCGAGCGCGCGGTCGATGTCGGCCGCGTGCCGGGTCGCCATGTCGCCCAGCGAGACGATGCCGACCACCTTGTTCGACTGGGCGTCGACCACGGGGATGCGGCGGATCTGGCCGTCGCCCATCTGGGCCAGCACTTCGTCCACGCTCTGGGTGCTGGTGCAGGTGCGCACGTCGGTGCTCATCACGGCGTCGACCTTGGTCGAGCCCGGGTTCTGGCCCACGGCCACCGAGCGCACGGTGATGTCGCGGTCGGTAATCATGCCGACCAGCTTGTCGCCGTCGAGCACGGGAATGGCGCCCACGTTCAGTTCGTCCATCAGCTGTGCGGCGCGCTGCACGGTGTCCTGAGGCGAAATGGTTTGCACGTCGCGGGTCATGATGTCCTGGATCGTTTGCATATGCGGTTTCCTTTGTTCGGGTGTTAGTGGATGAGCGAGCACTATGCCTTGATTTCAAAAAAAGCAACGCCCGCTTGGCCGCGGGCATGACGGCGACCCGGGCGCCGCCGCTACGCTACAATCCGCCTCTTTTCGCACCCCCTCCCATGACCAGCCTCGCCATTCCCGCCCCGATTCTCGACGCCCTCGACCTGGCCGACGCCTCCTGGCGCCCCCATCTGCTGCGCGGCTTGCAGGCCCTGGCCGCGGCCGACCCCGCTTACCTGCCGGCCCTGGCCGGGGACGACTACCTGCCGACCGAGCGCCGCCTGTTCGCCGCCTTTGCCCAGCCTGTGGCGCGGGTGCGGTATGTGCTGGTGGGGGAGGGGCCGTATCCGCGCGCGGCGAGCGCGACCGGGGTGTGCTTCATGGATGGCGCCGTCGGCGCGCTGTGGAGCGAGGCCGGCCTGTCGAAGCCCGTCAACCGGGCGACCTCGCTGCGCAACTTCATGAAGATGCTGCTGGTGGCGGACGGGCAGTTGCAGCCGGACGAGACCGGCGGCGCGGCCATGGCGCCGGTGGCGGCCGCCGCGCGCGCGAACGGTTCGATCCAGACGCTGGCGCAGTTGCAGGACAACCTGACGGCCCAGGGCTTTCTCTTGTTGAACGCGGCGCTCGTGTTTCGCAAGCACGTCGCGCCCGTGATCGATGCGCGCGCCTGGCTGCCTTTCCTGCAAACCGTGCTGGCGGCGCTGGCGGAGCGGCCTGAACCGCCGACGCTGGTGTTGTGGGGAAAGATCGCGGAGCAGCTCAGGAAGCTGCCGGAGACGGGGAGGCTGCCGCAGGTGGTCGCCGAGCATCCGTATAACCTGAGTTTCATCGGACACCAGGGGATGCAGGCGCTGTTCGGGCCGATGCACCTGCTGCGCGCGCGCCAGGCAAGCGGCGATACTTACGGCCGAAACCCTTGACAACGCCCCGCCGGACACACCCCCGGTTTTGGGCCCCTCCAAGACAAAGCCCACCGATTTTGCTATACTTGACTAAATCGTTCAACTAATACGGTCTTCATGCAACACCCGCGAAGACCGATGAAATGAACAAGGGCAATATTTTAACATTACCGGGGTTGTGATGCGCCTGACCACCAAAGGCCGTTTTGCTGTTACTGCGATGATCGATCTTGCCCTGCGCCAGGGTAATGGTCCCGTCACGCTGTCGGGCATCAGCCAGCGCCAGGCCATTTCGCTGTCCTACCTGGAGCAGCTGTTCGGCAAGCTGCGCCGCCACGAGATCGTCGAATCGATCCGCGGCCCGGGCGGCGGCTACAGCCTGGCGCGCGCGGCGGACAAGGTGACGGTGGCCGACATCATCATCGCCGTCGACGAGCCGCTCGATGCGACCCAGTGCGGCGGCAAGGAAAATTGCCACGGCGCCGACAGCGCCAGCGGCACCCGCTGCATGACCCATGAGCTGTGGACCACGCTCAACGCCAAGATGGTCGACTATCTCGATTCGGTCTCGCTGCAAGACCTGGTCGACCAGCAGAAGCACAAAGAACAAAACGTCGTGGTGGTGCACCGCACCCCCGTCGCCGCCGTACAAAACTGAGCAAAACTGGAGTGAACTGATGAACGCGCCTTTGGACAAAAAAATCGAGCAGAGCTTCGTGACTGCGCCGCATTTCCCGATCTACATGGATTATTCGGCGACCACGCCGGTCGACCCACGCGTGGCCGACAAGATGATCCCGTTCCTGCGCGAGCAGTTCGGCAATCCGGCCTCGCGCAGCCACATGTACGGCTGGACCGCCGAAGCGGCCATCGAAGAGGCGCGCGCGCATGTCGCGGCCCTGGTCGGCGCCGATCCGCGCGAAATCATCTGGACTTCCGGCGCGACCGAATCGAACAACCTGGCGCTCAAGGGCGCGGCCCAGTTCTACAAGACCCGTGGCAAGCACATCATCACGGTCAAGACCGAGCACAAGGCCGTGCTCGACACCGTGCGCGAACTCGAACGCGTCGGTTTCGAGGCGACTTACCTCGAGCCGCAAGACAATGGCCTGATCACCATCGAACAACTGGCCGCGGCGATCCGCCCGGACACGATCCTGGTCTCGGTGATGCTGGTGAATAACGAAATCGGCGTGATCCAGCCGATCGACGAGATCGGTGAACTGTGCCGCTCGAAGGGCATCATCTTCCACTGCGACGCCGCCCAGGCGACCGGCAAGGTCCACATCGACCTGGAAAAGACCAAGTGCGACCTGATGACCTTCACCGCGCACAAGACCTACGGCCCGAAAGGCATCGGCGCCCTGTACGTGCGCCGCAAGCCGCGCGTGCGCCTGGAAGCGCAGATGCACGGCGGCGGCCATGAGCGCGGCCTGCGTTCGGGCACCTTGCCGACCCACCAGATCGCCGGCATGGGCGAAGCCTTCCGCATCGCCAAGGAAGAATTGGACACCGAAGTCGTGCGCATCACCGCGCTGCGCGACCGCCTGGCCAAGGGCCTGATGGAGATCGAAGAGGCCTACATCAACGGCGACATGGAACACCGTGTGCCGCACAACCTGAACGTCTCGTTCAACTATGTCGAAGGCGAATCGCTGATCATGGCGATCAAGGACATCGCCGTATCGTCCGGTTCGGCCTGCACTTCGGCCAGCCTGGAGCCATCCTACGTGCTGCGCGCCCTGGGCCGCAGCGACGAACTGGCGCACAGCTCGATCCGCTTTACCATCGGCCGCTTCACGACCGAGGAAGACATCGACTTCACGATCGAATTGTTGAAGTCGAAGGTCGGCAAATTGCGCGAACTGTCGCCCCTGTGGGACATGTTCAAGGAAGGGATCGACATCGCTTCGATCCAATGGGCAGCCCACTAAAACACCGCATTCAAGGAGCATCAAAATGGCATATTCGGACAAAGTACTCGACCACTACGAGAACCCACGCAACGTCGGCGCGTTCGACAAGGGTGACGAATCGATCGGCACCGGCATGGTCGGCGCGCCGGCCTGCGGCGACGTGATGAAGCTGCAGATCAAGGTCAACGCAGAAGGCCTGATCGAGGACGCGAAGTTCAAGACCTACGGCTGCGGTTCGGCCATCGCATCGAGCTCGCTGGTGACCGAATGGGTCAAGGGCAAGACGCTGGACCAGGCACTGGCCATCAAGAACACGCAGATCGCCGAAGAACTGGCGCTGCCGCCGGTGAAGATCCACTGCTCGATCCTGGCGGAAGACGCGATCAAGGCCGCGGTCGCCGACTACAAGACCAAGCACGCAACCGTATAACCAGCTGGACCCAAGCAGGAGAGCAAACGCATGGCAATCACACTGACCGAAAAAGCAGCGAAGCACATCAATCGCTACATCGAGCGTCGCGGCAAGGGCCTCGGGCTGCGTTTCGGCGTGCGCACCACCGGCTGCTCGGGTCTGGCCTACAAGCTGGAATACGTCGACGAGGCGGCGACCGAAGACAACGTCTTCGAGTCCTTCGGCGTGAAGGTCTTCGTCGACCCGAAAAGCCTGCCTTACATCGACGGCACCGAACTCGATTTCGCCCGCGAGGGACTGAACGAAGGCTTCCGCTTCAACAACCCGAACGTCAAGGACAATTGCGGTTGCGGCGAAAGCTTCCGCATCTGACCGCAATGCAGAATCACTTCGACCTGTTCCAGTTGCCGGCGCGCTTCGAGATCGACCTGGCCGCGCTCGACGCGGCCTACCGCGAAGTCCAGGGCCGCGTGCATCCGGACCGCTTCATCAACGCCCTCGATGCCGAAAAGCGCGTCGCCATGCAGTGGGCCACGCGCGCCAACGAAGCCTATCAAACGCTCAAGCATCCGCAGAAGCGCGCCCAGTACCTGTGCGAACTGAACGGTGTCGACCTGCAGACGGAATCGAACACGGCGATGCCGATGGCCTTCCTGATGCAGCAGATGGAGTGGCGCGAAGCGCTGGGCGAGGCGCGCGCGGAGAAAGACGCCGACGCACTCGACGCCCTCGACAAGGAAGTGCGCATGGAGCGCAAGTCGCTGCTGGCGCAGGTCGGCCAGCAGCTCGACGCCGGCGATTTCGACACCGCCGCCCAGGGCGTACGCTCGCTGATGTTCCTCGATAAATTCGGGGAAGAGGTACAGTACGCGTTCGAGGCGATCGAAGGCTAGTTCGCGCAACGCGTTCAAGCCGCATGTGACTCGCCCACCCGACGGGTCTGCATCACCGCAAACAAAACAACAACCAGGTAACACGAACATGGCACTTTTGCAGATTTCCGAACCCGGCATGTCGACCGCGCCGCACCAGCACCGGCTGGCGGTGGGCATCGACCTGGGCACCACCAATTCGCTGGTCGCCACCGTGCGCAGCGGCAGCCCGGAAGTGCTGAGCGACGAGGAAGGCCGCGCGCTGCTGCCATCGGTCGTGCGTTACCTGGCCAACGGCAATGCCCACATCGGCCACAAGGCGCAAGCCCACCGCACCACCGATCCGAAGAACACCATCGTGTCGGTCAAGCGCTTCATGGGCCGCGGGCTGAAAGACATCGCCCACGCCGAAAACCTGCCCTACGATTTCGTCGACGGCGAGCGCGAAGACGGTCACGGCATGGTCCAGATCCGCACCGTGGCCGGCGTGAAAAGCCCGGTCGAGACCTCGGCCCAGATCCTGGCGACCTTGCGCCAGCTGGCCGAGGATTCGCTCGGCGACGACCTGGTCGGCGCGGTCATCACGGTGCCGGCGTATTTCGACGACGCCCAGCGCCAGGCCACCAAGGACGCGGCCCAGCTGGCCGGCATCAACGTGCTGCGCCTGCTGTCGGAACCGACCGCCGCGGCCATCGCCTACGGCCTCGATCACGGCTCCGAAGGCGTGTATGCCGTGTATGACCTCGGTGGCGGCACCTTCGACATCTCGATCCTCAAGTTGTCGAAGGGCGTTTTCGAGGTGCTGTCCACCGGCGGCGATTCGGCCCTCGGCGGCGACGACTTCGATCACCGCCTGTTCTGCTGGATCAACGAGCAAGCCAAGCTGGCGCCGCTGTCGGAAGAAGACACCGCTACCCTGATGGTGAAGGCGCGCCAGGCCAAGGAACTGCTGTCCTCGAACGACGCAACGACGATCGACGCCGTCCTCAATTCGGGCGAACTGGTGCACGTGAAGGTGACCGCGCAGATTTTCGCCGAGATCACCCAGCACCTGGTCGGCAAGACCATGAACGCGATCAGGAAAGCCATGCGCGACGCCAACGTGTCGGTCGACGATGTCGACGGCGTGGTGATGGTCGGCGGCGCGACGCGCATGCCGCACGTGCGGCGCGCCGTGTCCGAGTTCTTCCACACCATCCCGCACGCGAACATCGATCCTGACAAGGTCGTGGCGCTGGGCGCCGCGATCCAGGCCAACCTGCTGGCCGGTAACCGCGCCTCGGGCGACGACTGGCTGCTGCTGGACGTGACGCCGCTCTCGCTCGGCATCGAGACGATGGGCGGGCTGGTCGAAAAAATCATCCCGCGCAATTCGACGATTCCCTGCGCGCGAGCGCAGGAGTTCACCACCTTCAAGGATGGCCAGACCGCACTGGCCGTGCACGTGGTGCAGGGCGAGCGCGAGCTGGTCTCGGACTGCCGTTCGCTGGCGCGTTTCGAGCTGCGCGGCATTCCGCCGATGGCGGCCGGCGCGGCGCGCATCCGCGTCACCTACCAGGTCGACGCCGACGGCCTGCTGTCGGTCGCCGCGCGCGAAACCCGCTCGGGCGTGGAAGCCTCGATCAGCGTGAAACCGTCATATGGCCTGGCCGACGGCGAGATCGCGCGCATGCTGCAGGATTCCTACACCTCGGCCCAGGTCGACATGCAGATGCGCGCGCTGCGCGAAGAGCAGGTCGAGGCCGAGCGCATCCTGCTGGCCACGCAGTCGGCGCTGGACTCCGACGCCGACCTGCTGGAAGCGCACGAGCAGCAGGCGCTGTCCGCCTTGTTGCAGGCCGTGCGCGACGCGCTGCAGCGCTCGAACGGCACCGAAGTCGAGCCGGGCGCGCGCCAGAACGCGCTGCACGACGCGGTCCAGACATTGGCCCAGGGCACCGAGGAATTCGCCGCGCGCCGCATGGACAAGAGCGTGCGCCAGGCGCTGGCCGGCAAGTCGCTGGACGAGATTTAAGCATCCGCGCAAACGATATACATTATTTTAGAGGTAACACAGTGCCACAAATCGTCATCCTGCCCCACCCAGTCTTTTGCCCGGACGGCGCCGTCCTCGACGCCCCATCGGGCAAGTCCGTTTGCGACGTCATGCTGGACAACGACATCGACATCGAACACGCCTGCGACCGCGTCTGCGCCTGCACCACCTGCCACGTGATCGTGCGCGAAGGCTTCAACTCCCTGAACGAACAGGAAGAAAAAGAAGAAGACATGTTGGACAAGGCCTGGGGCCTGGAGCCGAATTCGCGCCTGTCGTGCCAGGCGATCGTGGCCGACGAGGACCTCGTGGTCGAGATCCCGAAGTACACGATCAACCACGCGGCCGAAAAGAATCACTGATCAGGACAATGCCATGAAGTGGACCGAAGTGACGGCAATCGCCGAAGCGCTGTTCGAAAAATATCCGGACGTCGATCCGACCAACCTGCGCTTCGTCGACCTGCACAACTGGGTCGTCGAGCTCGCGGGCTTCGACGACGACCGTGCACGCGGCGGCGAGCGCGTGCTGGAAGCCATCCAGGCGGCGTGGATCGATGAAGCGCGCTGACCGCAAACCGGACGTGGCGCCGGAATTGCCACCCGAGGTCCGCCCCGGCCAGTCGATCGAGCTGCTCAAGGAACTGCACATCCTGACGCGCGACGCCAAACTGAATCAGGACAGCCGTCGCAAGCTGAAACAGGTCTACCACCTGGTCAACTTCATCGAGCCGCTGCTTAACGACGTGCGCGCCCAGCAGGGAGCCGAGCGGGGCGCCGTCTCGCTGGTCGACCATGGCGCCGGCAAGTCCTACCTCGGCTTCATCCTGTACGACCTGTTCTTCAAGGGCCTGGAAGACGCTTCGCACATCTACGGCATCGAGACGCGCGACGAGCTGGTCGCGAAATCGACCGAACTGGCGGCGCGCCTGGGTTTCAAGAACATGTCCTTCCTGCCGCTGTCGGTGGCCGAATCGACGACGTCGAGCAAGCTGCCCGAGACGATCGACATCGTCACCGCGCTGCACGCCTGTAACACGGCCACCGACGACGCCATCGACTTCGCCCTCAAGAAGAAGGCCAGGCACATGGTGCTGGTGCCGTGCTGCCAGGCCGAAGTGGCCACGGTGCTGCGCAAGAACAAGGGCAAGGACCTGGGCAAGAGCGCGCTGACCGAAATCTGGCGTCACCCGATCCACACCCGCGAGTTCGGCAGCCAGGTCACCAACGTGCTGCGCTGCCTGCAACTCGAAGCCCACGGCTACCAGGTGACGGTGACGGAACTGGTGGGCTGGGAGCACTCGATGAAGAACGAGCTGATCGTCGCAACCTATAAAAACCTGCCGCGCCGCCGTCCGAGCGAGCGCCTGCAGGAAGTGCTGGCCACGCTGGGACTGGAAGAGATGGGCCAGCGTTTCTATGCGGCGCAAACGGCGCAGGCCGATACCGTCACCAACGACTAACCACATGAGCGAAACCATGCACTGGATCGACCTGCGCAGCGACACCGTCACCCAACCTTCGCAGGCGATGCGCGCCGCGATGGCCGCCGCCGACGTCGGCGACGACGTCTACGCCGACGACCCGACCGTCAACCGCCTGCAGGACTTCGCGGCGGATTTGTTCGGCTATGAAGCGGCGATGTTCGCGCCCAGCGGCACCCAGACCAATCTGATCGCGCTGATGACCCACTGCGGCCGCGGCGACGAATACCTGGTCGGCCAGGAAGCGCACACCTACAAATACGAAGGCGGCGGCGCCGCGGTGCTGGGCTCGATCCAGCCGCAGCCGATCGCCAACCAGGCGGACGGCTCGATCGCGCTGGCCGATATCGAAGCCTACATCAAGCCCGACGACATGCACTTCGCGCGCACCCGCTTGCTGGCGCTGGAAAACACGATCGGCGGGCGCGTGCTGGGACAGGACTACATCGCGGCGGCCACCACGCTGGCGCATGCGAAGGGTCTCGCTACCCACCTCGACGGCGCGCGTGTCTGCAACGCGGCCGTCAAGCAGGGCATCAGCCTGCGCGAGGTCGTCAAGGGCTTCGATACGGTCTCGGTCTGCCTGTCGAAAGGACTGGGCGCGCCGGTCGGTTCGGTGCTGCTCGGCCCGAAGGCCTTCATCGCCCAGGGGATCCGCTGGCGCAAAATGCTCGGCGGCGGCATGCGCCAGGCCGGCATCCTGGCCGCGGCGGCGCACCACGCGCTCGAACACAATGTGCAGCGCCTGGCGGACGACCACGAGAACGCGGCGCTGCTGGCGCGCGGCCTGGGCCAGATCGATGCGCTCACCGTCGGCACCCCGCAGACCAACATCTTCTGGATGGACGTCCCCGCCGCCGCCTGCGCGCCGCTGAGCGCCGCGCTGGCCGGGCAAGGCATCCGCGCCTCGATCGGCCCGCGCACGCGCCTGGTGACCCATCTGGACATTTCGCGCGCCGACGTCGAGACCGTCGTCGCCGCATTCAACACCTTCTTCAAGAACTGGCAAGCGTAAATGAGTAACGATGGAATTCGCCTGGCCAAGCGTGTGGCTGAACAAGCGAGCTGTTCACGTGCGGAAGCCGAACGTTATGTCGCCAACGGCGGCGTGACGGTCGATGGCGTCGTGGTCGAAGACCCCGCCTCGCGCGTGCTGCCAGCGCAAAGCGTGGCCCTGCTGCCGGGCGCCAGCATGGACGAAGCGCCGCCGGTCACCATCCTGCTGCACAAGCCGGCCGGCATGAATTCGGGCGTTGGCGCACGCGGCGCGAGCGCGCTCGAATGCTTGAGCCCCGAGACGCTGGTCGTCGGCGGCCACGGCCAGCCGCGCTTCCTCAAGCGCCACCTGGCGCGCCTGACCCTGTGCACCCCGCTCGAAACCGATGCCAGCGGCCTGCTGGTCTACAGCCAGGACTTTCGCGTCGTGCGCAAGCTGCTCGACGACGGCGAGCGTGTCGAGCACGAGTTCGTGGTGGAAGTGTCGGGCGGGATTGCGGATAACGGGCTGGCCTTGCTGAACCACGGTTTGACCTTCAGCGGCAAGCCGGTCAATCCGATGAAGGTCAGCTGGCAAAGCGAAGGGCGTTTGCGCTTCGCCGCCAAGGGCATGCGCCCCGGCCAGATCGAGCACATGTGCGCGGCGGTCGGCTTGACCGTCACCGACATCAAGCGCCTGCGCGTGGGGCGGATGTCGATGGGTGGCCTGCCGGCGGGCCAGTGGCGTTACCTGACCGAGTACGAACGGTTCTGATACTCGACCGCGTGGGCTCGAGAGCCCACGCGGTGTAATGATTGCATGACGCAGCTCTACTTCTTCGCCACCTTCGGCAACGCAATCAACCTGGTCCCCGCGATCCGGTCATGCAGGAACTGCCGGTCCTTGTCCAGGAACGCCGTCAGCCCCCATCCCACCAGCCCGACGATCAGCACGGCCGCCCATTCCCTGACGTGGTGCAGGTCGAGCACCGCGCCGACGATCAGGGCCGGGGCGAACCAGCCCCAGGCCAGCAGGTAGCGGAGCGCCGCATTCTTGAACGGCACCCGGCTCGATCCTACCTTCACCAGCTTGATGCGCCAGGTCTTCATGGCCAGCGTGAAACCGCTGCCGCTCCAGGCATGCACGAAATAGGCGGCCGTCACCAGGAACAGGAACACCATCAAGCCGATGCGGTAAGCAGGCGCCTGGCGGTTGCCGGTGGCGAAGATATAGATGAAGACGGCGAGCGCTTCGACCGCGATCAGGAGGAAGGCTTCGTAGACCATCGCGATGAGGCGACGCTTGACGGTCGGCGTGCCGATCGTGGGGAGATTAACCGTTTGCATTCGAGGGCGTGGGGGCGGCGACGGGTGGGGCGCTTGGGGCCGGCAAGGCCGGGGCGGGGACGCTCGCAGGAACGGGCGCCGGCTGGGTGATCGCCGGCGCCGGCGGGAGCACCGCGGGCGGCGAGAGCGAGATGCAGGAGGCGCCGCGGCGCGTGGTGCCTGCCGGGCAGCTGGTGGGGGCGACGATGGCGCCCGCGGCCGCCGGATTATTCGCCATGGCCGCGTTCTTGCGCGCCGTTTCCGCCAGGCGCTGCTTCTCGCTAGGTGTGAGCTGCTTGTAGCTTTCCCAGGTGGCGGCCTTGTCGCCGGGGGCGAGTTTGCGCGCCTTGTTGTAGTTTTCGCGCGCCAGTTTGCGCTGCTCGGGCGTCAGGCGCATCCACTGGCGCATGCGTTCGTGCACACGGCCTTGTTCGGTCGGGTTCATCGAGCCGAAGCGGCGCGACAGTTCCAGCCATTTTTTCTTGCGCGCGCCATCCATCGCGTCCCATTCGGGCTGCAAGGGGGCGAGGGCCAGCTGCTGTGGCGGCGTCAGGTCGCGCCAGAGCGGCTTGTCGAGCGCCTGCGCGCCCTTGGCGGGCGTGCCGGGGATGCTGGCGGACGTGGCTGCGCTGCGCGTGCCGGCCGGGCTGTGGGTTCCTGTGTTGTGCCAGACGACCCAGGCCGCGAGGCCGGCCAGCACCGCTACCACCGCGGCGATCCAGCCGAGGCGGCGGGGCTTGGAAGGGGGTGTCCTCATTGCTGGCGCTGTTGCGACTCCAGGTAGGCATTGAAGCCATGGTCGAGGTAAGCCGTCAGCGGCAGTTCGTCGGCCAGCACGGCCGCGTCGAGCTCGGCCAGTTCGGCGATGCGCTGCTGTTGTTCATACTGGTACAAGCCGCCCAGGCCGAAGACCAGGGCCAGCAGCGGAACCGCCACGCCCAGGCGCCCGAGACCGAGGCCGGAGACCTGGAAGTTGAAATCGAAGAAGCGGCGGCCCGCCTTGCCTTGCGCCAAAGGCGCGTCGGCCTTTTTACGCGACAGCGCAAGCGCGCGTGCGGCGGCCAGGCGCTCGGTCGTGGAAGCCGGCAGCGCGTCGAGGTTTTCGTTCAGGGCGTGGCGCAGCTTGTACGCCAGGTTGATGTCGTCGGTATTCATAGTTTTATTCCCTTGGCCCGCAAGGCATCGGCAAGGGTATGCGTAGCGCGGGAGCAGTGCGTTTTGACACTACCCTCGGAGCATCCCATTGCCGCGGCCGTTTCGGCCACGTCCATATCCTGCCAGTAACGCATAAGGAAGGCTTCCCGTTGACGCGCCGGGAGCTTTTGTATCTCCGCTTCGATCAGGCGCAGGGTCTGTGCGCGTTCGACCTGGTCCATGCTGGACTCGGCCGCGGCCGACCCTTCCTCCGCTTCATACGATTCGAGTATATCAAAGTCGTCGTCCTCGCCCCCCTTTCGGCCGAGGCCGGAGAGCAGGCTGACCCAGGTATTGCGCACCTTCTCGCGGCGGAAGTAATCGAGGATGGTGGTCTGCAAAATGCGCTGGAACAGCATCGGCAACTCGGCGGCCGGCTTGTCGCCATATTTTTCGGCGAGCTTGATCATCGCGTCCTGCACGATATCGAGCGCCGACTCGTCCTTGCGCACCGCATACACGGCCTGCTTGAAGGCACGCCGTTCGACATTCTCGAGGAAGTCGCCTAATTCTTTGTCTGTCGCCATGCGCTGAGGGAGGGTGGTGCGCGCGGATGCGTGGTCCGTGCTTTATGGAAAACCCACGAATCCTAGCAAAATTCCCACTTGGTTGCACCGTTATTGCTCAGTGTCGCGGCGCGCGCCCTGAATTCGGCTTTCAAAAAACGCATGAGGATAGTCGGAATGATTCGTTCTCAAGCCGAAGCCGGCTCGATAACCTGAATCCAACCTTGACTCAGCCGAACTCACCATACCCCTCGACACCACCGCCCGCCAGGACTTCGACATCCGCCCCCTGCACGCACCGCTCGGCGCCGAAGTGCTCGGCCTCGACCTGACCCGTCCCCTCGGCAGCACCGACCTGGCACGCGTGCACCGCGCCCACCTCGAGCATCACGTGCTCGTGTTTCGCGACACCCGCATCACCCCGGCCCAGCAGGTGGAGTTCAGCAAGCGCTTCGGCGAACTGCAGATCCACGTGCTGCGCCAGTTCCAGCTGGCGGGTACGCCGGAAGTGCTGGTGATCTCGAACATCCGCGAAAACGGCGAGCCGATCGGCCTGGGCGACGCCGGCCACTACTGGCATTCGGACCTGTCGTACAAGGCCACGCCCAGCCTGGGCTCGATGCTGCACGCGCAGGAATTGCCGCAAGAAGGTGGCGACACCTTGTTTGCGAACCAGCACCTGGCCTGGGACACCTTGCCCGATGACTTGAAGCGCGAAGTGGAATTCGCCCAGGCCGAACACAGCTACCTGGCGCGCTACGAAGACCTGCGCAAGCTCAATCCGTGGCGCCCGAAACTGACGCAGGCGCAGATCGACCAGGTGGTGCCGGTGCGCCAGCCGGTCGTGCGCACCCACCCGGAAACGGGGCGCCGCGCGCTGTTCGTGAGCGAGCATTTCACCACCCGCATCCTCGGCATTCCGGAACAGCGCAGCCGCGCCTTGCTCGACGCCTTGTTCGAGCACAGCACGCGTCCCGAATTCATCTACCGCCACCACTGGCAGCCGCACGACATGGTGTTCTGGGACAACCGCTCGCTGATGCACCTGGCGGCCGGTTGCCCACCCGACCAGCGCCGCAAGCTGTACCGCACCACGATCGCGGGCGATGTCCCGTTCTGAACCAGGAGAATCCATGTTTGACTTGAAAAAAATCGCGGCCGCGCTGGCTGTAGCTTCCCTGGTCGCCGCGCCCGCCGCCCAGGCCGAAGGCAAGATCCGCATCGCCGAGCAGTTCGGCGTCGTCTACCTGTTGCTCAATGTCGCGCAAGACCAGAAGCTGATCGAAAAGCACGGCAAGAAGCATGGCGTCGAGATCGACGTCGACTGGGTCAAGCTCTCGGGCGGCGCCGCCACCAACGATGCGCTGCTGTCGAACTCGGTCGACGTGGTCGGCGCCGGGCTGGGACCGCTGATGACGATCTGGGACCGCACCAATGGCAAGCAAAACGTGCGCGCCATTGCCTCGCTCGGGAATTTCCCCTACTACCTGATCAGCACGAATCCGGCCGTGAAATCGATTGCCGACTTCGGCCCGAAAGACCGCATCGCGCTGCCGGCCGTCAGCGTCTCGGTGCAGGCGCGCATCCTGCAGATGGCGTCAAGCAAGCAGTGGGGCGCGGCCCAGTTCAAGAAGCTCGATGCGAACACGCAAGCGCTGCCGCATCCGGACGCGGCGGCCGCCGTGATTGCCGGCGGCACCGAGATCAACGCCCACTTCGCTAACCCGCCATTCCAGGAGCAAGAACTGGCCGGCAACCCGAAGGCAATGATCGTGCTCGACTCTTACCAGGTGCTGGGCGGTCCGGCCTCGTCGACCGTGCTCTACGCAACCGAGAAATACGTGAAGGAAAATCCGAAGACCTACCGCGCCTTCCTCGACGCCCTGGTCGAAGCGGCCCAGTTGGCCAGCACGAATCCGGAAGCGGCCGCCGACGCCTACCTGCGCGTGAACAAGGGCGGCATCGACCGCGCGCTGCTGGCCGGCGGCATGAACAAGCCGGATGCGCGCGAGCGTGCCCGTCATTGGCTGGGGAAAGTCGGACTGGCGGGCTTTGCCGGCGCCTATCCGCACACCTTGTCGGGCGGGATGAAGGCGCGCGTGGCGATCGCGCGGGCGCTGGCCATGCAGCCGGAAGTCCTGCTGATGGACGAACCCTTCGCCGCGCTCGACGCGCTGACCCGGCGCACGATGCAGGAGCAGCTGCACAGCCTGTGGGAGGAGATCGGTTTCACGATGCTGTTCGTGACCCATTCGATCGAGGAAGCGCTGGTGGTCGGTAACCGCATCCTGCTGCTGAGCCCGCATCCGGGGCGGGTGCGTGCTGAACTCAACAGTCACCAGTTCGACTTGAAAAGCGCCGGCAGTCTTGAATTCCAGGCGGCCAACGAACGTATCCACCGGCTGTTGTTCGGCCAAGCGCCGGCCCAGGCTTCCCGACCCTTGGCGGTGCACGCATGAACGCGTTCAAGGATCCCCCGATTCGCCCCGAATACGAGTGTGCGCTGGCCGCGCCGCTGGCCGGCATCCCTGCCGCGCCTGCCGTCGGCTGGTCGCCCTTCACCGGCTACGCCTGGCTGCGCAAGGCGGGCATGTTGCTGGTGCTGGCCCTCATCTGGGAGGCGCTTGCGCGCTGGTACGGCAACGACTTGCTGTTGCCGACGGCCTTGCAGACGGGCAGGGCGCTGGCCGAGGGCATCGTCTCGGGCGAGCTGTTCGGCTATATCGGCACCTCGCTGGCGGTGCTGACCCAGGGTTATCTGATGGGCATTGGCGGCGCGTTTCTATTGACGTGGCTGGCGGTGTCGAACCGTCTCGGGCGCGAGCTGATCGAAACGCTGACCTCGATGTTCAATCCGCTGCCGGCGATCGCGCTGCTGCCGCTGGCCCTGCTGTGGTTCGGCCTCGGTAAAGGCAGCTTGATGATGGTGCTGATGCATTCGGTGCTGTGGCCGCTGACCCTGAACGCGACCGCGGGTTTTCGCGCGGTTCCGGACACGCTGCGCATGGCCGGACGTAACTACGGACTCGGCGGACTGCGCCTGGTGCTGCAGATCCTGATTCCGGCGGCACTGCCGGCGATCCTGTCGGGCCTGAAGATCGGCTGGGCCTTTGCCTGGCGCACCCTGATCGCGGCCGAGCTGGTGTTCGGCACCACGTCGGGGCAGGGCGGGCTGGGCTGGTTCATCTTCCAGAGCCGAAATGAATTGTTGACGGATAAGGTGTATGCAGGGCTTGCGGCGGTGATCATTATTGGGCTGCTGGTCGAGAATATCGTGTTCCAGACCCTGGAGCGGGTGACCGTGCGCCGGTGGGGGATGGAGCGCTAGGGTAGGCCACGGTACGATGGCGTGGAGTCAGGACTCCACCCTACATACCGCGCGATTCGTAGGGTGGAGTCCCGACTCCACGCGTTGCCCGGCCCGCATATCCGCGTCAACATCCCGCACCCAACTGGTGCATGTTTTCTTTTCTATTTTTTATCTTGACTAAAATGGTGCAACGCAGTAAGGTGTTCTTCACGCTTTGCACCCAAAGCTTCACCGTCCGCCCGACCAGCACACAAGGCTCGTTCGGCATGACACGCTTTCATTTGTAGGCAGTTTGCTCCAACCCGCGCCACAAGCGCGAGAGATGCGTCGAGCCGCTACAGACACTCAGCCAAACGAGTTGCGTTTCGCGTCGTTATGAAAGGTACCAATGGGTACCCGGATTGAACGCTGTGGGCGCAGAAAGAAGGGAAGCTTGAGAGCGCTGTAGGGCAAACCGTATTTCGTTAGGAACGAGCATCCGATCAATCGCCCAATGGGTTTTGAAAGGAATGATTCATGAATAACGAAGCACCATCAGGCCCCATCACGGGTGCCGAGATCGTCGTGCGTTGCCTGGCCGAGGAAGGCGTGAAACACGTCTTTGGCTATCCCGGTGGCGCAGTGCTGTATATCTACGACGCCATCTTCCAGCAAGACAAATTCCAGCACGTCCTGGTTCGCCACGAGCAGGCGGCCGTCCACGCGGCCGACGCCTATTCGCGCAGCTCGAACACCGTCGGCGTGGCCATCGTCACCTCCGGTCCGGGCGTGACGAATGCCGTCACCGGCCTGTCGACCGCCTACATGGATTCGATTCCGATGGTGGTCATCAGCGGCCAGGTGCCCAGCCATGCGATCGGCCAGGATGCCTTCCAGGAATGCGACACGGTCGGCATCACCCGCCCCGTGGTCAAGCATAATTTCCTGGTGAAGGACGTGAAAGACCTGGCGCTCACCATCAAGAAGGCCTTCTTCATTGCCCGTACCGGCCGTCCCGGCCCGGTGCTGGTCGATATCCCGAAGGACATCAGCATGCACAAGTGCATGTTCGACTATCCGCGCGAAATCGAGATGCGCTCCTACAAGCCGGTGGACAAGGGCCATACGGGCCAGATCCGCAAGGCCGTGCAGCTGCTGCAGCAGGCCGAGCGCCCGATGATCTATGCCGGCGGCGGCGTGATCCTGGCGAATGCCTCGCAAGAGTTGAATCGCCTGGTCGAGAAAGTCGGCGCGCCGGTCACCAATACCCTGATGGGCCTGGGCGGTTCGCGCGCCAGCGATGCGCATTTCGTCGGCATGCCCGGCATGCACGGCACCTATGAAGCGAACATGGCGATGCAGCATTGCGACGTCCTGATCGCGATCGGCGCCCGCTTCGACGACCGCGTGATCGGCAACCCCAAGCACTTCGCCAGCCATCCGCGCAAGATCATCCACATCGACATCGATCCGTCCTCGATCTCGAAGCGCGTGAAGGTCGATATTCCGATCGTCGGCAACGTCAAGGAAGTGCTGACGGAATTCCTGTCCCAGCTCGACGCTCTCGGGGCCGCCCGTGCCAATCCGGAACCGCTGCGCGACTGGTGGAAGCAGATCGACGCGTGGCGCGGCAAGGACTGCCTGAAGTACGAGGACTCCAGCCTCGTCATCAAGCCGCAATCGGTCATCGAGCAGCTCTGGAAAGTGACGAAGGGCGACGCCTTCATCACCTCCGACGTCGGCCAGCACCAGATGTGGGCCGCCCAGTACTACCCCTTCGACAAGCCGCGCCGCTGGATCAATTCCGGCGGCCTGGGCACGATGGGCGTGGGCCTGCCCTACGCCATGGGGGTGCAGATGGCGAACCCCGGCGCCACGGTGGCCTGCGTCACCGGCGAAGGCTCGATCCAGATGTGCATCCAGGAGCTTGCCACCTGCAAGCAATACCACCTGACGCCGAAGATCATCCTGCTCAACAACCGCTTCCTGGGCATGGTGCGCCAGTGGCAGCAGATCGACTACGGTTCGCGCTATTCCGAGTCCTACATGGATTCGCTGCCCGATTTCGAGAAGCTGGCCGAGGCCTATGGCCACGTCGGCATGCGCATCGAAAAGCCGTCCGACGTCGAAGGCTCGCTGGTCGAAGCCTTTGCCATGAAGGACCGGCTGGTGTTCATGAACTTCATCACCGACCAGAGCGAAAACGTCTGGCCCATGGTCAAGGCCGGCAAGGGCTTGTCTGAAATGCTGCTCGGCTCGGAGGACCTGTAAATGAGACACATCATCTCAGTTCTGATCGAGAACGAAGCCGGCGCCCTGTCGCGCGTGGTGGGCCTGTTCTCGGCCCGCGGCTACAACATCGAAACCCTGACCGTGGCGCCGACCGAAGACGCGACGCTGTCGCGCATGACGATCGTCACCTCGGGTTCGGACGACATCATCGAGCAGATCACCAAGCACCTGAACCGGCTGATCGAAGTGGTGAAAGTGGTCGACCTGACCGAAGGCCAGCACATCGAGCGCGAGCTCATGCTGATCAAGGTGAGGGCGGTCGGCAAGGAGCGCGAGGAACTCAAGCGCACCGCCGACATCTTCCGCGGCCGCGTCATCGACGTCACCGAAAAGACCTACACCATCGAGCTGACCGGCGCCAAGAGCAAGCTCGACGCCTTCATCGATGCCATCGACCGCGCCTCCATTCTCGAGACCGTCCGTACCGGCGGCTCGGGCATCGGCCGCGGCGAACGCATCCTGCGGGTGTGACGGGTCGGTCCGACCCGCGCCCGACGCCCAACCATCACGAACATATAACCAAGGAATGACCATGAAAGTTTTCTACGACAAAGACTGCGACCTCTCCCTCGTCAAAGGCAAGAACGTCGCCATCATCGGCTACGGCTCGCAGGGCCACGCGCACGCCCAGAACCTCTCGGAATCGGGCGTGAACGTCACCGTCGGCCTGCGCCGCGGCGGCGCTTCCTGGAACAAGGTCGAGCAGGCCGGGCTGAAAGTCGCGGAAGTCGATGAGGCGGTCAAGAACGCCGACATCATCATGATCCTGCTGCCGGACGAGAACATCGCCCAGGTCTACAAGGAAAACGTCGAGCCGAACGCGAAGCAGGGCGCGGTCCTGGCCTTTGCCCACGGCTTCAATGTCCACTACGGCCAGGTCGTGCCGCGCGCCGACCTCGACGTCATCATGATCGCGCCGAAAGCCCCGGGCCACACCGTGCGCAGCACCTATAAAGGCGGTGGCGGCGTGCCGCACCTGGTCGCCGTCTACCAGGACAAGTCGGGCGCCGCGCGCGACATCGCGCTGTCGTATGCGATGGCCAATGGCGGCGGCCGCGCCGGCATCATCGAGACCAACTTCCGCGAAGAGACCGAGACCGACCTGTTCGGCGAGCAGGCGGTCCTGTGCGGCGGCGCCGTCGAACTGATCAAGGCCGGTTTCGAGACCCTGACCGAAGCGGGCTACGCGCCGGAAATGGCCTACTTCGAGTGCCTGCACGAACTCAAGCTGATCGTCGACCTGATCTACGAAGGCGGCATCGCCAACATGAACTACTCGATCTCGAACAATGCCGAGTACGGCGAGTACGTGACCGGTCCGAAGGTCGTGACCTCGGCCACCAAGGATGCGATGCGCCAGTGTCTGAAGGACATCCAGACCGGCGAGTACGCGAAGAGCTTCATCCTCGAAAACAAGGCCGGCGCCCCGACCCTGATCTCGCGCCGGCGCTTGACCGCCGAGCACCCGATCGAGGAAGTCGGCGCCAAGCTGCGCGCGATGATGCCGTGGATCGCGAAGAACAAACTGGTGGATCAGTCGAAGAACTGATGGTGGAAGGGGCCGGTGGAGACCGAATTGCAACTTTCCATTACAAAAACACGATGGAAACCTGCCCGGCGGTATCGTATAAGTGAATGATCACTTAACCGGAGTCCACCATGTCCTTTCCAAAACTTATCCTCGTCGCCAGCCTGGTGCTGGCAGCCCATGCCGGCGCCCAAACCATCGCGGCGCCAAGCACGGCCGGCACCATGGTCATCGTGCCGGCCAATGGTGAAGTACGCCATGCCAACGACCAGGCCACGGTGAGCTTCGCCGTCGAGGAGTTCGACAAGGACAAGGCGGCCGCCGCCGCCCGCGTCAACCGCAAGATGAAGGAGGGCACCGAGATCGTGCGCCGCGCCGATCCGAAAGCCGAGCTCAAGACCCAGGGTTACTACACCTACCCCGTGTATCCGGAGCCGCCGCAGCAGCCGCTGCCGGCGAGCCGGGTGCCGGTCAAGCCGGTGCCGATCGGCTGGCGCGTGGGGCAGTACCTGGAGGTGAAGACGACCAACCTGACCGAGTTGCCGAAGACGGCCGCCGCGGCGCAGAAGGTGTTGTCGATCAATGGCATCAACTTCGGCCTGGCGCCGGCGACCGAGAAGATGCTGGACGACCGGCGTATCGCCGAGACTTATCGCAACCTGAACGAGCGCATCGTGTCGATCGCGCGTGCGATGGGGCGCCAGCCGGCCGATGCGGTGCTCGACACGGTCGATCTGGAGGGCTCGGGCAATTATGGTGGGAACGCGGCAAATCGGGACAGCTATGCGGCGGCACCGGCAATGATGAAGCGCTTCTCCGAAAGCGAGGCGATGCCGGAGCCGAGTTTCGAGCCGGGCGAGACCACGCTGCAGATGCGCCTGGTGGGAAAGGTGAAGTTCAAGTAAGGAAGAATGTCAGCGGCGACACTGTTTGCTGATATGGATTCCAATAGTATCCGTTCGCTAACATGCCGTTTCGCCCACTATAATGGGGGAAACGGCGCACGCAGCGCGATCACATCTTGAATACGGAACCTTATGCCAACTTTCCCACGACGCAGAAAAAACGGCGCAGCGCCGAAGGCAGCACGATTTTCCCGCCTGAAACGCTTCGGCCGCCGGGCTGACGACAAGGGCGGGCCGCGCGGGCGCGGCATTTATTTACTGCCGAACGCCTTCACGACCGCTGCGCTGTTTTGTGGGTTCTATGCGATCGTGATGGCGATGAACCAGCGCTTCGAGCACGCCTGCTGGGCCGTGTTCATCGCGATGATTCTCGACGGCTTGGATGGACGCGTCGCGCGCCTGACGAACACGCAGTCCGAGTTCGGCGCCCAGTACGACAGTTTGTCGGACATGGTGTCCTTCGGCGCGGCGCCGGCGCTGGTGATCTATGAATGGTCGCTGCGCGGGCTGGGCAAGTGGGGCTGGATCGCCGCCTTCGTGTATTGCGCCGGCGCGGCGCTGCGCCTGGCACGCTTCAACACGAATATCGAAGTGGTGGACAAGCGCTTCTTCCAGGGCTTGCCCAGCCCGGCGGCGGCGGGCGTGGTGGTGGGCTTCATCATGTTCATGACCGACCCGGACATCAACATCAGCGCGCGCCAGGTCGACTGGGTGAGCTGGTGCCTGGCGGTGTTCGCCGGCCTGACGATGGTGTCGAACGTACCGTTTTACAGTTTCAAGGATGTGAACTTCCGCAAGTCGGTCCCGTTCATCGTCGTGTTCCTGATCGTGCTGGCGCTGGCGCTGGTGGCGAGCGATCCGACCAAGGTCCTGTGGCCGATCTTCGTGGTGTATGGCTTGTCGGGCTATGTGGTCTTCGTACTGCAGCGCGCCAGGGGCAAGAAGGTCAGCCTGATCCCGACCGACGAGCCGATCGAGAACGATAAAGTAGAGCGCCGCTAGGATCCGACGGGGTCGGACCCAGGGGCGCTCGTGATTCAACAAGCGCACACTGGAGCCATCATGCCGTTCGACCCGAACCGCCTCATCATTTTCGACACCACCCTGCGCGACGGCGAGCAGTCGCCGGGCGCCTCGATGACCAAGGACGAGAAAGTGCGCATCGCGCGCCAGCTCGAACGCTTGCGCGTCGACGTCATCGAAGCCGGTTTCGCGGCCGCCTCGCCAGGCGACTTCGAGGCCATCCGCGCCATCTCCGGCGCGGTGCGCGAGTCGGTCATCTGCTCGCTTTCGCGCGCCAACGACCGCGACATCGCGCGCGCCGCCGAAGCCTTGCAGCCGGCCGAGCGCAAACGCATCCATACCTTCATCGCGACCTCGCCCCTGCACATGAAGGTGAAGCTGCGCATGGAGCCCGAGCAGGTGCTGGAACAGGCCAGACTTGCCATCCGCTATGCCCGCACCTTCACCGACGACATCGAGTTCTCGCCCGAAGACGGCAGCCGCTCGGAAGAAGATTTCCTGTGCCGCGTGCTGGAAAGCGTGATCGCCGAAGGCGCGACCACGATCAACTTCCCCGACACGGTCGGCTACGCCACGCCGGAAGTGTTCGGTGAGACGATCCGGCGCCTGCGCGAGCGCGTGCCCAATTCCGACAAGGCCATCTGGTCGGTGCACTGCCATAACGACCTCGGGCTGGCGGTGGCCAACTCGCTGGCCGGCGTGGCCATCGGCGGCGCGCGCCAGATCGAATGCACCATCAACGGCCTGGGCGAACGGGCCGGCAACACGGCGCTGGAAGAAGTCGTGATGGCGCTGCGCACCCGCGCCGACTACTACAAGCTCACGGTCGGCATCGACACCACGCAGATCGTCCCAAGCTCGAAGATGGTCTCGCAGATCACCGGCTTTGCCGTGCAGCCGAACAAGGCGGTGGTCGGCGCCAACGCCTTCGCCCACGCGTCCGGCATCCACCAGGACGGCATTTTAAAGGCGCGCGAAACCTACGAGATCATGCGCGCCGAAGACGTCGGCTGGCACGCCAACAAGATCGTGCTGGGCAAGCTCTCGGGCCGCAACGCCTTCAAGGCGCGCCTGGCCGACCTGGGCATCGAGCTCGAATCCGAGGCCGAAGTGAATGCCGCCTTTGCCCGCTTCAAGGAGCTGGCCGACCGCAAGAGCGAAATCTTCGACGAGGACATCATGGCCCTGGTCTCGGCCGAAGACCACGCCTCGGCCGGCGAGTATTTCCGCTTCGTGTCGCTGGCCCAGCGCTCCGAGACCGGCGAACTGCCGCACGCGCGCGTGGTGTTCGCGATCGACGGCCAGGAGCATGCCGTTGAGGGCACCGGCGACGGCCCGGTCGACGCCACCGTGAACGCCATCGAAAGCCAGGCCAGGACCGGTGCCGAGCTGATCCTGTTCTCGATCAACGCGATCAGCAATGGCACCGAGTCGCAGGGCGAAGTGACGATCCGCCTGTCGCGCCAGGGGCGGATCGTGAATGGCGTGGGCGCGGATCCGGATATCGTCGTGGCATCGGCCAAGGCGTATCTGTCGGGCTTGAACAAGCTGCATTCGAAGCTGGAGAAGGTGAGTCCCCAACTCTGATCGTCGAATCCGCGTCGGCACGCCGGCTCACCGGTTCCACTTCTGCGCCTTGGCCGGTTCCTCGGTTTCCTCGCAGTTGGTCAACTTCGGCTTGATCCCCTCGCGCATCGAATCGATACCGTCCGGCGCATGATTCGATTCGTAGGTGATGCAGTAGGTGCCCGCGGCGCCGACCACGCGGTAGCGCCTGCGGCCATAGCCGCCGGGGTCGATGATTTCCTCCATCTTGGGCGCCTGGTACCATTTGTTGGGCGCCAGTTGTCCGGCGCGGACGATGCCTTTTTCCAGTTTGGTTTGCCGTGATTCGAACGGCGCACGGATCCCGCGTTCCGGGTTTTCCGCCCGCAGCGCGCGATCGACGGCGCCGACGGCGGCTTTCGCGTCGCGCAGCAGGTCGGTGCTGGACAGCGTCGGCGCGGCCGCGCTGCCGCTGTCGGCGGGCAGCGCGATCGTCTCGGGCACCGGCGCGGCCGGCAGCGCGCGCGGCGCCGGCGCCTGCCGTGCAGCCGGCGCGCTTGCGCCGGACCGGTGGCGCGCCGGGGCAGGGGCGGGCGGCAGGGCGGCGCGCGCCGGCGCCGGCAACAGGCGCAGGAACTGGCTGCGCGGCGGCGCCGGATCGTCCTGCGGCGCGCTTGGGCGGGCCAGCTGCCACAGGGCGACCAGCAGCGCATGGACGGCAAGCGAGATGCCGATGCCGGCGAGATAGCGTGGTTGCTGGAAGGACGGTTGTGCGCTGGCCATGGGGTGGCAGTATAGGCGGGCGACTTGTGTTGGTGGAAACAATTGCATATGCATGCACATGTGCGCCACGTCAACGCGCCGAACCCTATACTCGGCGCATGAACAAACTCATCTATGGTGCGAGCGTCCTGCTCGTTGGCGCGCTTGCCGCCTGCTCCCCGCTGTCGGTCGTGAACGCCGTCTCGCCCGGCGGAGCCGTCCAGGCCATGTCCGCGCTGCGCTATGGCGGCGATGCGCGCAACATGCTCGACGTCTACCGTCCGGCGGCGGGAGCGCACGACGCACCCGTCATCGTCTTTTTCTACGGCGGCAACTGGGTCAGCGGCAAGCGCGAAGACTATGCCTTCGTCGGCCGCGCCCTGGCCGCGCGCGGCTTCGTGGTCGTCATCCCCGATTACCGGCTGTATCCGCAGGTGCGCTATCCGGACTTCCTGGTCGACGGCGCCGCCGCCGTGGTCTGGACCGTGCGCGAGATCGCGGCGCACGGGGGCGACCCGAAGCAGGTCTTCCTGATGGGACATAGCGCCGGCGCCTACAACGCGGCGATGCTGGCGCTCGACCCGCGCTGGCTGGAACACCAGGGCATGACGCGCAGCATGCTGCGTGGCTGGATCGGACTGGCCGGCCCCTACGATTTCCTGCCGGTGCAGAACCCGACCACCAAGCCCGTCTTCAACGCCCCGGCCACGCCGCCCGACTCCCAGCCGCTCAGCCATGTGAGCGCCCTGGCGCCGCCGGCACTCTTGATCGCGGCGAGCAAGGACAAGCTGGTCGACCCGACACGCAACACCGGCGGCATGGCGGCGGCGCTACGGGCGGCCAAGGTGCCCGTGCGCGAGCTGTATTACGACAGCATCAGCCACACCACGCTGGTCGCCTCGCTGTCGAACTCGCTGCAAAGGCTGGCGCCGACGCTCGACGCGGTCGAGGCCTTCGTGCGCAGCGACGGCGGGCGCAAGGAGTAAAGCGCGCCTACCAGGGGAGGCGGTCGCGCACCTCGAACATCGGATCCGGCCCGTTCATCATCTGGCGCACCACGCCTTGCTCGTCGAAATGCACGTGCATCAGCGAATTCCAGACACCCGCCTCCTTGTAGCGGTAGGACCACACTTCGTAGTTGTGCTGGTAGACGCGCGATTGTTCGGCCGGGCGGCCGATGGTGCGCAGCACGTCGGCCTTGGTCGCGCGGTCGATCTTGATCGTCGCGAATTTTTCGCTGGTCAGCACCTGTTCGTAGGACAGCAACCGGCCATCTGTGCCGATGTGCGCCATCCAGGTGAACTGGCCGAAGGGAGAAGTGGCGTACTCGAGCATCTGGCCGCCGTCCGCGGCAGGGTAGGTGCCGGTCGGCTGCCCCAGGCGGGCGGTGATGGCGGCCACCGGTTCGCCGACGACGGGCGGCGCCGGGAACAGGGTGGCGCAGCCGCTCAGCAGCAGCAGCGCGCACAGCCTTGTCATTTTGAACATCTTCTGCATGGCAATCTCCCGCTGGTCAGTCCTGGCCCCGACCCCGTGCGCAGCAAAAGCTGGTGACGCCAGTTGTTTTCGCATATACTGGCGGGTCTGTCCGCAAGGGCAGGTTTTTTTAATCAAATCACGGTGCGCTGGGTTACGACTCTTGCACCGCATGTGAAAGGTAACATCATGTCCGTAGAAAACATCAACAAGTCGGCAATTATCGCCGACAACGCACGTGGCCAAAACGACACCGGTTCGCCGGAAGTCCAGGTCGCACTGCTGACCGCACGCATCAACGAACTGAACGGCCACTTCAAAGCCCACCAGAAAGACCACCACTCGCGCCGCGGCCTGATCATGATGGTCAACCGTCGTAAGAGCCTGCTGTCTTACCTGAAGAGCAAAGACCTGAATCGTTACCGCGACCTGATCGCCAAACTCGGCCTGCGTAAGTAATTTTTGCGCCAGACGGTTTAGTCAAAGAAATGCCTGCGCCAGTGTTGCTGTCGCGGGCATTTTTTGTTTTACGGATTCTGCAGTAAAGACGCCCCTTGATTTGGGTCGTCCGCGGTGAGGTGAACGACAGCTCCTGAAAATCTGTCGGCAATTAGAAAGGGATTACCAATGTTTAACAAAGTTACGAAGACCTTCCAGTACGGCCAACATACCGTCACCCTGGAAACTGGTGAAATCGCTCGTCAGGCATCCGGCGCCGTGCTGGTGTCGGTGGAAGACACCGTCGTGCTGGCCACCGTCGTCGCCCGCAAGGACGCCAAGCCGGGCCAGGACTTCTTCCCGCTGACCGTCGATTACATCGAAAAAACGTATGCTGCCGGTAAAATCCCGGGCGGTTTCTTCAAGCGCGAAGGCCGTCCTTCTGAAAAAGAAACGCTCACCTCGCGCCTGATCGACCGTCCGATCCGCCCGCTGTTCCCGGAAGGCTACCTGAACGAAGTCCAGGTCATCATCCACGTGCTGTCGGTCAACCCTGAAATCGATCCGGACATCCCTGCGATGATCGGCGCCTCGGCCGCCCTGTGCGTCGCCGGCGTCCCGTTCAACGGCCCGATCGGCGCCGCCCGCGTCGGCTACGCCAACGGCCAGTACATCCTGAACCCGAGCCCGACCCAGCTGAAAACCTCGCAGATGGACCTCGTCGTCGCCGGTACCGAAACGGCCGTGCTGATGGTCGAATCCGAAGCCCAGCAGCTGTCCGAAGAAATCATGCTGGGCGCGGTCGTCTTCGGCCACGACCAGATGCGCGCCGTGATCGACGCGATCCACGCCCTCGTCGAAGAAGGCGGCAAGCCGGAAGTCGAGTGGACCGCTCCAGCCAAGAACGAAACCCTGATCGCCCAGGTGACCGAGCTGGCTTCGGCCAAAGTGCGCGAAGCCTACCAGACCCGCGAAAAATCGGCGCGCCAGCAAAAGCTGAAGTCGCTGTCGTCGGAAGTCATGGCGGCCCTGTCGGCGCAAGGCGTCGAGGCCAGCGCCGGCGACGTCGGCAACATCCTGTTCGACATGGAAGCCAAGGTCGTGCGTACCCAGATCCTGGACGGCGAGCCGCGCATCGACGGCCGCGACACCCGCACCGTGCGTCCGATCGAAATCCGCACCGGCGTGCTGCCACGCACCCACGGTTCGGCCCTGTTCACCCGCGGCGAAACCCAGGCGCTGGTCATCGCGACCCTCGGCACCGCCCGTGACAGCCAGAAGATCGACGCCCTGATGGGCGAGTACACCGACGACTTCATGATGCACTACAACATGCCTCCGTTCGCCACCGGCGAAACCGGCCGTGTGGGCACCCCGAAGCGTCGCGAGATCGGCCACGGCCGCCTGGCCAAGCGCGCGCTGGTCGCCGCCCTGCCTAACCCGGAAGACTTCAGCTACTCGGTGCGCCTGGTGTCGGAAATCACCGAATCGAACGGTTCCTCGTCGATGGCCTCCGTCTGCGGCGGCTGCCTGGCACTGATGGACGCCGGCGTGCCGATGAAGGCGCACGTCGCCGGTATCGCCATGGGCCTGATCAAGGAAGGCGGCAAGTTCGCCGTCCTGACCGACATCCTGGGCGACGAAGATCACCTGGGCGACATGGACTTCAAGGTGGCCGGTACCCCAGCCGGTATCACGGCGCTGCAGATGGACATCAAGATCATGGGCATCACCAAGGAGATCATGCAGGTGGCACTGGCGCAAGCCAAGGAAGCCCGTCATCACATCCTGGCCGAGATGCAAAAGGCCGTGCCGAGCGTGAAGACCGAACTGTCGGACTTCGCACCACGCCTGATCACGATCAAGATCAACCCGGAGAAAATCCGTGACGTCATCGGCAAGGGCGGCGCCGTCATCCGCGCGCTGACCGAAGAGACCGGCACCCAGATCGACATCACCGACGAAGGCATCGTGACCATCGCCTCGGTCGACGCCGCCGCCGGCCAGGAAGCCAAGCGCCGCATCGAAGAACTGACCGCCTCGGTCGAAGTGGGCAAGACCTACGACGGCACCGTCCTGAAACTGCTCGACTTCGGCGCCATCGTGCAAGTCATGCCTGGTAAAGACGGCCTGCTGCACATCTCGCAGATCGCCAACGAGCGTGTGAATGCCGTTGCCGACTACCTGAAAGAAGGCCAGCAAGTGCGCGTCAAGGTCCTCGAGACCGACGAGCGCGGCCGTCTGAAGCTGTCGATGAAGGCGGCCGATCCGGCGGAAGCTGCGGCGCAGTAAGCCAGCAGCGGGCAACCGCTAAAAGCGAAAACCGCCAGTGCGCAAGCCTGGCGGTTTTTTTGCGTCCTCACGCCAGCTTGATCGCCAGGTAGGCCAGCGCCGCCAGCAGTAGTCCAAATTTGGTGCCGGACAGGAAACTGGCAACCACCGTATTGCGCCGGTACAGGAATTTTTCGCGGCGGCCGAACAGGAATTTCATGCTTGTTCTCCCTGGAGCAAGGACATGCTGGCCGTTGTTCTGGCGCAAGACATCAGGCTAACCACTACGCCGTCGCACAACATTGTTCTGAATCAAGGGTTTGAATGCGGGCGCGTGCCAGCGGGGGGCGTCCGAATGCCCCCACGCGCCGCTCAAGCGTTACGTAAATTCAACAAAAGAAGTGTTATAGTTAATAATTCTCCAATGGTGGAGCAGCTCGTCCGAAATTCGAGCGCATCCCCGACACTGACGACCAAAACCAGGACCCATCGATGACCACGAAAGACAACGCGACCCGTATCAGCCAACTTATCCAGCAGCACGAGGCCGAGATCGGCTCGCAATGGATTTCGCAGTTGGAAGCGATGATCGTGCGCGGTACCAGCAGCTCGCGTGAGCAGCTGCGCATGCATTGTCAGCAGTTCCTGTCGGCGTTTGCCGTTGCCACCCGCGATGGCGAACTCGAGAACATCGAGCACCGCTCGTGGGACGAAGTGCGCGACCTGCTGACCGACATTTCCTCGACCCGCGCGAAAAGCGGTTCGACCCCGAGCGAGACCGCCAGCTTCGTGTTTTCGCTCAAGCAGCCCCTGTTCGCCCAGCTGACGGCCGCCTTTGCCGATGAGCCGGCGACGCTGGCCGCGGCATCGTGGGCGGTGAGCTCGCTGCTCGACAAGTTCGGCCTGTTCACCATCGAAGTGTTCCAGAAAGCACGCGACCAGATCATCGTGCGCCAGCAGCAGGAACTGCTCGAGCTGTCGACCCCGGTCGTGAAGCTGTGGGACGGCATCCTGGCGCTGCCGCTGATCGGTACGCTCGATTCGGCCCGCACCCAGGTCGTGATGGAAAACATCCTGCAAAAAATCGTCGACACCGGCGCCGAGATCGCGATCATCGACATTACCGGCGTGCCGATGGTCGACACCCTGGTCGCCCAGCACTTGATGAAGACGATCGCCGCCGCGCGCCTGATGGGCGCCGACTGCATCATCAGCGGCATCCGTCCGCAGATCGCCCAGACCATCGTCCACCTCGGCGTGAACCTGGAAGACGTCGTCACCAAGGCCACCCTGGCCGATGCCTTCCTGGTCGCGCTCGAACGCACCGGCGCTTCGGTTACCGTCGCCCGCAAGAACTAAGAACACAGGGGGAACGATGGAACGCATTCCTATCCTGCGGATGGGTGACCTGTTGCTGGTCACCATCCAGGTCGACATGCACGACCGCCTGGCCATGACCTTGCAGGACGACCTGACCGAGCGTATCGTTCGCGATAATGCCAAGGGCGTCCTGATCGACATCTCGGCGCTGGACCTGGTCGACTCCTTCATCGGGCGCATGATCAGCAATACCGCCGCGATGGCGCGCGTGCTCGATGCCCAGACCGTGGTGGTCGGCATGCAGCCGGCCGTCGCGATCACGCTGGTCGAACTGGGCCTGACCCTGACCGGCGTGAAGACCGCCTTGAACGTCGAAAAAGGCATGACCCTGCTTGGAAAGAGTTTGCGTAGATGAGCACTGCGACTGATTACGCAGTTCGATTCGAGACTCACTTGCTGGAGCGTTTGGCCAGGCAGCGCGTCGAGCGCCTCAGCCTGCGCCTGCGTGGCGACGAGGACGTGGTCGGCCTGCGCAAGCACGTGCGCGAGCGCGCCGTCGCGATCGGCCTGTCCCTGGTCGACCAGACCAAGCTCATTACCGCGGCGAGCGAATTGGCGCGCAATACGATCAAGTATGGCGGCGGTGGCGCGGCCTACCTCGACAAGCTGACCGACGGCTTGCGCGAGGGCGTCGGCATCGTGTTCGTCGACAGCGGTCCCGGCATCGTCGACCTGACGCTGGCGCTGCGCGACGGCTACACCACCGGCGGCGGCCTGGGCCTCGGCCTGGGCGGCTCGAAACGCCTCGTTGACGAATTCGAGATCGACACCCGACCTGGAGAAGGGACCGCTATCGCGGTCGTGAAATGGAAACGCTGATCAGCTCACTGAGCACCCAACACGCCTACCCGATCGTGCATGCCAGCGACATCTCGGCGGCGCGTCGCGCCGGCCAGAAGCTGGCGCTCGAACTCGGTTTTAACGAAACCCGCGCCGGCCAGCTGGCACTGATCGTGACCGAGGCCGGCACCAACCTGCTCAAGCACGCGGGCGAGGGCATGCTCTACCTGAACGTGGCGCAGTCCGAAGGCGTGCCCGGGGTCGACGTGCTGGCGGTCGACAGCGGTCCCGGCATCGCCGACCTCGACGCCTGCCTGCGCGACGGCATGTCGACCACCGGCACCGCCGGCACCGGCCTGGGGGCGCTGCGCCGCCTGTCCGACGAATTCGACGCCTGGTCCGCGCCCGGCAACGGCGCCCTGTTCTTCATGCGCCTGTGGCGCGGCGAATCGGGACCGGACCTGTGCCAGGTCGACATCGGCGCGCTGACCGTGCCGCTGGCGGGCGAAGACGAATGCGGCGACGCCTGGGGCGTTGCCTGCAACGGCAGCGGCGCCACCCTGATCGCGGTCGATGGCCTCGGCCATGGTCCGGCGGCGGCGCTCGCCTCGGTGGCGGCGGTGCGGGAGTTGCAGCGCCTGCCGCAGTCGGAGCCGGGCGTGCTGGTCGACGCCGCCCACCAGGCACTGCGCAGCACGCGCGGCGCGGCGCTGGCGGCGGCGCGCATCGACTTCGAGAACGATGTGGTGCGCTTCGCCGGCATCGGCAACATCGGCGCCTATGTGATCGACGGCGACACGCGCCGCGCGCTGGTCTCGCATAACGGCATCGTCGGCCACAACATGCGCAAGGTGCAGGAGTTTTCCGTGCCGTGCCCGCCGGGCGCGCTGTGCATCCTGCATTCGGACGGCATCCAGACCCAGTGGGATCTGGACAAGTATCCCGGCCTGGTGGCGCGCAGTCCGGCGCTGGTGGCCGCGATGCTGATGCGCGACTTCATCCGCCGCCGCGACGACGCGATGGTGCTGGTGGTGCGCCGGCGGGCGAGGCGCGCATGAGCCAGCGCATCCTGGCCGTCGCCATCGAGGGCGACAAGGATGTGGTGCTGGTACGCCAGCGCGCGCGCCAGGTCTCGATGCTGCTCGGCTTCGCCAAGCAGGACCAGGTGCGCATCGCCACCGCCGTATCCGAAGTCGCGCGCGCCGCCTGCCATGGCGGCATCAGCGCGCGCGCCGTCTTCGTGCTCGACGACGAGTACGAGCGCCAGCAGCTCGACGTGACGGTCAGCGCGGTGCGCGCCGCCGCGCCGCATACCGAAGGGGCTGCGCTGGCCGACGCCGCGCTGATCACCGCGCACCGCCTGATGGAGTCGTGCGAGAGCGACGCCCGGCCCAGCGCGCCGGCGATCCACATGCGCAAGTCGCTGCCGCAGCAGGCGCCGCTCGGCGCCCAGCGCCTGGCGCAGATCGCGGCCGAACTGGTCGCCACCCCGATCGCCAACTCCTTCGAGGAAGTCCAGCAGCAGAACCGCGAGCTGGTCGAGACCCTGGCCGAACTGCGCGAACGCCAGGAAGACCTGATGTCGCTCACGCGCGAGCTGGAAGACACCAACCGCGGCATCGTCGCCCTGTACGCCGAGATCGAAGACAAGGCCGAACGCCTGCGCCGCGCCGACGAGATGAAATCGCGCTTCCTGTCGAACACCAGCCACGAGCTGCGTACGCCGCTGTCCTCGATCCGGGCGCTGTCGAAACTGCTGCTCGACCGCATGGACGGCGAGCTGACCTCGGAGCAGGAACGCCAGGTCTGGCTGATCGAACGCACCGCGACCGAGATGTCGGAGCTGGTCAACGACTTGCTCGACCTGGCCAAGATCGAGGCCGGCCGGGTGGAAGCCCAGCCGGCGCCGGTCGTGGTCGAGAACCTGTTCCGCGCCCTGAAAGGCATGATGCGTCCGCTGGTCGATGCCGAGCGCGTGGAACTGTCGTTCGACAATGGCGGCATCGAGGAAGCCTTCGAATCGGACGAGGGCATGCTGTCCCAGATCCTGCGCAACTTCATCTCGAACGCACTCAAGTTCACCGAGGACGGCTCGGTGCGCGTGAGCGCGGACCTCGACCCCGAGACCGACATGCTGACCTTTGCCGTCACCGATACCGGGATCGGGATCGATCCCGACCACCTGCACCTGATCTTCGAAGAATTCACGCAGGTCGAAAACCCGCTGCAGCGGCGCACCAAGGGCACGGGCCTGGGCCTGCCGCTGTGCCGCCGCCTGGCCGAACTGCTCGGCGGTGGGGTCGAGGTCAACAGCCGGCCGGGCGTGGGCTCGACCTTCATGCTGACGCTGCCGCGTCAATTCCCGCGTCAACTACCTTCAACGGCGCCTGCCGGCACCTGACACAAACATGACCGTTACCTCACCTTTGATCCTCAACGTCGACGACAACGACGGCGCGCGCTATGCCAAGACCCGCATCCTGCAAAGCGCGGGCTTCCGGGTGATGGAAGCGGCGAACGGCACCGATGCGCTGGCGATGGTGCGCGAAGACGATCCGGTGCTGGTGCTGCTGGACGTGAAACTCCCCGACATCAACGGCATCGAGGTGTGCCGCCGGATCAAGGCCGACCCCACCACCAACGGCGTGATCGTGCTGCAGACCTCGGCCGCGCTGACCGGGCGCGCCGACAAGATCCGCGGCCTCGAGGGCGGTGCCGACAATTACCTGGCCGCGCCGATCGAGTCCGACGAGCTGATCGCGAACGTGAATGCGCTGCTGCGCATGCGCCAGACCCAGGTCGACCTGCGCGAGAGCGAAGAGCGCTTTCGCCAGCTGACCGACAACATCGAGGACGTGTTCTGGATGTTCTCGGCGCCGGACGGCGTGCTGGCCTATGTCAGCCCGGCCTACGCGACGATCTGGGGCCGCGGCGTCGACACGCTCAAGCGCCAGCACGCCAGCTGGCTCGATGCCGTGCATCCGGACGACCGCGCGCGCCTGGCCGGCCGCTGGGCGGCGCTGGCGACGCATCCGCACTACGACGAGGAATTCCGCCTGGTGCTGCCGGACGGCGCGACGCGCTGGGTGCGCGACCGCCTGTTCGCGGTGCGTAACGCGCGCGGCGAGGTGTACCGCGTGGCGCGCGTGACCAGCGACGTCTCGGCGCGCCGCGAAATGGAAGCGCTGCTGCGCGTGGCCGACGCCAACAAGAACCAGTTCCTGGCGACCCTGGCGCACGAGCTGCGCAACCCGCTGTCGCCGATCCGGAATGCCGCCACGCTGCTCGGCGTGGGCGGCGAGCACGCGATCGAGCGCCATGCCCATGCGCGCGAAGTCATCCTGCGCCAGGTCGACCACCTGGCGCACCTGGTCGACGACCTGCTCGACGTGGCGCGTATCTCGGAAGGCAAGATCGTGCTGCGGCGCGAAGAAGTCAACCTGGGCGCCGTCATCGGCCAGGCGCTGGAAACGGCCGGCCCGCTGATCGCCGCGCGCAGCCACCAGCTCAGCGTGCGCGAGCCAGACTGCCAGGTCTGGGTCGCCGGCGATCCGGTGCGCCTGGCGCAGTCGATGGGCAACCTGCTGCACAACGCCGCCAAGTTCACGCCCAAGGGCGGCGTCATCACGCTCGACGTGTCGCTGCACGGCGACGACGTCCACATCGCGGTGATCGACAACGGCATCGGCATCGCCGAGGACAACCTGCCGCGCATCTTCGGCATGTTCGCCCAGGCGGCGGTGCCGCCGGACCGCGCGCCCGAGGGGCTCGGCATCGGCCTGTCGCTGGTGTCGCGCCTGCTCGAGATGCATGGCGGCCACCTGCGCGCCGAAAGCCCGGGCATCGGCATGGGCAGCACCTTCACGGTGGAGCTGCCGGTGCTGCGCGTGAGCGCCGCCGAATCGACATCCGGCGCGGCGGTCGAAGAAGCCGGCGCGCCGGCCGGCTTGCGCGTGCTGCTGGTGGACGACAACGTCGACGCCATGGAGATGATGGGCTTCCTGCTGGCCGAGATGGGCCACGAGACCTGGACCACGTCGGACGCCACGCAGATCGAGGAGCTGGCGCTGCTCCACAAGCCGCAAGTGATCGTGCTCGACATCGGCCTGCCGGGCGCCGACGGCTACCAGCTGGCGCGCATGATCAAGCAGCACCCGCAGCTGAAACACATCCGCCTGGTCGCGCACACTGGTTACGGCTCGCCCGAAGACCGGCGCCGTGCGCAGGAGGCGGGCTTCGACGCCCACCTGGTCAAGCCTGCCGAGCTGGAAGACCTGGAGAAGGCGCTGCGCGGGTAAGGCGTACGGCGTGGACTCGGGAGTCCACCCTACGCAATGCGTCCCGGCCGGTTATGGAACACTTTTTTATCAAGCTACACCGCAGGTCCAGATTTTCTTGTTTAGCAGCCTTACTGCTGCTTTCCATGATCCCTCCGGTCATCGCTTTTTTTCTTCCTGCGCCGGCCGACGTCGACGTGTCCGGCCAAAAGGAATTGAGTACCAGCTTATGGGTTGGCGTCGCGCTCATCATTGCACCTGTCTTCGAAACATTGGTGCTGCAATTCGCACCTGCCCGCCTTGCTGAAAAATGGGCCTTGAGCGGGTGGAAGCGCTACGCGCTGATGATTCTGCCTTTTGCCGCGGTCCACGTCGTTCCGGCGGTACTGCTCCCTAGCCTGGTCAATGGCCTGGGCGGGGGCTATACGCTGGGTCTGTGTTATTTCGTCTGCATGACACGCTCGCACAAGCACGCCGTTCTTGCGACGGCGGCTGTCCATGCCCTGCATAACTGCATACTGCTGCTGTTTTCGCTGTTCGACGTGGGAAGCTGACCGAGCGGCCGTCCAATAAAAAATGCCCGCACGCGGCGGGCATCGAAGCGGACAAAGCGTCTTACTTTTCGCTCACCGTAAACTCGCCGTAGGCCTTGATCTGCTCGCTCACCGCCGCCGGATCGCCGACCACGACGATCGATTGCGCCTCGGGTGAGAAATACTTCTTCGACACGTCGCGCACCTGCTGCGGCGTCACCTTCTGGATCAGCGGCACGTACTGGCCGAGGAATTCCGGCGGCAGGCCGATCAGCCAGTTCTGCGCCAGGGTGTTGGCGACGGCGCCCTGCAACTGGTTGCTGATCAGGTAGCCGCCGGCGACGTAACGCTTGTTCATCGTCATTTCGTCGGCCGGCACCAGTTCGCTGCCGATGCGCTTGTACTCGCCGAAGTATTCGGTCAGGGCGGCACCGGTGACTTCGTTGCGCACATCCGCGCCGCCGACGATGGCGCCGCCCACCCGGTTCATGCGGGCACCGGCCGAGGCGCCATAGGTATAGCCCTTGGCCTCGCGCAGGTTCAGGTTGACCCGGCTCGAGAAGCCGCCGCCGAGGATGGTGCTGGCCAGGCGCAGCGGCACCTGATCGGCCGCGCTGGCCTGGATCCCGGGGCCGCCGACGCGGATCGTCGACTGCACGCTGTTGGCGCGCTGGAGCAGGATGCGGGCCGGCTTGCCCATCGCGGCCGGCGCGCTCGGCTCCGGCAGCGCCGGACCGGTCGCCTTCCAGTCGCCGAACGCGGCCTGCGCCAGCTTGATCGCTTCGGCTTCCTGGATCTGGCCGGTGATCACCAGCAGGGCGCGGTCCGGACGGAAGCGCTTGGCGTGTTCGGCGCGCAGCAGCTCTTGCGTGACCGAGGCGATCGCTTCGGCGGTCGGCTGGGTGTGGCCGTACGGGTGCTCGCCGTAGACCGCCTGGCCGATCGCACGCTCGGCGCGAAAACGCGGCGTGGCTTCCGCCGCGCGCAGCGCCTGCAGCGCATTCGCCTTGGCCAGTTCGACTTCCTTGGCCGGGAAGTTCGGGCTGCGCGTGACTTCGGCCAGCAGCGCCATCATGGCCGGCGCCTGCGAAGCCACCGCGTTGGCCTGCACCGAAATGCCGTCCGAGGACGAGCCGGCGGCGACCGAGCCGCCCATGCCCTGGGCCGCTTCGGCGATCGCGCGCGAGTCGCGTTTGGCGGTGCCTTCGTTGAGCATCGAGGCCAGCAGGTTGGCGAAGCCCGGGTGCGACTTGTCGTCGGCGACGAAGCCGGCGCCGCGCACGGCCAGCACGTAGTCGACGCGCGGCAGGCCCTTGCGCGGCACGACCCAGACGGTCATGCCGTTTGCGAGGGTCTTCTTGACGATCTTCGGCGTCGGGATCGGCTTGTCGGCGCCATACGCGGGCATGGCTTGCGCCTTGGCGGCGGGCGCGGTGTCGGCGGCAAACGCGGCCGGTGCGAAGGCCAGCGAAACGGCCAGTGTCAGCATCAGTTTTTTCATCGATGCGCTCCTTATTTCTGTGAACCGGAAGCCGCCACCTTGGCGACGGGCTTGCGGTCGATGACGGTGCGGTTGTTCTTGACCAGGTAGGTCGCGGCGACGCGCTGGATGTCGCTTGACGTCACGCCTTCGATCCAGCCGGGGATCTTGTTGACGACATTCGCGTCGCCCCACACGGTCTGCAGGCGCGCCAGCACGTCGGCGCGGTCGATGAAGCTTTCCAGCCCGTTGTTCCAGTCGGCCAGCATGCGCGTTTTCACGCGCTTGAGGGTCGCCTCGTCGACGCCGTCCTTGACGACCTTCGCGATTTCCTCGTCCATCGCCGCCAGGATGGCGTCGGCGCTGGTGCTCGGCTTGTACATCGTGTAGATCGTGAGCGGGGTCGGGCCGCCGTATTCCCATGGCGAGACGAGCCCGAACAGGGCGTCGACGTTGAGCGAGAGCTCGCGGCCCTTGACCAGGCCCTGGTACAGGCGCGAGGCGTCGCCGCCGGCCAGCAGCTCGGCCAGCACGGCCATCGGCGCCTGGTCGCGGCTGCCGCGGTCCGGCACTTTCCAGGCCACGGCCACGGCCGGCACCTGGGCCAGCGCGTCGCTCTGCTCGATGCGTTTTTCGACCGAATTCAAGGGCTCCGAAAAATCGCCGCTTTTCGGCACCGGACGCGCGGCGATGGCGCCGAAGTATTTTTGCGCCAGCGCGAAGCCCTGGGCCGGGGTCACGTCGCCGGCGATCGCCAGCACCGCGTTGTTCGGGCCGTAGTAGTCGCGGTGGAAGGCGCGCACGTCTTCCAGGCTGGCGCCTTCGAGGTCTTCGAAGCTGCCGTAGCCGTCGTGGTTGTTCTCCCACTTCTGGAAGGCGTGCTGGCTGATGTCGATCCACATGAAGCCGCCGTAGGGCTGGTTCTTCACGTTCACGCGAATTTCTTCCTTGACCACGTCCTGCTGGTTCTTCAGCGTGGCGGGATTGAAGTCGAGCGTCTTCATGCGGTCCGCTTCGAGCCACAGGATCGGTTCGAGCGAGGACGCCGGCGCGGTCTCGATGTAGTTGGTGAAGTCGGGACGGGTCGAGCCGTTGTTACGGCCGCCGCCGCCGGTGATGATCTTGTCGAAGGTGCCCTTCGGCGCGTTCGGCGTGCCCTGGAACATCAGGTGTTCGAACAGGTGGGCGAAGCCGGTACGGTTCTTCGGCTCGAGCCGCATGCCGACGTGGTACACGACCGAGACGCCGACGGTGGGCGAGCTGTGGTCTTCGGTGACGATGACGGTCAGGCCGTTGTCGAGTTTCTTGGTGTGGACCGGCAGGTCCCACTTGTCGCTGGTGGCCGCGATAGCCGATACCGACAAGCCGAGCCCGGCCAGGAGGGCGGGGAGTTGGCGCATGCGCATTGATGACCTCGAATAAATGGCTGAGTCGAATGAAACCCGCGCGCGGGGGAGGCGCGCGGAGCATTTCATCTTAGCGCAAGGGCATGTCAGAAAGGAACTTGTTTTGAGTATGTATGTTACCTTGGCGCAAGGCGGCTGGCCCGCCGTTTTGTCGTCCAGGCCCGCGAATCTGCAGTCTGTCGCATTCCTGGCTGTCCGCCCGAGGCGGGCCGGTATAGTGATTCCATTGTCAAACTGTCCAACATTGTCGGACCGACCCCGGAAGACCATGGATAGCCACACGGAGAAGAATATGAGCAAATTCTTGAAGTTCGGCCTCGCGGCCCTCGGAATGCTGGCGCTGATGCGCCTGGCAACGGCCGCGCCCGACACCATCACAGAAACCCGGACGGTCGATGCGCGCGTGGTGCGCATCAAGATCGACGGCGTGGTCGACCTGCGCGTGCGCCAGGGCAACCCGGCCTCGCTGGTGCTGTCGGGCGATCCGCGCTGGATCGCGAAAATGACGACGCTGCAAAGCGGCGATACGGTGGTCATCAGCACCGAAACGCACGAGATGCGGATGCAGCGCAAGAACGGCGTGCGCGCCGACATCGTGTTGCCGAACCTGCGCGAAGTCAGTTCCGAAAGCGTCGGCATCACCGAGATCACGGGCTTCAAGGGCGACGAACTGGAGTTGTCGCTCGACGGTGCCGGCTCGATGAACGTGAACGCGGATTTCCGCCTGATCAGCGCCAGCCTGGGCGGCGTCGGCAGCATGAAGCTGGCCGGCATGAACAGCGAACGCATCACCCTCGACTTGCAGGGCGCGGGCTACGTGACCCTGGCCGGGCGCAGCAAGAGCCTGAAGGCGGAGCTGGGCGGTCTGGGCAGCCTGGATGCGCAGCAGTTCGCGGCCGATACCGTCACGCTCGAACTGTCGGGCCTGGGCAACGCCACGATCACCGCGAACCAGAGCGCGAATCTGAACCTGTCGGGCATGGGGTCGGTCACAGTCTACGGCAAGCCACTCAATCGCCGGGTGAGCGTTGACGGACTGGGCAAGGTCAGCTGGAAGTAAAACAAATCGGGCGGCAACTACTCAGGTAGGCGAAAGACCGATCCACGCACTGAGACAATGAAAAAATTAACCGTAGCGATCCTGTTTGCGCTGGGCCTCAATCTCGGCCTGACTTGCGCCGCGCATGCCGGATTCCCCGAAGGGGCAAGCGCGTACAACGCGCGCAACTACACGCAGGCGCTGCGCGAGATCGCGCCCCTGGCGCGCGCCGGCAATCCCGATGCCCAGCACTTGCTGGGCTTGATGTATTACATGGGCCGCGGCGTCCCCCGCGACTACAAGCAGGCCCTCCAGTGGCATTTGAAGGCGGCCGAGCAGGGCAAGGCCGATGCCCAATACGTCGTCGGCGCCATGTATTACACCGGCAACGCCGTGCCGCAGGACCAGAAGCATGCCGTCACCTGGTTCCGCAAAGCGGCCGAGCAGGGCCACGGCGAAGCCCTGCACGCGCTCGGCCTGATGGTCCGCTACCACGTGGCCGGCGTGCCGGGCGATCCGGTGATCGCCTACATGCTGTGGAACCTGGCCGCGGCCGGCGGCAACCACAATGCGGTGGGCCAGCGCGCGGCGATCGCCAAGACCATGACGCAGGAGCAGATCGAGGAAGCGCAGGCGCTGTCGCGCACCTGGAAGGTGGGGACGGCCCTGCCGACGCAGTCGAAGACGGGTGGGGGTTAGGCGAAATGGAACCGGCACGAATGAACGCCCGGATAGCGACCCGGCCAGCGCTGGAAAGCGACAAGGCGGGAATCTGGCAGCTTTACCAGAGCGCCCTGAAGGCGCACATCGAGACCATCTGGGGCTGGGACGAGGCCTGGCAGGCGGACCATTTCGAGCAGGCCTGGGCGGCCGCGTCGACCTCGGTTGTCGAAGTCGACGGGCGCTTTGCCGGCTACACCCAGGTCGATACGGGCGAACGCGAGGATTATCTGCGAATGTTGATCCTGCTCCCGGAATGGCGTTCGCACGGCGTCGGCGCACACTTGCTGGGGACGATCCTGGAAGCGGCGCGTGGTAACGGCCGCGGCCTGGCGCTGCGCGTTTTCCGCACCAACGGCAGCGCCCGGCGCTTTTACGAGCGCGAAGGGTGGCAAGTGGTGGCGGACGAGGGCGATTTTCTGCGCATGTTGCCCGTCGGAGCGGGCGCCTGAGTCATCGCACCGGCAGCGCCGGTTTGAGCTTCACCCCCGCCGACCGGGACAGCGCCAGCGGCACCGCATTGCCCATCGCCTGATACCCCAGATCGTTCGGATGCAGATGGTCGCCGCTGTCGTAGGCCGGCAGCAGGCGGCTGGGGCGCATGGGGTCGCGCGTGGCGAGGTCGAAGTCGATCACGCCGTCGAACTCGCCACTCGAACGGATCCAGTTGTTGACCGCCTGGCGCACCGCGTTTTTTTCAGGCGAGTAGAAAGCGGCTCCCTCGAACGGGGTCAGGGTCGCGCCGAAGACGGCGATGCCTTTCGCGTGGGCGCGCGCGATCACCTGGCGGTAGCCGGCGATCAGGTCAACAGCTGGAATCGGCGCCGTGTTCGGGCTGTTGCCGATGTCGTTAATTCCGATCATCAGCGTCATGTAGCGCACGCCGCTGGTCGCCAGCACGTCGCGCTCGAAGCGCTCGAGGATGCCGCGGCCGGCAAGGGAATTTGGCGCATCGGTGAGCAGGCGGTTGCCGCCGACGCCGCGATTGACGACGCCGAGGCGGGCGTTGATGCCGAGGACCGGATCGCGCACGGTGTGCAGGCGGCGCGCCAGCCAGTCGGGCCAGCGCTTGTTGGCATCGACCGTGCTGCGCGTGCCGTCGGTGATCGAATCGCCCAGCGCGACGATGGCCGGGCCGGCGCTGTCGACGTCGACTTCGGTGAGGAAGGGCCAGTTCGCGATCGCGCCCGCCACCGGCAGCGTGGCCGCTGCCGTGAAGTCGCCCGGCAGCGACACGTAGTTGGTTTGCAGGCCCGTATCGTGGACGGTGCTCGCTGCCACGGTGCCAGGCAGGTAGAGGCTGACGGCGAGGTCGGCCAGGGCCGGGACGTTCAGTTCGACCGGGTCGGACAGCGCCGGCGCGCCGGGCGGGATCGTGATCGCCGGGCTGCCGCTGAAACTGAGCGCGCGGTCGGTGCCGGGGGCGATGTCGGAGCCCGCGCCGCGCAGGGCGATGTGGGCGGCGCCGATGCGTAGCGGCGTGCCGCCGAATTCGTTCGAGACGCGGATGCGCACGCGGTTGCCGCCGATGCTGGTGTGGACGACCAGGCGCAGGGTCTGGTCGGTGAAGGTTTGCACGCTGCCCGCCGCCGGCGGGCCGGCCGGGGCCGTGCCCCAGGTGCCGGTCCAGTGTTCGTCGGTCCAGTTCTGGGCGCCGGCTGGTGGGCCGGGGAGGGCGAGGCCAAGCGCGAGCGCGATGGCGCCCAGGGCAGACGTCAACTGCATGATCGTGCTCCTTCGAGATTGGATCGGGTCGCTCCAATCTATGCGGCGCGGATAGCTCCCGCAAGACGGGCACGGACGAGTTCGTTGCGCTAGCTCGACAGTTCCGCGGATAGCTGATGCATTAAGGAATTTGTTTGCGCCAGAGCACAACAATCGGAAAACCGTGCGCTTCCCGGCCCCAAGCGGGGATGCGAGCGCCGACGTACAATTGTTGTTTTCTCAATGGAGGCCCCACCATGCGCGCAATCGAAATCACCCAGCCGGGCAAACCCGAGGTCTTGCAGCCTTGCGAGCGGCCGGTGCCCACGCTGAAAGCCGGCGAGGTGCTGATCAAGGTCCACGCGGCCGGCATCAACCGGCCCGACGTGTTCCAGCGCCAGGGGAATTATCCGGTGCCGCCGGGCGCCTCCGACTTGCCGGGGCTGGAAGTGGCGGGCGAGATCGTCGATGGCGAGCTGGAAGGCAGCGGCTTCGCGAAAGGCGACATGGTCTGCGCGCTGGTGCAGGGCGGCGGCTACGCTGAATATTGCGCGGCGCCGCTGGCGCAATGCCTGCCGGTGCCAAAGGGGCTGTCCATGATCGAGGCGGCCTCGCTGCCGGAAACCTTTTATACCGTTTGGACGAATGTGTTCGACCGCGCGGGCCTGAGCGAGGGCGAGACCCTGCTGGTGCAGGGCGGCACCTCCGGCATCGGCGTGACCGCGATCCAGCTTGCCACCGCCATGGGCCACCGCGTGTTCGCCACCGCCGGCAGCATTGAAAAATGCCGCGCCTGCGAGGAACTCGGCGCCGAGCGCGGGATCAATTATCGGGACGAGGATTTCGTCGCGGTGGTCAAGGAGCTCACCGCCGGGCGCGGCGTCGACGTGGTGCTCGACATGGTCGGGGGCGATTACGTGGCACGCGAGGTCGATTGCCTGGCCGACGACGGCCGCATTGCGCTCATCGCGCTGCTCGGCGGCGCCAAGGCGACGGTCGACCTGGGGCAGGTGCTGCGCCGGCGCCTGAGCATCAGCGGCTCGACCCTGCGGCCACGGCCGGTCGCCTTCAAGGGCGCCATCGCGCGCAATCTGCGCGAGCGGGTGTGGCCGCTGCTGGAAGCGGGCCGCATCAAGCCGGTGATCTACAAGGTGTTTGCGCTGGAGGAGGCGGCGGCTGCGCACACACTGATGGAAAGCAGCACGCACGTAGGAAAAATTGTCTTGCAGGTGATTTGAACGGGCCAGCGCCACAGTCGAATTCCATTGACGTCTTTTCAACACGCCCGCTCAGCCATTGTTTGACCGACCCCTGAACGGCAGCTAGAATAGCGGGTTATTTGACTGTGGGGTAATATGCGTCCCAAACTCGTTGTAGGCAACTGGAAGATGAATGGCAGCCGCGCGAATAACGCTGCGCTGCTCGCTGGCATTGTCGCCGGTCTCGGCAGCGGGAAGGCGCAAGCCGCCGTCTGCGTGCCGGCGCCTTACCTGCAGCAATGCGCCGATACGCTGGCCGGATCATCGCTGGCCTGGGGCGCGCAGGATGTCTCCAGCCACGCCAGTGGCGCCTACACGGGAGAAGTCGCGGCCTCGATGCTGGTCGATTTCGCTTGCCGCTATGTGATCGTCGGCCACTCGGAGCGCCGCGCCTACCATGGCGAGACGGACGCGCAAGTGGCGCACAAGACGCTGGCGGCATTGAATGCCGGCTTGATCCCGATCGTGTGCGTGGGCGAAACGCTGGCGCAGCGCGAAGCGGGACAAACAAATGTTGTGGTCGGCGAACAAATGTCGGCCGTCCTGTCGCTGCTTGACGGCGCCGCCATCGAGCGTATCGTGGTGGCCTACGAGCCGGTCTGGGCGATCGGTACCGGCAAGACGGCAACGCCGGCAATGGCGCAGGAAGTGCATGCGCAATTGCGCAGCCAGCTGCGCGAGCACAATGCGGCAGCCGGCGACAAGGTCGCGATCTTGTATGGCGGCAGCATGAAGCCGGACAATGCCGTCGAATTGATGGGCCAGCCGGACATTGATGGCGGCCTGATCGGCGGCGCCGCCTTGAAGGCGGCCGATTTCCTGGCGATCGTCAACGCCGCCTGAGCCGGCACAGGGTTTTCGAATTTCGGAATTTGCAACGTAGTTAAACTTGGAATGGAACTGTAATGAACGTGTTGTCCAATTTTGTGATCGTCCTGCAGGTGATCTCCGCGCTGGCCATCATCGGCCTGGTGTTGCTGCAGCACGGTAAGGGTGCCGACATGGGCGCCGCCTTCGGCTCCGGCGCTTCCGGCAGCCTGTTCGGCGCCAGCGGTTCGTCGAACTTCCTGTCGAAATCGACCGCGGTTGCCGCGGCCATCTTCTTCGCCTCGACCCTGGCCCTGGCCTCGATGAGCACCCAGCGTCCGACCGGCGCGCCAAGCGGCGGCGTGATGGAGCGCATGGCCGCACCGGCAAATGGCGTCCCGGCAACTGCCGGCGCGACCGTGCCTGCGACCACCACCCCGGCCGAAGCCGTTGCACCGACCGCCGGCGTGCCGGCCGCCCCGGGCACCGATGTGCCTGCGGGTCCTGCCGAAGTCGTGCCTGCGACGGTGTCGCCGGCGCCGCCTGCCGTGCCGGCGCAAGGCCCGGCAAAGTAATCCGATAGGCGCAGGGGAGGGCGTTTATAAAGCGTTCTTCCCGCGCTAGTACCTCGTAGGTCCCGGCAACGTCTCCACCAGGGCGTTTATCCGGCTCTTGAGCCTCTTGTGCCATGCTTTACACGGCTCGGCGCAAGAAAGTTTAAGAAATTCCCTGTTTTTCCTTGCGATGCATCAATTTGAGCATTGAAAAAAGGTGCTAAAGCAGGGTAGAATACTGGTCTCCAGCCGACGTGGTGAAATTGGTAGACACGCTATCTTGAGGGGGTAGTGGCGCAAGCTGTGCGAGTTCGAGTCTCGCCGTCGGCACCAAGATATAA
>Ga0213837_1000255_pt1 | contig 71719 bp, 58 predicted proteins | sample SWPATP12_FD_160572 | JGI IMG/M metagenome (GOLD analysis project Ga0213837, IMG submission 160572) | Coastal seawater microbial communities from Marineland, Florida, United States - SWPA TP1 #2 | ecosystem: Environmental > Aquatic > Marine > Coastal | place: USA: Florida | collected 2016-08-06
ATCTCCAGCTATCATCTGTTAGCATTATTCTCGGCATTTGGGGAAGTTACATTGTTTTTTGGCAAAACCATTATAACCGACCCATTTGCTGATTAATTTTCATACCACAAAGATCAACACGCTCTAGACATAGTTATTCCTTTTTTCGCCATACTGTCAGCTGAGGTCGGCTGACCTGAAAATTGCGCTGGCTATTTTTAAGTACCCGCATCAGCTCTTGCTTGTCCACCAATTCAAACTCTTGTTCAAGCAGGGCAAATAAGCCATCAAAGCCGGTGACATTTTCACCATTAACCTTGATACCCCCCAGCCAGTTCGCTTTTTCGGTTCGTGCCATATCAAAATGATAATCAGAAACCACGAGTAACAAGCCTTTGGCATTAATGCGCTGGTGAACCGATTTTAAAAACAATGCCGGATCATAGCTTTGCTCTAGTGCATGCTGTACTAAAACAACGTCATATCCAGTATAGATTGGCTTTAAATTACTTGCATCGCCCTGACTAAAAAGAATATTACCCGGCTGTGCCGGTAAATCCAGTGCACTTAGCTCAACCTCATTAAAGTCAAGGATTTCTCCTTCATTTGTCATGACATAACGCACCGGCTGGCCATTTTGCAATTGCACGCCGTATCGAATAAAGCGCGCAGAAAAGTCCACCGCATCGATATGGTTAAATTCCGCCGCCAACTCAAATGACACCCTGCCGACACTAGAACCCAGATCCAGCAGTTTCCCCTTCGCCAGGCCGTATAAGGCGACATATTTTTCAACCGCTTCCGCCAACTGCAACGGGTAGTTTTTACCATCCAGGTAAGGCTGGCCAAAATGGCTGTCCAGCTGCTGGCAAATGTCCAAATTGGTTTCATAATGATTGTCGGGAATAAGGGGAATTTCCATCTGTTCGCTTTGTACATAGCGAAAACCTGCATGCTGGAAAAAATGGCGCCTGAAGGCATAACGTGAAGATTTTATTGCCTCGTTGCCGGTGGAGATCCAGGAGCCGCCCTTGATCAGGTTATGCTTGCCATCAAAGGTTGGCGTAGAAAAATCATCATAAAGCGGATGCACCTCAAAGCCACTGAAACCATCGATAGTGGATACCGTCCATTGCCAGACATTGCCGATAATGTTGTAAAAACCATCAGTTTCAAAGCTATCGACAGGACAGGAAGAGGCAAAGTGTTCCAGATTAATGTTACCTGGTGCTTCCGGCCAGGAAACCAGGTCCGAGGTTTCCATGTCCCGCAGGCAATACCATTCGGCCTCACTGGGCAGGCGAATATTTTGCCCGCTTTGCTCACTCTTCCAACGGCAAAAAGCTGCGGCTTCCAATTGATTGACTTCCACCGGCCAGTTCAGTGGCAACGGAATTTCTTCCAGCAAATTACGTTGGTAATAGCGGCCCGACTCTTTTCGCCAAAATCTCGGCATGGTCGCCTGGCTATAGGCCTGCCACTTTTGCCCTTCTTCACTCCAAAATTGCGGTTTTTGATAACCTCCGGCATCAATAAAGCTGAGAAATTCCTGATTGGAAACCAGGTATTGAGCAGCCTGAAAGTCAGGCACCTCCACTTCTGCATGGCCATATTCATTATCCCAGCCATAAGTAGTATCCGAGTCGGGTTTGCCAAATTGCATTTTTTTCCCTGCCACCACTTTCAGCAGGTTATCCGGCGCTTCGCCCGCTACAGGGCAGGCGGGCCAGTCGCCACTCCTGTCCAGATGCTCCAATGGCAACATGCGGATGATCACCGAAGAGGTTTCGATATGAATACGTTCGTGCTCACAGCCCATCAGTATCACCCAGGCCAGTGAATCCTGGCTGATGGGCAAGCTTAGCTCCATGGTCTCTATTACATCATCTATCAGCTCGGCGACCTGCTGACGGTACCGCCTGACTTCATCGATACTGGGCCAGTCATAATGCTCACTATCGAGATCATCCCAGCTCATCTCGTCTACGCCGACGGCGCATATGGCCTCCAGCTTCCGGTTAATACGCTTGGTAATGTATTTTCCCAGCATCAACTTGTTGATATAAAAAGTGGCGGTATGGCCATAGTAAAAAACCAGCGGATGCCGCAAAGGTTCGGGACGCAAATAAAAGGCCGCATCATTATTGATCAAGCCAAAAAGCGATTCATAGGTTTGCCAGGTGTTATGAAAATAGGCTTTAAGCTCTGCCCGCTTCTCTGCAACACAATCGCCGGTTAAAAGAGGTGTTTTCAGCTGATTTTTTATTATATTCATTGTCATGCTTTCTATATCAAGTTGATGGTTTCCGACCGATGGTCAGCCAAAATGCTTTGTTTTAATTGCTCGCCTATCGCATCATGCCAAGGTGCTTCCTTGCCGTTATCCTGGGCGGCCAGGAAGCTTTGCACCCTGTTTATACGTTCGCTGAACCAATTGCTTTTTGCAAACAGGCTAATGGCACCTGGCTCACCGTCGTTATCGTAAAGGGATTGAGGCAAAGGGATTTCATCGGTTAAGGGGGCCAATGCTTGTCGGCAGTTTCCCTGTTGATAGACCTCCAGTGCCTGGATCAGGTTTACCAGGGCAAAGGCAACATTCACATAGGGATTATATTGCCGGCTGGAGGCGCCTAACCTGTGCTCGATACGTGCGGTTTTTCGCCAGTTGTGCCGGCTTAAAATGACCTGCTGATCTTTATCCACCAACAAGGGTTCAAGTCCCATTTTCTGGTTATGCTTGCCCACTTCCTTATAGAGAGCGATACTGCCCTGATGCCCGCCGGAGATATTAATGGGCGAACATAGCTCAGCACTCAAACCATAGCGGCTCTTCAGGGCCAAACGTTCAAATGCTTCTTCTTCCGGCAGGTACAAGAGACAGCAGGCCAGGCTCGATTTAATAAAACACTGTTGCAGGTATTCGCCAAAATAGGCCTGTGGGATAATGTTATTCCCCTTGCTGTCTATGGCACTGATATTGATTTGCACGGCGTTGGGAATATGTACGGCTCGGGCATCATGGCTAAATACGTTGTCGCAGCCCTCGGCAAGCTTGCCGGTATCCCCGGACCAGACGACTGGCTTGATATGGGTGTTAGTAATCCCTTGCCTGGCCAAAATACTCGGGAGTTTTTCAATCGCCAAGGCCAGATTTTTTGCCTCTTTCAATGGTGTCTGACCATTGAGCTGAGAAACATACTCCCACTGGTTTTTCCAATATTCAGGCACTAATTCGCCATCTATGTTGAGCTCGGCCAGAGCCTTACTTACCTGTTGGAAATCAATTTGCTTGCCAGATTCCTGATTGGCAAACTGGCAGCAGCCCTCAAGCTCAAAATGGACCAAAGGCTGAAAGCCCAAATGCTCGATATAGCGCTGCAATAAAATGATGACCCTTTGAGCAATATCCGATGTGGCTTTCATACAATAAGCATCAGTCCTGTTTTATGGCGGCTAATTTGATGGCGCCAGAGCCAGCCAACACATTTTGTTATTTAACCATGAGCTTGTGAACTAACTAGCAGGCTCATAGAGGTAGACCTTGTTTTTTCCCTGGGTTTTTGAGCGATAGAGTGCCTTGTCGGCATGAACATACAAGCTACCAGGGTCGGTGCAATCTGTTGACACACTGGCGATACCCAGGCTGGCTGTGATATTGACAATATCCCCTGCCTCATTGACAAACTTAAACTGTTCAATATTTTTACGTAGCCGGCTGGCAATAAGATGGCACTTCTCTATGTTGGTGCGTGGCAATACACATAAAAACTCTTCGCCGCCAATGCGCCCCATCACGTCCTCTGATCTCAAGGTCGCCTGGCCAATTCGAGCCACTTCACGAATCACCTGATCACCAAAGGGATGGCCGTACTCATCATTGATCTGCTTAAAGTCATCGAGATCCATCATGATCATGGATAACTCACTTTTTTCCGGTTCAAGATGTTCAAACAGCTTGTCAACAACATCGAAGACATGGCGGCGATTAAATAAACCGGACAACGGGTCGCGTACCGACAAGGCCATTATTTTTTTGTTATTGCGCCATTGCACGATAAGGGCAATAAAGACGACCAGGGCGATCAACACGGACAAGATGATAATATACCTTTGCTGGGTATTTTTTTGCTGTTCCCTTTCCACTTGCAGTTGCTGAACCTTGCTCCTTTGCTGTAACAGGGCGACTTCTATGCCGTGGCGCTCTCTTTCCATCGACGATTTAACCCGGAACAAACGCGCCGATGACTTATTGTGAAGGACCTCTGTGTATGCCTGGTAATAATCACGGTTCAGTTGATAGGCCTTCGCATAATCTTGCCTGTGATAGGCTAATTTACCGCGAATTTTTATTACTTCCAGCTGCCAGGTGGTACCATCGAGCTCGGCTATGCCGTCAAATATGGCATCGGCTTCAGCCAATGCCTGCTCAGCCTGTTCGAGCCGGTTAAGGTCAATTAAGCAGTCGGCTTTTCGTTTATAGAGCTCGGCGTTATAGTCAATTTGCCCGTTTAAATTAAGTGCTTGATCAATAACTTCGATTGCGGCGGGACAATCGCCTTTCTCCGCCAGTGTCATGCCTAAGCCGTAGGCACCAAAAAAGCTAATGTCCTTATTGGGGGTATAGGAAACCTGTTCACGATACAGGGTAAACTTGTCAATGGCGAGATCGTATTTTTTCCAATACCTGTAAGTGGACGCCAGGCCATAGGTCGCCTCGGCAATATGCGACCTAAAGCCCAGGGGTTCATAGGTGTCCAACGCTTTTTCATAATAGTCTATCGATTTTTCATACTCGCCCATATAACCGTATATGGCACCATAGGTTTCATTGATAACGGCGATAAGAAAATGATCCTCCAAGGAAAATGCCTCAACATAGGCCTCTTGGAGATCTACCAGTGAAGTTTCGTATAATTCCGTCAGGCTGCGGGTGTAGGCCAGTTCCTGCTTGCCTCTGGCATAGACATGATTAAGGTTGGCCTTTTTCGCCTGTAACAAGCCCTTTTCCAGCATATTAACAGAATCGGCATAGCGTCCCTGGCGCTGGGCGATGGCACCAGAAAAGACATTGAGCATGCTGGCAATGATAATAGGAGTTTGACTTGAGACCAATGTCTGAGCATGGTCGACGGTTTTGGTAAAATCCTTGTGGAAATAGAGCAAGTTCTCAGCTTGTGCTTTGCGTAATAGCCACCAGAGCCTTTCTTCCACCGAGCTGGCCTGAATATTGGATTCTTGCGCCAGCAATTTTTGATAGCTTAACCAGGGCTCCCGGTTAATTTCATCCTCCATATTGACATAGTCGATCTCGGCCTCGGCTCTTGCCTCAAGGCTAGCTGCCGATAACAGGCCCAGTAAGATCAAGACATTGAAAAACAATCGCATAGGCATCCATGACAAGCATTAAAACAAAGCAAACCAATTCGCATAATTAGTTAGTTGCTTACTTAACAATTTGGTATTAGCACAGGCTTAAAATTTACATTAACACATAAATATCGATTACACGACCACAAATCCCCCGGTATTAACAGCAAATAAAATGAAATAATTCTTATTTTTAATCAAGGCATTATGCACTAAATAGCTGCTTAAACTTCTTCACCGAAAAGCCTTGCATAAACTGGTCAGCCACTTTTAATACGGGAACAGATCTAAAACCGGTTTTGGCAAATTCTTTTTGCCCTGCCGGTGTTTTAATATTACAAAGGCGATACTTAATTTTTTCTGGCTCCAAAAACCGTTTCGCATTTTGGCAGTGTGGGCATTGTGCCATGCTATATAACACCACACGTTTCATATTTCTTTTCCTAACTTTATAACTAACTGTAAATTAAGTTCTTATACCAATAAATAAAACATAGAATGACTATGCTTGACTCATTTGGTTTGTTATAAGCGCGCTAATGAAGCTCTAAGTTGGTCAATTATTTATTTCAATTGGTATTAATGTTAAATGCGACATTTGTCCGATGCAATGTTTCACTGTTTCAACTAGATTTACTACATGACGTGACTCTATGGTGAATATAGGGTCTAGTAATACAAACACCCTACTAAAAAATAAGAGACGAGGTAATTTATGTCTGAGCAAAGGCTGAAAACATATGTCTGGAGTCGCAATATTCGCCTTTTTCACTGGCTCAATGTCACCTGTATTCTTTTACTGATCATCATAGGCTTGATTATTTTTAACGGGAAAACTCTCGGTATTTCTGTTGAGGCTAAGGTCATGCTCAAGGAAATACATGTCCTGGTTGGCTATATGTTTTGCCTTAACCTGCTATATCGCCTGGTGATAGGATTTATTGGCAAAGGCCTGGAGCGCTGGTCCAATGCCCTGCCCTTTTTTAAAGTATTTAGGGATGAAGTTAAAAATCATCATTCACAGAAAGTTTATCAGGGCCATAATCCGGCAGGAAAACTCATGGTAGCCGCCTTACTTACCTGTATGAGCATTCAAATGGTCACCGGCTTAGTGATTGCCGGCACAGATATCTATTATCCGCCCTTTGGCAGCTATTTCGCCGAAAGTATCGCAATAGATAAAGAAGCCCTAGAGACCATAAAACCCTACAGCAAAGAAAATGTTGACGAAGAAGCTTACAAGGAAATGCGGGCATTCAGAAAACCTTTTATTACCATGCATGTCTATAGCTTTTACACCTTGTTACTACTGATCCCCCTGCATATATTGGGCGTAATTTTTGGGGAACGTAAGGAGAAGTCTTCCCTGGTTTCGGCCATGATTCATGGCTATAAATACCTGCCAGGTAGGAAAGAATAGAGTTACAAAGGCGTTTTCGTGGATTATAGCCCTTGTTATACCAATGGAAGTAAAGAATTGATCATTCAGCGAGAATTAAAAGGCTTAGAGGCAAGGCATTGATTGCAGAGAATGGTTATTCCCTTGTCAAAATCAATAACGCAGCATATAAGCCTTTTAAACTCGCCCTCTGGGAGCTCGCCAGGAAAGTGATAACTTCACAAATTTCTTTGATGGAGAATGACTACACCGGCATCAATTTGCTTTGTTCTAACTTCCCTGACGTAGCTCTGAAGTGACTAATTCTTTATTTCCATTGGTATTATAGGGGGCTTACTTCAGACATTTTTCTTCGGCAGTTTTTATAAATCAGACAGGTTTTAACCATCAGATAAAAAAGCCAGCTAAATTCAAGCAGTAAAGAGAGGCCAAACAGCCAATACAAGCTTGGAAAAAGGATGGTAATAACCAGGGCTATTCCTGAAACCATATGCAAGCCAAACAAGGCCTTTGCCTGTTGTTTGATGAGTAAGTCATGCATATTGGGTAAAAATTGCATGGCGTTAAAATTACTCAAACAATACTGCTGCAGGTGGGTGTAGCTTAAAAAGGGTAATATTTTTAGCAACATGCCTTGTATTACCGATACCACATAAAAGTAAATAAAGACGGCAGCCAAAAAGAGAGAATACTTGGCTTGCAGCACGGCGGGAAGAAGCTCCTTCGGTACCACATATAATGCTAAACAGACCAGCAAGGAAATCGCGGATAATTGCCAGTAGTCAATGGTGATATCCGGCACCTTTCGCTTGCGCTGCTTAATCACCTTTAAGACACTAACGGCGAATACCGCGTTAAATAGCAAAAGCAGCAAGGCAAAGGCTTGTCGCCCATCGATTAAAATAGTTATCACTGTCGTTAAAATTAGCAATAGGCAAATACTGGCGGGCAGGTAGCGACTGACTAATTTGGGAAAGCTTGGCGCCACATGAAACATGGGAATAATTTGAAAGCTGACGGCAATGATCAGCAGCCCAACCCAGCCATATAACCCCCAGGCGGCATGCAGGTCGGTATATAGCTTGTCGCCACTTAGCCAGTCCATCCCTAGGGTACGGGTCAATAGCAACAATCCCAAAACAATCGTCACCAATAAGGCGAATACCGCCAGGCGAATGCCCACTATGGTGTCGCCCTGACTCAGTTTCTTAAACAGCACATAGCCTGCAGCAGTAATATAAAGAGAAAAACCAAGAGCGAGCGCCAGCAGGGCAGTCAGCTGTACTTCAACACTCGGCCAGATAAAACTTAACATGAGTGCCAATGTGCCGAGCAGATGTAGCACATGGCAGGTTTTCCCCACCAGTTTGACCTTGGGAAAGCCCATGCCGCCAACAACCGGCAATATCTGCATCAAGGCCCCCATCATAACGCTGGCAATAAAGCCCAGCGTAAAACCATGAGTGATGGCTAACATACCCGGGTGCCAGCGGCTTAGCCAGAGGCTTTCACCCGAGTACAGGATAAAAGCGGCAACCAGAATAACAAAAACCGGGGCGCTAAGAAAAAACCGAAAAGGTATGTCTATGGGAGGCAAAGCTTCAAAGGACAGGCCAGCAAGATTCATTGACTATTCAATCCCATACTGTGCTCGAAGCTTGCTTTATCTGCCTCTTTGTAGATATACAGGTGAAAACAGTCGGGAGAGATTTGCCTGCATGAAAAGCCCCACCCGTTGGCCGATAGTTTTTCGTACAAGGGAAAGGGCTCGCGGCGATGGATAACCTTTAGATACTCCTGCTCGGCTAATCGTGACAGGGCCATCAATATTTGCGTCATAGGCTCGGGCGGCGCTAATTCACTCACATCAATGCATATTTCTTCCATCAAGTGCTCTATCTAACTATTTAAATTGCTTAATCGGTGCAATGCTGTTTCAGCTTGTCACTCACGGCATCGGCATTGGGAATTTGCTGCTGGCTCATGGGGTATAACATCATTTCTTCTTTCATATTATGCTGTTGCATTAATATCATCAATGTTTCCGACAGACCTAAAAATTCATCCTTGTTTTGTGCAGCCAGCGCTTGATTCAGGTCCTTGACCATGGCGCGCATTTGTTCATGTTCCATACGCATCACATGTGTCGGGCCTGAGGTCATGCCCGTTGCCTGCTCAAACTCGGGAAATAAAATGGTCTCTTCTGCATCTAAGTGCAACTCAAGCTCTTTGGCAAAGGCTTGCCACTTTTCTTCGGCCAGTGTCCAATTCGCTTCGGCCACGGCAGATTCCGCTTCAGAAAACACATCATCACATTCTCTGTGCTTTACCGTCATATAATCAGGAATAGAAGTCATTTATTATTTACCTAAATTCAAATAAGGCCATTTTATCGCCCGTTTAAATAATTGCCTTGACCTGAATTAATAAATAGCCATTTAGAGAAAAGCAATTCATTGAGAAATGCCCTCTTATCAAACCACAAGATAAGAGGGTCAAAGCTTTAATCTGCCAGGTTCTGTTCAAACCATTCAACAATGGTTAAAGCCAGGGTGTCATCCTGAGCAAGTAAAGGGTAGCCATGACCACTGCCCTTGTAGGAGATAAACCGGGTGTTCTGGTGCCTGGCATGCTCAAAAATCTGCTTGGCACTGGTGTAGGTTCTACCATCATCTTCCGCGGCAATGATAAGTGTCGCTTGTTCCGATAGTCGTTTTTTATATTTTCTCAGGTTTTTCTCTCCCTGGGCTGAGGAGAAAAAGCTGACTGCCTTGATAGCATTTTGCTTGGCCAGTTTAATCGCCTGTCCGCCACCACAGCTGGCACCAATCACACCAATCATCCCCTGTTGACCGACTTTTTTACTTAAGTAATCATAGGCCAATTGAGTATCCTTGGGCCAATGCTCACCTATGGCGCGCCAGGCTTTTCGCCTCTCCTCTTCCGGTAATTCCATAAGTTTTTCCGCATCCACCTGAGCGCTGATGCTGTCGCCAAAGCCCCTGAAATCCAGGCTAAAGGCATGTATGCCGCGCTGTGCCAGGTCTGCCCCGATATTGTCGTACATGCTGCGATTAAAGTTGCACTGGTGCAGCATTAGGACCGCCCTGTTACTGTTATTTTTCGGAGCAAAATAATCGGCCTTGAGCTGAAAGTTATCCTCGGTTGATAAAGTTACTTCCTTGGCAACACCAGTTATTGTTAATGTCGTGCAGATAAAGACAATGAGTGTTTTTAGTATTTTCACAATAATTCCTGTTCCCTGTTATTCTCGTTACAATCTGTCGCCCCTTTGGATAAAGTGCCACAGTTATCTTTATAATGAGTAAGTAATTTAGATTAGAGAAGTAGGCTTGCGATAAATGGCGGTACCAATGAGATAAACAGAAAAAAGGCAAGCAAATGTGTCAATATATCTGGCTATATCCCAGCTAAATAGGGGGCAGGCTGATCACTTCCCGTAAACAATCATTGGCCTGGGTAACGGAAAATCCAGATTCAAGCAGCTTGAGGTGTGCATCCGTGAAGGTCACTATATTGGCCTGTACCTGCAGGTGAAGCTTGCTGACGCGATTAGCCATGCCCAACACCTTGCTGTAGGCATCCTTATGCTGAAGTTTCTGGCTGTTCGCTATACCGTTAATCACATGTTCCGGCAGGCGCCACTCAATGGCGGTCAAGCGAGAAAGCTCAACCGACATTTTCGTCAGCTCCTGCTTAAAGGGCTTGCTGCCCAAGTGCTTTAGCTGGATCTGTTCATACCAAAGTTCGCTCATGCCCTGAAAAATAATGACCTTGCCAATATCATGCATTAACCCAAGCAGGTAGCAGCAAAAGACGCTGTCAATATCAAAGTCCCGGCTGAGTCGTTGGCAAACCACGGCCGTTTCCATGCTGTGCTGCCAGATTTGCTTGCCAAACATTTTATAGTGGAGCGGATTCATCTGCACCAGGTCTTTCATCATTAAAGAAACAAAGATGGCCTCCACAGTATCCAGTCCCAGCACAGAAATAGCTCTTAATAAATTACTGATATCACTGTTAGTTCTTTTGTAATAGGCGCTATTGACCAGGGCCAGGACCCTGGCCGACATAATGGGGTCTTTACTCAATATTTTGGCGATCTTTTTAAAGTCGGTATGCTCTTGCTTTAATTCATCCATAAGCTCCATAAAAATATCAGGGATATTCGGAATATAACGGTCAAGCTCAGACTTATCTTCGATGATTTGCCGAACCTTGGTCAGGACTTCTTCTTCATACGGGTTAACAACCTCTTCATTGACACTATTATTGATAAACAGCACATCATAAAAAGTATTGTCGGAAGACTCAGAATTCAGCAAAGCACTAACACCTGTAATAAAGTGGTCGATTACCTACTCAGTATATATCAGGTTTGATTTAAATTATCGCCTCTTTTTTTATAAAAAGTGTTTTCTGTCTTGCTCGGTAGCACTTTCGTTACATTCGCCGCGCAATGTATATATGGCGCCGACAAAACTCTTCTCCAATTCCATATATCCTTCTCGGCAATACCGAGACGTTTCCAGGCGAATATCTAAACGCTGCTGAAACAGCTCAGCCAATTTTTCCTGGCCTTTACTAGCGGTATTGTCTGAGTTCAGTTTGGGGTTTGTTCCCTGTCCTCTTCCCCCCTTGCCTCGGCGGCCCTCCCTTTTTACCGGTTGAGGCGAGGTGGTATTTTTTTGCCTTTCTCCATCAGTGTCCCGAGCAAGGATAAGGGAGAAGGCAAACATCTTGGAACCGTCTTCACGAATTTCGGTGCGAAAAAACTCTTCAAGCCTGGGCTTTTCCTTGCTGCTACAGGCGGTCAAGGTCAAAAGCGCGAAAAGGGGCATAGATAAAAATAATTTTGGATAAGGCATATCTAACTTGCGTAGAGAAACATGCCATGATGATAAAGCAATAGAGGCTGTTTATCTTTCGAGATTGTTTTTGCAGCAGTTTGTTGGCAATTTATACAAGGCAGAGCCTTTGTCGTGTAGTTATTCTACATAAAAAGGCGATAACGCTGTAGAAATAGCCAACAAACGCTGCCTGACAGGTTCGGCTAAAAGCGTTTTATTCTTTGTTGAGCAGTATTTGCTTAGAATAACTAGGCTACACACTGCTCGCCGCGACTAAAACGCTTTTATCTCGAACAAAAATTAACCGCGAAAGATAAACAGCCTCTAGGCGTAAAGAAACGTAAAGGGCAGCAAAAGAATTGTAAATTTAACCGGATTTTACCAGCCAAGTCGGCCGGGACTATCTAGTTCTCGCTCTTGACATCCAGCAACTCTTTAATGGACTCGGTTATTTCTTCGATACGGTTAACGTCTACCGGGGCAATAAAAATCGTGTCGTCACCGGCCAGGGTACCGAGAATGCCGGACGCTTCACCCATGCTGTCCAGCATACGCGAGATCAAGGGAGCACCGCCTATGCCGGTTTTTAAAATGATCTGCATATTATTGTGCTTAACGCTCATCACCACAGACTGAATCGCCTGTTTTGACTTGGGTACCGCCAATTCATCCGGCAGTATATACACCATCTGGCTGGACGCATTGCGCGTTTTCACCGCTCCCAGTTTGGATAACAAGCGGGATATCTTCGCCTGCGACATATTAACAAAGCCCTGCTCAGACAAGGCATCGGCAAGCTCGCTTTGAGAACCATAACACTGGGCCTTTAGTAAGGTTTTAAAAGCCAATACCAAATCTGATTCATTCTTTTTGCGACTTGTCATATGTCCTGCTCATTAGGGGTGTATTCCCTGCTATTGTAAAGAAAAAAAATCGAGTTAACAGCCATTTTTTCCGATGCTTCTTTATCCGCCGCCTCCCGTGGCACAGCAATTCATTCTGTCAAGGCTATGGCGGCTTTAACTATATCATCACGCGACGGTAGCACATGATAGGCGGCAGTGCCCAGCGGAATAAAACTGTCCTTGGCGCTAATGCGTTTGATCTTGTCGGCCCCTGCCGCCCTGGCCTCGGCAATTAGAGTAACCAGTGCTTCACTGATCGAGCCGGTTTGACGACATTCCTCGACGATCAGGACACTGTCACACTGCCGTACCTGCTCGATAATGCCGTCACTATCGAGGGGCGCAAGCCAGCGCAAGTCGACGATGCGACAGTCTATCCCCCGCTCGGCCAGCAATTTTTCTGCTTGCCGCGATAAATAGTAGCCATTGCCATAGCTTAAAATGCAAATATCCGTGCCCTGGCCATAGGTGCTTACCGACATATCTATTGCTTGCTCTTCCCGTGCGGGAGGCTCATAGGGGAATGTCCACAGGCCATCACCAACCTGATGCAAATCCTTGGTCATATAAAGGGCGATGGGTTCCAGGAATACCACCAGCCTTTGCTGTTCCTGTGCCAGCCTTACGCTGGTACGCAGCATCTGCACCGCATCGGCACCGTTGGATGGACAGGCGAGAATTAGCCCGGGAATATCTCTAAAAACGGCAAAGGAATTGTCATTATGAAAATGGCCGCCAAAGCCTTTCTGATAGGCGAGCCCGGCAATGCGTATCACCATGGGGTTGGTAAACTGGCCGCTTGAGAAGAAGGGTAAGGTCGCCGCCTCCCCCCGGATTTGATCTTCGGCATTATGAACATAGGCGAGAAACTGGATTTCCGGAATGGGCAGAAAGCCGTTGTGGGCCAGGCCAATCGCCAGCCCCAGAATCGATTGCTCATCCAGCAGGGTATTGAGCACCCTGTTATTGCCAAATCGTTGCGACAGCTTGGCGGTAACATTGTAAACTCCCCCCTTCCTGGCAATGTCTTCACCACAGAGCACAATGTTCTGCCGCTCGGCCATCAGGTCAAGCAAGGCCCAGTTAAGCAATTTGGCCAGGTGCTGCGGTTTGTTCAGGTTATGTTTTTCATGTTCGAACAAGGCCTTACGCTTTGCTTCACTTACCGGCTGTCGGTACTCTTCCATTCTTGACGGGGGGACTATACTGGCCATCACCTCACCGGCAGTTTCCAGTCGAGGGGTCTTTGCCGCCCGTTCAGCCAATTGGGTGACCTTTTGTTCCACCGCCAGATAAAGCGCAATAATTTGCTCGGCATCCATTATGTCGTTTTCAAGCAACAGCCTGGCACTATGTAAAAGTGGATCCTGAAATTCAGTTGCTTCAATATCCTCAAGTTTACGATAGGCAATTTCGGCATCCGAGCCGGCATGGCCAAGCAGGCGCACGGTTTTAACATGTAAAAATACCGGTTTTCTTTGTTGACGTGCTATGGCCTCGGCCTTTTTTGCCGTTTGGTAGGTATCCAGCATATTAAGGCCGTCGCAACAGAAGTAAACCAGGCCGCAGCGATTTTGATAATTGGCCGCTATCCAGCCTTCAGGCGTCCTGGTCGACACCCCTATACCATTGTCCTCACAGATATAAACAACCGGCATTGGGATCGACTGGTAAGTGGCCCAGGCCACAGAGTTCAGGGCCCCCTGGCTGGTGGAGTGATTGGTGGAGGCATCACCAAAGCTGCAGATGACTATGCTGTCCTGGGCGAGTTTCCCCTTGAAAGCCAGGCGTACAGCCAGATCTATGCTAAAGGCTGTCCCCATCGCCTTGGGCAGGTGAGAGGCAATAGTGCTGGTTTGAGGCGGCATCAATAGTGCCTTGCTACCCAATACCTTATGACGACCGCCGGAGATGGGATCCATTTTCGAAGCACAAAAGGACAGCAAGATATCATACAGGGGAGTTTGCCCCGGCACCTGCTTGCTACGCTGAATGGCGAAGGCGCCACTGCGATAATGTAGAAATGCCATATCATCCGGCCGGAACGCCTTGGCATAAGCCGCATTGCCCTCATGGCCCGCACTGCCTATGGTGTAAAAGCTTTGTCCTGTTTTTTGCATAATGCGGGACTGCAAGTCCAGGTGGCGGCTCATCACCTGGCTTTCAAAGATATCAATGACTTCTTCCGGCGTTAAGCCAACATCTTCCGGCCTTAAATGGCAGCCAGGCTCCGGTAACTTGCCACTAGCAACAAGGTGAATAAAATTTTCTCTAACCAGCTGATTCCTGTCTGACATGGGAGCTCCATCTAATGTCCTTGCACAAGGGCTTAGTAACCCGATAACTAGCCATTGAAAGAATCAAGCTCCGCCATTGACGGCACTTGCGAATGACTAAGTCTCTATTTAAATATAGTCGTAAGATAATGAGGTGCTTAAGAAAAAAGCAGAAAGAAATATGACGTAACGCTAAGTTTTTTATGCTGAGTAAATTGCCATTAAAGGTGAAATAAAATAACCGCCCCACTTACACTTTCACACAATTATGAACACTTTTTCAACGAATCCGTAACTGAAATCAACACACTGGCTAACGACAATATAGGCGGGTGTTGGCCTATCAGGCTTAATGTTCAGGCAATTTATTTGGTTATTTATCCTGGAAAAGTCAGCTCCTGCTAGCAAGTTAAACAATAACAATGGATTCAAAATGAAAAGTCTACTGGTCACCAGCCTGGGCATCATAATGCTGCTTCCCCAGGCATCAGCACAACAACTAGATCAAGCACAGCGGCAAGATGCCGATCAGGAAATAGAGAAAATTACCGTCAATGGCCGAAGAAATCAGGCTAATACCGAGGTGACGGTGGAAACGGAAAAGCTGCTAAAAATTGCCGGCCTGGACAATGATCCGCTTAGCGCCGTCTATAGCTTGCCCGGTGTTGTCTATGCCGGCGGTGACGATGGCGGCGAGCCGGCTATCCGAGGCTCTTCCCCCGACGACAATGCCTTTTATATCGACAATATGCCGGCGGGTTATATTTTCCACCTGTTTGGCGACAGCATTTTTAACAAGAACCTGGTCCGGGACTTTGCCCTGCACCCGGCCGCTTTTGGCAGCCAATACGGCAATGCCACGGGTGGTGTCTTTGATGTGCAACTCAGGGATCCGCGCAACCAGGGAATCACCACGACACTCGATGCCAGCATGCTAAAAACCGGGCTTATGGTGGAAGGCGGCATTACCGAAGATCAGGCCTTTTATTTCTCCTATCGACGCAGCCTGATCCACCTGTTCTTACCCGAGGGGGAAGAAGAAGACGGCTATACCGTATTTAAGGCACCGGTCTGTGACGATTACCAGGGCAAGTATCAGTGGCTGATAGGAGACAATCAAAAGCTGACCTTTACCCTGGCCGGTGCCAGTGATGTCGGCGGCATCAATATCTCGGCGGCCTCGGAACAGGGGCGGGTCGACCCCGACCATATCGGTGATTTAAAGGTGAAACACAGGTTTGATAGCCAGAGCCTGTCCTGGCAATACTTTGGCGACCAGCAAAACACTTTCAGCGTAAGCTTTGCCCATACCCTGGATACAACTAGGGAATCCTTCGGGCAAGGCCAGTTTATCGAAGCAGATGAAGACAAGTATAATCTACATATTTCCTACCTGACGGAATTTGATAACAATCACAAGCTCACCCTGGGCAGCGAAATCCAGCAAGCGGAGGTGGATTATAGCTTTGATGCCATCCCCTATTACTGCACGGATCACGATGCCGACTGTGAAAGCAAAAAAGGTGAGCGTATCCAGGACAAAGACACATTGACCAATAGAAATTTTGCCCTGTATATTAATGATACCTGGATGCTGAATGCCGACTGGCAGCTGGATCTCGGCCTGCGCGGCGAATACAACGACTATACGGAACAAACTTTTGTTCACCCCAGGGCCGCACTCTACTGGTTTGCTACCGACAAGCTGACCATAAACACCAAAGCCGGTACCTATAACCGTTTTCCCGATATAGATACTGTCTTGCGTAAAATCGGCAACCCTGAACTCAAGTCACCGAAAGCAAGCCACTACGCCATAGGCTTTGAATACCAGCTGGATGACTTCTGGCGTACCACAGTCGACCTCTACTACAAGGACTTGGGGGATATGGCGCGTTCCCTTGACGAAGAAGATCCCAATGTCCAACTGCGCTATAGCAATGATCTTTCCGGTACCGCCAAGGGCATAGAATGGGTGATTCACCGTGATGAGCAGGACGGCTGGTATGGCTGGGCATCCCTGAGCTGGTCAAAGAGTGATCGTACCGATGAATATACCCAGGTAACCACGGAATATTATCTGGATACGCCCCTGTTGGCCAACCTGGTGGCCAATTACAAGCTCAATGAACGCTGGGACTTTGGCATACGCTTTACCCTGCGTAGCGGCGCCAAGTATACCCCTATCATAGGTTTATACGATAACCCGGATCATCAAGGCCACTATCTACCCCTGTATGGCGAGCTGAACTCCAAAAACCTGCCTGTATATCATCGCCTGGACCTACAGGCCAACTACAAAACCCAATACTGGGGACAAAGCGCCGAATGGACCTTTGCCGTTATCAACGCCCTGGCCAGGAAAAACATTTCCGGTTATTACTATGCCCCGGACGGCAATGAAACCCTGACCGATTACAAGATTGAAGGGGAAGAAGGCATAGGCATATTCCCTTCCATTGGCCTGAAGGTTACCTTTTAGCCGCCCTAAGTTCATGGGCTGCCCGTTTCAGTTAAAAATCTTTCTCTGAGATTAGATTATCCGGATTCGGTAGCCCAAATATTCTTACAATTTTTAAACAATTTAGCCGCCCCTCTAACCTGCAAAATACCAGTTACATTTGTTACCATAGGGTTACAACCAGTGCTCGCTGCCAACAATCTAATTAATAAGAAAAAATGTTTATCCAAGTCCCTCATCGCCTACGTCAAAGAGAAGGCATACAGCAATGAAGATAAAGTCGGCCTCTGTGGCCTTTTTGCTACTGTTTAGCTCCCTGCTTTGTGCCGCAGAGCCAAGTCAGCAAACAGAAGACAGCAAGGATGATTTTAGCTGGCAATTTATGCTCGGCATGTCTGCGGTCTCAGATCCCACCATTCTTACCGGTGTCGAACAAAATGATGTCGATGATTACCTGGCCCTGTCCCTTATCCTGGATGTTTATTACAAGGGCTTTTTCATTCAGGCCAATCACAGGCGGGCAGGGGGATTGCATTTTGGTTCAGAACTGGGCTACCAGCTGGAAAATAACGACAAATGGGCACTGGATATTATCGCCAAGACCTATATCCCGGGTTATAGCCCAAAAGAGCTGATCGAAGACCAGCCGACACCGATTCCTGTTATGGAAGGACTGGACAACAGATCCATAGGTAATGGCCTGGCCCTTCGTTACTCCCATTTTAATGAAAACGCCTTGCTGACCGTAGATCTGGCGACACTGCAAGCCACCAGTGCGGCAGATGGCTGGCTGATTGAGACCTTCTACAGCCATTTGATTCCCTACAAGAATTGGGACATCTATCTGGGTGCAGGCCTAACCTACTACTCCAAGGAAGTGACAGATTATTATACGGGTATAGATAAAGATGAAGTCTCGCCCATCCGTCCTGCATACAAGGCCGGTGACTCACTCCTTGCCCAGGTTGAAGTCTACACCCAGTATCCGCTATCCAAACACTGGACCTTTAACGCCGGTATAACCCAGAATATGTATTCGGCGAATATCACGGCCAGCCCCCTGGTCGAGCACCAGAACCTGACAGAAATTTTGGTAGGTCTGATTTATGTGTTTTAGGCTCGGCATATTTATGGCGATGCTTGTGCCCTTGTATAGCCCGGCTTTACAGGCACAGGATAGCAGAGGCAAGGAGGCCAGCTTTAGTGTCCAGCCAACCCACTGCGTGGCACTAAACCAGGGCCGTAAATGTTTTGCCAATATCAAGCTAAAGTGGCAGGCACAAAGCGCGGGGAATTATTGCATAGTGCAAAAAACCGATAGTCGCGTGTTGCAATGTTGGCAAAACAGTCAGGCGAGCCTAAGCAAATATGAATTTGAATCCGATAAAAAAATTGTTTATCAATTGATCCATCAAGATAGCCGGGAGATCATTGCAGAAACTGAGGTGAATGTCAGTTGGGTGCATAAATCAACCCCGAGAAAAAGGCGCTGGCGATTATTTTAATGGCGACTCCTATGAAGACAGAAGATAGAATATTACTGGTTGAAGATGACATTTCCCTGGCAGACTGGATCTGTGAATATTTGACCGAGCAAGGCTACCGGGTTGAGCATCTAGCCCGAGGTGACCTGGTACTGGATAGCATCCAGCGGCAAAGCCCGGATCTGATCCTGCTCGATGTGATGCTGCCAGGCATTAACGGCATAGAAGTATGCCGCCAGGTGCGCGATACATCTAATATTCCCATCATAATGTTAACCGCCAGAGCCGATGAATTTGACGAGGTCATCGGCCTGGAAGCCGGTGCCAACGATTATGTAATAAAACCGGTTCGGCCAAGGGCCTTATTGGCCAGGATCAAGAGTGCCTTGAGAGTGCAAACGCTGCAGCAGCCAAGCACCAATAAGATAGTCCATGGCGACCTGGCGATTTTCGAAGATGCCAAGCGTGTTGTTTACCGTGGTGAAGAAGTTAATTTGTCCACTAACCTGTTCACTTTCCTTTGTTTTCTTGCCAGGCATGCCGGCCAGGTGGTTGATCGCGACAAGGTATTCAAGGAATTAAAGGGCAGGGAATATGACGGCCTGGACAGGCGCTATGATGTGATGTTGTCAACCTTAAGAAAAATCTTTGCCGATGATCCGCAAAAACCGAAAAAGTTTAAGACCATCTGGGGCAAGGGCTACCTTTTTGTGGCAGACGCCTGGCAAGAGCATGAATAAAGCATCAGGTTTAGTGCCGCTGTGAAACACCTTTATTTCAGCATCATTTTTACCGTGCTTGGCTCGCTGTTTTTAGTGGGCTGGGGGCTGGACCAGTTTGTCGCCATTGGCAGTGAAAACCAGGACAGTCAGGAAGTTCAGCATTACAAGCAATTACTGGAAGGCTTCCATCAGGAACTGTCTCCCTTGCCAGAGCCGGCGCTGGAGCATAAACGCAGGGCGCTTGAACACTTTTACCGGGTCAGCATTTATCTGGAACCCTCCGCCAGCATTGCCCTGCCCTCCCCTTTGCTCGAGCAGCTCTCACGCCCCGGCGGCTTGCTGTTATCCTCGGAGTCCGACACTTATCTTTTACGCCAGTTGGCACAACACCCTGGTACCTTGTTAAAACTGGAGGTGCCAACGCCGGAAAGAACTAACCTGCAACAGGATATGCTGCTGACCTTGTTCTTATATGCAGGCGTTTGTGCCATCGTCATCGTCTGGCTGTTACCCCTTACCCGCAGGCTGTATTTGCTCAATGAAGCGGCCGCCAAAATAGGGGCTGGCCATTTCGATCAAAGAGTGCCCAGCAGCAAATTCTCCTACATAGGCATGCTGGAAAACAGCTTTAACCGCATGGCGGATCAAATAGAAAAACTGATTGCCGACAACAAAATCCTGGCCCGCAGCCTGTCCCACGACATTAGGACCCCGATGGCCTGCCTACGCTTTGGCATTGAGGCGGCGAAAGAGACGCAAGATCAAGATAAGAAGGACAAGTATATCACTCGCATGGATGACGAACTGACCCGGATGGAGGAAATGACCGCCGCCTTTTTGGAATACGCCAGCCTGGAGCGCCACGGCTTTCATCTGCAACTGGAACCCATAGATCTTAATGCCCTGGCTGAATCGGTCGGCAATGACTGCCAGCAACTGGCACAGCAGCACAATATAAGGCTCAGTTACCGGTTAACTGACATGGAACAAAAATCCCGGTTGGATTTCCATTGGAGTTATCGCGCCATCCAAAACCTGATCGGCAATGCCGTTCAGCATGCAACAAGCGAAGTCAGGCTGACTCTGGTTCCGGCAAACCAGCATGTTAAGCTGTTGGTTGAAGACGACGGCAAGGGAATTCCTGCAGATAAACTGGAACAGATATTCGAACCCTTCGTCAAACTCGATGTAAACCGCTCACGAGAGCAAGGCCATTTTGGCCTTGGGCTGGCCATTACCGCCAAGGTCATGAGCTGGCACAAGGCCAAGGTAACGGTGATCCAGTCACAAAGCCTGGGGGGCGCCTGCTTTATATTAACTTTTCCCCTTTGCAAGTAACCCAGCTGGGGTAAATAAGCACTTATTACCCGATGTGGGAATGCGACAAATACGAGAAAATCATAAAAAACTCCATGTTTTGACTACCCTGGACGAATGGTTTGGCTTAACCTACAGACAAGATAAAGACTTGGCCAGGGAAAAAATTTCACAACTGGACCAGGCAGAAGTTAGCAAAAGCTAAGATAGATACCCAGCCCAATGACAAAAACCACTGATAACTCAATACTTTCTGATGTGCTTGCTGCCTATGGTTATGCACTGGAACAATGTACCGTTACCCCGCTAGGCAATGGCCATATTAATACCACTTACCTGGTTCAGCATAAGCAGGAGTTTTTTGTCCTGCAGAAAATCAATCACCATGTGTTTAAACGGCCCGAGGTCGTGGTCAATAATGCACAATTGATCAATGAGTATTTGGCAGGGCAACAGGCATCTGGCCTGTATGCCCTTGCCAGCATACGGCAGGTCAGTAACCAAGCCGGCCGTGTGTTAACGGAAATTAAAGGCGAGTATTGGCGCATCATGAGCTATATTGCCGACAGCTATACGCTGGAATCGGTAGAAAATAGCGAAGACGCACTGAACACTGCCTCGGCCTTTGCCAACTTTAGCGCCGCACTGAGCAACTTTCCCGCCGAGAGCCTGACCGAGGTGATCCCGAAATTTCACGATATCCGGCATCGCATGCAGCAGCTAGAGGAGGCGGTAGAGGAAAACCCTAGTGACAGGCTTAAAAACTGCCGGGAGCTGGTACAGTTTTGCCAACAGCAGCAGGATTTTGTCGATCAAGTTGTCGAGATTACCAAAGGCCTGCCGCTGCATGTTACTCACAACGACACCAAGATCAACAACTTGCTTTTTAGCAGGCAGGAAAAGCGGCCTATAGCCGTTATCGACCTGGATACCTGTATGCCGGGTTACCTGATGCATGACTTTGGCGATATGGTCAGAACCTGCTGCTCCAACCTGGCGGAAGACGCCACAAATATTGAACAAATGCGGGTAAGAATGGATATTTTTTCCGCCCTGGCCAAAGGTTACCTTGGCTCATTGGCCGGTAAAATTTCCGAGCAGGAAAAGGAAAGCCTGGTACTGGGCGCCAAACTCCTGCCCCTTATGATAGGCGTGCGTTTTCTTACCGATTACCTTGATGGTGACAACTACTTTCAGGTTCACCATGACAATCAGAACCTTGAGCGAGCAAGAAATCAGATCCGGCTTTATCAGTTGCTAAGGGAAAGCGAAGACAGGCTTAGGGAGATTATTTTATCATCTTGACGATTATAAGCTGGCAGGCATTGACTAAATTGCCCGCCAACTAAAACCTATCATTCAGCTCAGGAGTATTTTACCGCCACTGGTATGCTAAGTACCCGAGAGCCTTTGTGTTTCAACCACAGGTACACCAATACAAATGCCAGAATCACCATAAGGATGGCAAACATAGAGGTTAACGGCGTTTGGAATATAGTGCCTAGCTGGTAACAAAACGTGGCCACCAGGTAAGCAAAGACAAAGCTCCAGATAGCGGCAAATCCGGCCCAGCGGCTGCCCACTTCATTCTTGATCGCTCCCATCGCCGCCACACAAGGGGTATAGAGCAAGATAAACAGCAGGTAGCTAAAGGCGCCCAGTTGGCCGGCAAAGGCATTTTGCATGACATGGTAGGTAGTAATTTCCACTTCCTGCTCTTGCGCCGCAATTTCCAAATCACTGATTTCCCCCACATCCATGCTTAAGGGATCATCCGGTTTAATCCCCAGCAGGTTTTCCTTAATCGTCGCCAAAGCTTCATCCCAGCTATCCTGCAACGAGGGAGCGCCTGCATCATCTTCCTGTCCCGGAGAGTAAAGGCTGTTAAAGGTCGCCACCAAGACTTCCTTGGCAAAGATGCCGGTAATAATGCCAACACCCGCCTGCCAGTTTTCTTCCTTGACCCCCAGAGGAGCCAGCACGGGCATGACAATTTGAGCGCCCTGACTCAACAGTGAGGACTCGCTATCCTGATTGCCGAAATTGCCCTGGCTGTCGATGGAATTAAAAAAGTTCAGCAGACATACTACGGTAACGATAGTTTTTCCCGCGCCCGTAACAAAGCCCTTGGTGCGTTGATAGACACGTTGCGAAATATCGCCAAGCTTGGGCATTTCATACAGGGGGAGCTCCATAATGTTCAGGGAGCTATTACCCGGCAAGGTGGTTTTTTTCAACAGGAAACCTGTGAATATCGCCGCAGCTATGCCAATAAGGTAAAGCAAAAATACCAGGTTCTGGCCGTTCTCCGGAAAAAACGCCGCGGCAAACAGGGCATAAACGGGCAACCTTGCACCACAGGACATAAAGGGCGCCATCATTACCGTGGTAATACGCTCTCGTTCACTGTCCAGCACTCGGGCCGACATTACCGCCGGCACAGTGCAACCAAACCCGACGATTAGCGGCACAAAGGCCTTGCCCGGCAAGCCGATCTTTTGCATCAGGCTGTCAATAACAAAGGCGGCCCGCGCCAGGTAACCTGTGCTTTCCAATAGCGACAAGCCAATAAACAAACAGGCGATAATAGGCACAAAAGTCGCGACCGTTTGCATCCCCGAACCTATGCCTTCCACTATGGTTAGCAGCCACATGGGCAAGCCCAGCCCCGAAAGGTAATGCATGGGGTATTCAACAAACAGGCTGCCACTTAGAATATCAAAGAAATCAATAAAGGCGCCGCCAACATTAATGGCAAACATAAACAGCAGGTACATCATGCCTAGAAAAACCGGTACGCCGGCTATCGGATGCAGTATAAAGTTGTCCAGCCTGTCACTAAAACCATTGCTGGCAGATGAAGGTATAAGGGATTTTTCAACGGCGCCGTGAATCCACTGGTGCCTGGCCTGAATCGACTCAATTGCAGACGCCTGTGCCTTGTCGGCAACAGGCTCAAGTGGCCGTTGTGAAGCTTGCCGTACCTTGAGCGATTCCAGCTCTTGATGCACCTTGCTGATACAGACCTTGTCCTGGGCACAGATGGCAATGACAGGACAGCCCAGCTGCTCGGTCAAGGTATCAATATCAACCTTGACGGCCTCTTTTCTATCCGTCTTGTTGAGCACTACCAGCATGGGCACGCCCAGCTCCAATAGCTGACTGGTCAAAAACAGCTGGCGCTTTAGCTGAGTGGCATCAACAACATTGATCAAACAATCTATCTTTTGCTGCTGCAAAAATGCATGACTGATGGTGAGATCCTGGCCTTGCTCTTTTTGCTGGCTCAGGGAATGTAGTCCGGGCAGATCAGATAAAACTGCCTCATGGCTGGGCAGAGTGATATTTTTGCGCTTAACCGCAACGGTAACCCCAGACCAATTACCGACTTTTTGTTTGTCGCCCGACACTAGGTTGAACAGGGTACTCTTTCCTGAATTGGCAAAGCCAACCAGGGCATAATGATGAAGCTGGGACATTACAGTGAAGTTACTTTTATTTGTTGCGCGATTTTAGGCTGAATACTGATCTTGGTATTGTGAAGACGAAACGCCAAGGGGCCATTCCACGGCGCTTTATGAGCCAGTGAAACTTCAGATTTTGGCACAAACCCCTGCTCCAGGAGATAGGCCGCAAGCTTTTCATCTGCTGGCAGTGCACTAATAATCGCTTTTTGGTTTTTTGCCAAATCAGCTAATGTCATATTTACCTAATACCACTAATGATAATTACTATCATTACCATCCTACGCGGACTTGCGCACTTATACAACAACCTTATGCAAAGAAGGGACATTGTCTTGACTTTGATCAAATACCTCCTTCAAAAAACGGCTGCTTCTCCTGTACTACATAAGTGCCGGCAATATATTCACTTCCATAATGCGGCGGACATTGTAGTATTCGCTCTGTCCTTCCTGTCCCTATATGATAAAAGCCAAGCAATCTATGCTCGGCTTTTATCATTATGACTCGCCTTATACCAATTGAAATAAATAATTGACCAACTTAGAGCTTCATTAGCGCGCTTAGAACAAACCAAATAAGTCAAGCATAGTCATTCTATGTTTTATTTATTTGGTGAAGTTATCAGTGCGCTAATGAGCTCCCAAGGGCGAGTTTAAAAGGCTTATAAGCTGCGTTATTGATTTTGATAAGGACCCTACATGGATGTAGGTAATTAGACAATGCAGGAGCAATTGTCCTGAATAACCATTACCTGCAATCAATGCCTTGCCTCTAAGCCTTTTAATTCTCGCTAAGTGATCAATTATTTAATTCACTTGGTATTATTCAGAGAAGCTGAACAGGGCTATATAGCCACCTCTAAAGGTGCTGGTTATGACGTCATTGGGCAGATACTCCTGATATATCTTTAAGATAAAGTAGCCATCCACCTGACCTATAACCTCTATTTCACGTCTGCGCCAGCGCAGGCATATCTCTTCACTTTCATCACAGTAATTTACAAATTCACTGGAATAGGTATTAAAATAATAATCGAGCTTGTATCTATTGCTGTTCAGGCTCCAGGTATAACGACTGATAGAGCTGTCCTGCCACTGGGCATCATTGTAATTGCGCTGTACACCGGAATTATCACCGTTAAATAGCAAGCCAAAATTTGAGTGTAGCCCGGCATCAAATAGCGGAGACTCTATCGGTGCCATAAAGCCAATTGAGTTATCCCAGGTTAAATTCTGCTCTGGGACTAGCAAGGTATCCCGAGCAGCCACCACCACATCTGACTCAAGCGTCTGATAGCTTAACTGCTCAAAGCCCTTAAACTCTCCGGTTTTGCTATAGACAACTGAAACGCCATCGTCATAGTCTAATCGCAACTTATTATCCAAAACCTGCCAGTTGCCTTCTCGGCTGGCTATTACCGAGTCTATGGTTTCAACAAACCGCCCATTTTCGGATAACTCAAATGCCGCCGAGATATAGTCATAATCAACGTCATCGCCATCGGGTGCCTTCTTGATGCTTTCAAAATAGTACCGGCCTGCTGCCATATCAAGTGGGGCTTGATGCGCCAAGTGCAGGGTATCATATTCTATGGTATGAGAGCCTGAATCCAGGCAGGCTGAGTCAGCAAAATTTCCGACAATTTTACGTATATAAACATCATAGTCAGGTGTTGCATATAAAAACTTGAAAGACATATTTTGTGATGAAAAGCTCACTTGCTGATTGGCATTGTTACCGCAATAAAAATACTCATGGCGAATGACATCCGTTGCGTTTTCCAGGCTGATATCGAGCTGGTCGCTCCCCCTATCCCAGGTAAGTGCCGTATCAACATTTGAGTAAAAGCCTGCTCCTCCTGCCTTTAGGGTTAAATTAATGGTGGAGTGGAGCGTTGATGTTTTTGTCGACTTAAACAAGATATTACTTGTCTGGGTCAAATCGTCCGGGCTTGAGGTCATCTCAGCGCTTTCAAACAAGCTGGCAAAGGCTGAGTAATATTCCACTGATTGCTGTTCACGCCAAACAGAAAGTTGTTTTTGCATGGCAAAGGGTGCCTGCATAAAGGCATTAATGCTGGCATAGCTATCCGGCAGCTCTATGCCATTAGAGGCATTGATCAGTTCGGCACTAACGGCCAGTTTCAATACTATATCACCGTCAAGCAGAAAACGGGCTGTGCTCAAGCCTTCTGAGCTAGAAATAGCTACTCCTGGGTTTTCTTCTTCCTGGACATAATTAACCAGCTCATATTCGGCCGTGGTAATACTGGAGAGATCCTTACCACTGACGGCAAAGGTATCCCCCATTTCCGCCAGGTATCCGGCGACATCGCCCAGATAAGCATACAAAGAGTAATGGTCGGTAACACTTTCTGCGCGAGCAATAATCAGGGCATCCGGGTTTTCTCCATCTATCTCAATGGTAAAGTTGCCCCCAGTATCCGTTGCGCCTGTATATTCCTGTTCACCGACTGCCAGGGTCACCCTAGTGCCAGCCTCGGCAAAGCCCACCAACTTGCCACTAACATTGATGCCGTTATTCACCTTAATGCTAATAAAACCTGAGGTTGAGGCGCCATAACTATCCACCAAGATATAACCAAAGACATCTTCACCGGTAAAGTCGGTGTTTGGTACATAACTAATCTTACCTCCAACAATGCTGGCACTACCATTAACCGGGTCTGATACCGACTGAATGCTCAGGGTATCCCCTTCAACATCCGTATCATTGGCTAGCACATCTATTGTCAGGTTGCCGTTTTTAAATACCCTGGCGGTGTCGTCGTTGGCTATTGGCAAATTATTGGCAACATCCACAGTGATACTGGCCGAGCTCACGGCACCATATCCATCAACCATGGTGTAGGTAAAAGTGTCCAACCCGGAATAACCAGTATTTGGCGTGTAACTCACAACATTGTCTTCCAACACTGCCACACCAAATTCAGCTGCGGCAAGCCCGGAGATAGTCAGTACATCCCCTAGTGCATCGGTATCATTGTCAAGCGGAGTGAATTCTACCGCCTGGTTTTGTGTTGTTGTAACCGAGTCGTCCGCTGCCACGGGCTCAGTATTGACCACAGTAACAGCCACGGTTGCCGTTGCTTCATCGCCCAGTTCATCACGGATAACATAGGCAAAAGAGTCCTGACCAACATAACCTAATACGGGTGTATAGGTCAGCATATTCTCTTCCAGATTCACCGCACCATGGCCCGGGCTTGACGTGCTGACAATCGTCAGCTGATGGTTGGCCTTGGAGCTGTCATTGGCCAGAACATCCAGCTCTATCGCCGTACTTTGCTGAGTTTCCACCAGGTCGTTTTCAGCACCCGGGGCCACATTATTCACAATAACTTCAACTATGGCAGAGTCTGTTGCCCCATAGCTGTCACTGACGGTATAAGAAAAAGTATCCTGGCCGACAAAGTCCTCGGCGGGCGTGTAAGATATCAGGTTGTTTTCCTTGACCAGACTACCAAACGCAGGCTCTGAGAATGCTTGGATGTTCAGGGTATCACCGGAGACATCGAGATCATTGGCTAAGACATCGATGGCAATAACGTCATTGACGTCAATAACTACTTCATCGGCACCAGCAACTGGCACCAGGTTACTGATATCCACGGTGACACTGGCAGAGGCAATTCCCCCCTTGCCATCGGATATTTGATAAGAAAAGGAGTCCTGTCCAGCAAAACCGTTATCTGGCGTGTAGCTTATTGCACCATTACTAATACTAGCCTCGCCATGACTCGCCTGGCCGACCGAAGCAAGAGATAACGCATCCTTATTTGCATCCGAGTCGTTTGCTAAAACGGCGATAACAATCGCTTGGTTTTGTTCGGTTGTGGCCGTATCGGCATTGGCCACGGGCGGGGTATTTACTTTCGTTTTATTGTCATCTTTGGGCTTGTCCGAACCGCCACCACAGGCGCTCAACACCACGGAAAACATAAGGAGCGCAAAATAAGAAGCAATTTTTGAGAGCATTGACAGCATCCGTTATTATTATAATTATTTTGCCGCACATGATAATGAACCAAGGTACAAATGTTAAGTTTTTGTTAAATTATCATTATTAAAGCTCAGCAAAAACTCCCAGCCTAGCTAACAAACCTGCTTCTTTTTATTTAACCTGCCAATATGCTGAAATTAGCTCTCGATTATTTGATAACACCTTGCCTTGAAATTTCGCCCCGCTTTCCACCTTACCTACACCTTTTGGCGTGCCCGTCATCACCACATCACCGTCTTCCAGTGTCATAAAAGATTGAATTTGAGCCAGGATTTCATCCGGCTTATAGATCATCAGTTCAATTCCGCCCTGCTGAATCAGTTTATCATTTATACGAAGCTCCAAGGTCATGGACTGCTCTATTTTCTCTATGCTAACAAATTCGCTCAACACGGCTGAGCCATCAAATGCCTTGGCACGCTCCCAGGGCAGGCCTTTCGCTTTTAACTTGCTTTGCAATGCCCGCTTGGTGAGATCCAGCCCAAAACCGACGGCGCCAAAACGCCCCTCTTGGTAAACAAAACATAGCTCGGCTTCGTAGTGCAAGTCTTCCTGATGAAAAGCATTGACTTCTTTGCCAATCGCCGAATTTGGCTTAAGAAATACCACCATTTCCTCCGGTACTTCATTGTCCAGCTCATTAATATGCTCGACATAATTTCGCCCGACACAAACCAGTTTGGAAGGGGCAATGGCTTTTCCGTCAAGTATAATTGTCTGCAAGTCTTTCTCCTTTATCTCTGTCTCATCTACAATCAGCACAATCAAGGCGCATAATAGCAAAATCCTAACAGGAAAATCATAGTGATAAGAATTCTTCAGCCGCTGTTTTTCATACTTTTTGTACTAGCGCTAGTTGGCTGTTCGCAAACCAAGTTTGATGTGAATAACCAATTTGCCTATGTCGTTAGCTTTTACGACAGCACGCTATCTGTTTTTAAAAAGGGGAATAAAGGCAAGTTTCATTTCATTCCATGATCAAAAACAGTGAATTGGATGCCATTGCCTTAAAGGGGGTTTCATCGGCTAATATCGGTGCAGATGGCAGGTATTTACTGGCGACCGGTGGCGAAGGCGATTCCTTGCTGATTTTTGCCATTAAAGATAATTAACGGTTCATTCATTGAGTAGCAGGTCAACCGCATGTTCGGCAATGGCCAGGCTGGAGGTCAGTCCGGGTGAGTCGATACCAAATAAATTCACTAAGCCTGGCATGCCGTGAGTTTGCTGGCTCTGGATGACGAAGTCCTTAAAGCCTTGTCCCGGCCCCTGCAACTTGGGACGGATGCCGGCGTAGGACGGGTGAAGCTTTTCAACATCAAGGGCTGGAAAGTACTTTCGAATCGCCCGAACAAACTTTTCCTTGGCTCCCGTACTAAATTCATAGCTGAGCTTATTCACATACTGAGTATCAGGGCCAAATTTTAGTTGCCCCCCCATATCCAGCGAGGCATGGATACCCAGGCCATTTTTCTCCGGCACAGGGTAAACCAGCCTGCTAAAAGGGTTCTTGCCACTGTAAGCAAAATAATGGCCCCGGCACCAGTGTAACTCCGGTATATGCTCATTCGCCAGACCGGCTATTTTATTGGCCACCCGCTGACAATAAAGGCCGGCACTGTTGATCAAATACCTGGTATTGAGTTTAAGCGGCTCTCCCTGGCTCTCAAGCTCAAGGATAAAACCCTGCCCGCTCGGCTGAGCCGACAAAAACTCGGTTTGAGCAACAAAAAGGCCGCCGTTAGCTTCCAGGTCCGCCAGCAGCGACTGCATATAGCTGTGACTGTCGACAATGCCGGTGGAAGGTGAAAGCAAGGCACAGGTGGCGGAAAGCTCGGGAGAAAAGTCTCGAATGTCCTTTTGACTCAGCCAGCTAAGATCGTTAACACCATTAATTGCCGCCTGCTCGACAATACGCGCCAGGTAAGCCTCTTCCTCGGCATTGTGTCCCACCAGTAGTTTTCCCAAACGGTTATGGGGTATATGACGTTGTTGGCAGTAGTCATATAGCTTATGTTTACCACTGACACATAACCTGGCCTTTAACGAATCGGTTGGATAATAAAGGCCGGCATGGATCACTTCACTGTTACGGCTGCTGGTTTCCTCACCAAAACTGGTATTTTTATCTATGACTAAAACATTGGACAGCTTTTCACTCAGGCGAGCCGCTATGGCCAGGCCAACAACGCCTGCCCCTACCACTATGGCATTTACCGAATCCATCGACTCTGCTCTCCTTTTGTCCGGTCAAAAGTTTTATGGCCTTTAATAATACTGGCTATTCCTGGTCGTAAGTGCAAGCCGGGTTAAAGAATTTCCCAATAAAAAGCCTCCGCAAAGGAGGCTGAGTTTAAAGAGTGAGTTACTCGGCCTTTTTCTTCTCTTCCAGCTTGGCCTTATGGTCCAGCTGATAAGGCGGTAGCTCCTTGCCATCCCCCTTGAGGTAATGATCCATCCAGCGCATCAGGCGCAGGCTGTAATCATACTGGGCGGCCGCTTTTCTGTTGCCATGGCCTTCGCCCGGGTAGTAAACCAAACGAACGTCCTTGCCCTGTACCTTCATATAACGGTAAAGCTCCATCGACTGTGACGGATGCACGCGCGGATCGTCCTTACCGTGCATGATCAGTAGTGGTGTTTTTGACTGACCGGCCCAATAGATAGGGCTACGCTCAAGATACCATTGCCATTTGTCCCAAGGATAAGAGCGAGCATGTACCAGGTTCATCTCGTTGGAAATATCCGTGGTACCAAATTTGGACAATTGATTGGCGATACCGACAAACATCACGCTGGCAGCAAAATGCTCGGTCAACTTGGTTGCCCCCCATGCCGAAGCATAGCCGCCGTATGAACCACCGGTAATGCCAACCTTTTTCTCATCTACCAAACCAATTTCCACAAAATGGTTTTTAAAGTCGATTAAGTCATCAAATTCCTTGCCGGCGTAGTCATTCTGACCCAGCTTGGAATATTCCACGCCCTTACCCGTGCTGCCACGATAGTTGGGATGGAAAACCGCATAACCCTGTGCCGCCGCCATTTGTCCGGGACGTGAATAGCGAGTGATCCAACCGTCTTTATCATGGCTTTCCGGGCCACCGTGTACCGTCATGATCAAGGGATAACGCTGGCCTTGCTTATAATCCAGAGGATAGATAAGGACACCATCGATCTCGACACCATCGCGGGCCTTGATGCTGATGGTTTCCTGTTTCGCCAGGGCCTTATCCGCTAGCCAGGGGTTGGTTTCGGTCAGCTTTTTCGCCTTGTATTTGCTGCCACGCAGCATAAAGACTTCGTTCGGATGAGTGGCGGTATTGCCGCGTAGCGCAATGGTTTTGTCCGAATCGGAGACGCTCAGGTTACCGGCGATAAACCTGCCTTCCTTAACCAGGGTCTTGTATTTGTTTGAGCCCACCTTGATCTTGGCAACCTTGGTTTGAGTACCAATGTTGGCGGTAAAAAACAGATTATTGGACTTATTGGCCCATTCAAAATCACTGATATGGCCGGCAAAACCAGGTAACCAGTCAGACACTTCGCCGGTTTTTACTTTGGCCAGGAACAAACGGCCGGTGGCCGGATCATGCTTGTCTTCCGCCCCCAAGATGGCGATATATTTGCCGTCATGGGAAAACTCCGCCGCCCCCAGCTTGCCTTCTGTGGCATAGGACTGAATGATCTTGTTTGCTAGGATATCAAACAAGTGCCATTGCGACTTCATATACTTGTCATCGATCAGTGCAGAAGGCTGGGTTTTCACCAAAAGCCTATCCCCTTTCGGCGACCATTGTACCGCTGACACATAATCTTGGATTTCAACCGCTTCAGGTGTTAGTGCCTTATCTGCCACTTTTAAGTCGACAATATGAAGAAACTGGCTCTTCAAATCTTCTTCATATACTTCCGCCTTAAAGCCCAGTTCTTTTAGTTTTTTCTCCGACTTGTCTTTTGGCGCCTTGGCCAATAACGCCACTTGCTTGTTGTCAGGACTTAAAACATAGCCGCTGATGCTGGTGTCTTTCAGTGACAGTACCTTGGTGGCCTGACCGCCCTTGACCGGGATCTGGTAAAGCGAGGTGAACTTGTCTTCCTTTTGTTTGGTCAGGAAATAGATGGTTTGCCCGTCTGCGGCCCACTGAATGGATTTAACCTTGGCCTTGCCGGTAATATAGGGACGCTCCACTCCTTTATCATCGACCAGGTAAAGTTCGCTCCAGCTGGTGCCGTCCTTTTCGACATAAAGTTCACGCGGGACATGGCGGATAAACGCAAAATCGTCTCCACTTGGACTCACCTGAACCTGGCCTACCTGTTGCATTTTTGCCAAGTCTTCGGCCGTAACTGTGTTCGACGCCATGGCCGAACTGCTGGCAAGAAAAATTGCCATGGAAATTGCCGTTTTTATTAGTTTCATTTGCCTATTGTTATCCTTAATTTTATTCTACGGGGCCATGATACCAAGTTGATTTAATTAATTGACCACTTAGCGAGAATGAAAAGGTTTATAGGCAAGGCATTGATTGCAGAGAATGGTTATTCCCTTGTCAAAATCAATAACGCAGCATAGAAACCTTTTAATCTCGCACTTCGTGAGCTCATTAGCAAACTGATAACTTCACAAAATGAATGAAATATAGACTAACTATGTTTAAATAATTTTGTTTGTTCTAAGCTTGCTAATGAAGCTCTAAGTTGATCAATTAATTAATCAAATTGGTATTATTGGATGCGCCGCCATTTTATGACGTTTTATTTATCAATAAAATAATAATCCCTCGATTTACGACGAATAGAGAATAAAAAGAGACAAAGAAGACTTCGCCGCCATGACCCTAATCGCCTTTATGATGATCATCGGCATTGTTTTCCAGGGCCTGGCCGAGTCCTTTATTTCACTAATTATATACAGCCGGGTGCTCAAGCGTATCGATGAAAAACAAAAGCAGAAGCAAAATATGAAAACTTTAGAAGTAAGTGCATAAACAATTAAAGCTCATTTGAAAAGGCCTTAATTGAGGACCTTTTCAATAGTTACATTCCTTCTAACCTTTCTTAAAGGATAACTACGGATTACTACTTTTGTGGGTTGACGCAGTACCAAGCAGATCATCAAGCTGCAATTTTTTTAAAATGGCATCTGTGCTGTTGATTAATTGTCGGGTTGACTCATTTTCCCAACAAACTAAATTTTCCTGATGGACTGATAGGGGGGACCCTTTCTCAAACCAAAGCTTTTCTGTCAGCTTCTGATCAATAACAAGATATAAGTCGGGGACAAAAACCAAGAAGGCATCGGCTCGTCCTTTCATCAATAAGCCAATCTGCTGCTCAATATTATTGACGACAAGGCGTTTATTCTCAGGCAATTCGTTAATTTTCCCTCCGTATGTGTAGCCCCTCTGAACCGCCACTAAATCCAGGTTTGAAAAGTTATCATCTTGGTAGTGTTTCCCTTGTTTTTTACTGACAAGATAAACCTTTGCATAATTAACTGGCGATGTTTGAAGGTAGTTGCCCTTAACGGCTAAATATCTGATTTCTGCCGGGAATACGCAATCAAAGTGTCCTTCGAAAAAATAGCTTAGTGCTCTTGCCGGTGGATAGTAAAAAGTTCTGACGGGGACATCTAGCCTAGCAATGATCTCTTGCCACACTCTATCATAAGGAAACGCTTTGTTTTCCTGCAGATTCTCTATCAGAATATTGGCAATTTTAATTGGCTTAGGTTTCTGTTCGAGAGGCGATAATGACCAAGCGTCTCGGCTAACAATCAAGCAAATAGAAAATATCAGGCAAAAGGCATAATTCCTGAAGTAGAGCATGTTGAAATTCAAATTAATGCCTTTAATAAAAGACCGAGCAATTGATACCTATAAGAATAGCACTTGGCCATTCACCCTAGAGGTCAGAAAAGCGGCTAATTCATAGCACGCTTTTTCGCCATATTGCTAGCCAACGCACTAACTATATCTTTCCAGCTGATCACCCCCTTGGGGGAGTTGTTTTCATCGAGCACGGGGAGGCAGGATACCTGTTTTTCCTGAAAAGTGGATACCACATCAAAAAGACTCGCATTTTCTCGTACCGCACAAACCTTACGCGTCATGATCTGGTGTGCCTTAAGGTTTAACGCCGCCAGATCCCGGGTCGTCTCTATCGGTGTCCCCAAGGTGGAATTAACGGATTTCAGATAGTCACGGTCGGACACTATCCCCACCAGCTTGTTATCCTCAACCACCAGTAGATGATGAAAGCTAACCAGATCAAAAATGTCCCGAATCGTTGCCAGATCGTCGTCCATGCGGATAACAACCGGATCTGTGGTCATGATATTCTGTAATGACATTTGTAAAACCTCAATCTATCTATTGTTTGGTCAAAAGATATCTCAGTATATCTATCGAAGAGACCACGCCACTGATGGCTTCGCCGCTGGAGACCACCAAATGATGGATGCGATTTTCTACCAATAAACTGGCCGCCTCTTTTATGGAGATATCGGCATTAACATCAATAATCCCGTGAGAGCAGATTTCCCAGGCATGCTCGAGCCTGGCATTGCCTTTTTCTTTATGAAATTTCAAGATATCGTAATCACTGATGACGCCAAAGCACTTGTTGTCGGCATCGACTATGGGCAGAAAAGATAATTGGTTTTCGGCGATAAAAGACTCAACCTCGCCAATGGAGTCATCAACATTGGCAACAATGACGTTTTTTTGCATTATTTCGGAAATACTTGTATCCATAACCACCCCCTAAATCATATAGACTATTGAAATAAAATAACTAATTTAACTTATGGAATACGGCTTGAGGGAATGTCTTACGTGAGTGTATACCTATCAATCCGTGAACCTGTCGTTGAAATTGCTTCCTTTCGTTAACTTTTTACTTATTTAAAAGCTAGACCTAATTTAGGCTTTATGCAAACACGGCCTATATAATCGAGAGGGACATAAAAAGCCTGCATAAGCAGGCTTTCAGTCTAACCATGACTAGCCCTAACTTAGAGGCTGTTGTTCTTTGTTCATATTTTCTGCAATAGGCTATTTTTGATGCTAGCAAAGCAGAATGAACGCCGTTTGGTTATTCCAAATGAGTGACATTCTAATACTGCTAGCGTTAAAAATAGCCATTGCCCATAGGGCTGAGGCCAAAATCGCCATACTCTACGTTGAAAATTGCTGATTTAGATGACTAAATGACACAATTTCCGCCTTGATTAAGGCGATTTTATCTCTCAGCAGAATTATTGAACAAAGATCAACAGCCTCTAGGGCAGTTACCTAATCAAGGCGCCAAATGCTGTTTTAAAAAGCGGTCAAAAGAAGTTAAGGCCTTGACTCTATTGGCCTGTATGCCCAGGTGATGATTACCGTTTTCCAGCTCAATATAATCAACCTGCTTATCAAGGTCGCTCAGCTCTTCATACATTTTACGGCTATGGCTAACATCCACCACTCTATCCTTATCGCCGTGGATCAGCATTAAGGGAATACTTATATCCTTAACGTAATTAATCGGTGATTGTTGCTCCAACACATCATTGTCGGTTCCCAGCTGCTTTTTAACCACCTTGTAGTTAGTAAATTTTCTGGCCTTTCTGACAATATATTTGAGGTCGGAAACGCCAGCAAAGCTCGCGGCACACTTAAAAGTTCCTTGCTGCTTTGCGGCTGCCATCATGGCGGCATAACCTCCATAGCTGGCACCTAGAATACAGATCCTTTTTTCTCCTATCTTCTGGTTTGCCACCAGCCAATTTGCAGCATCCGCCAAATCATCCTGCATGGCGCCCCCCCACTTTTGCACAGACGCCATTTCAAACTCAAATCCATAGCCGGAAGAACCACGAAAATTTGGCTCTAATACCGTATAGCCCCTGCTGGCAAAAAACTCGGAAAACCAGTCAAAGCCACCATAAGTTCTTGCCATGGGGCCTCCATGTGGAATAACCAGGGCAGCATGCTGGTTTGCTACTCCTTGGTGAGGCAAGGTCAAATAGGCTTCTATGGTAAGGCCATCTCTCGCCTTATAGGTCACCTTTTGTTTTCCAGAAAGTTTTTTCTCATATAGCAAGGGATATTGGTCAAGCACAAACTCCAGTGATTTTTTATCTCTATCGCCAAGATAAAAAGTACCGGGTGACTTGGGGTTACTGGTAAAAAGGATGTATTTACGTTCATCCGCACTCATGCTTGAGATATTGTTATAGGCATCGGGAAATGCATGGTTTAGCGCTTTTTGAAATGCCGCATACGAGGGTTCAAAGAAAACCTTGGCATCGCTTGCCTCACCATGATAAATGCCAATGACATCATTGGTTTTTTGTGAGTAAATCAATGAACCTTCAATATCATAGTGTTCATCGGCATAGACCAGTTCCCTGGGCAAGTCCGGCTTAGTGAGGTCGACCTTAAACAGGGCATAACGTCCATTATGATTGGCTCTAATATAGAGCTCATTCGGGTTCAGGCCAAAACCAAGCGGCGTAATATCGGGCGCATCGAAAATCTCATATTCCCAGATATTGCGCCACTCCTTGCTTGCCAAATCATAAAGCCGGTAAAAGATCTTGGTATCGTCTCGGCCAAACCCAAGTCGCACCCGGTTTTGTCTATCCGTCATCCAGTTATTTATATCTGTTTTATTCCGGTAGACTATAGTGCGGCGCTTATTGTTATTTAGGCTGACTTTGTAAACATCCGGCCTGTTTGCCACTTGCAGATCCAGCGCCATCAAAATATGATCGGGATCCTCTGGCAACATATCAATAATATTATTTTGAAATTGAGGCACACGTTCTCGGCGCTTGGGCATCACAACAGTTTTGATTTCTTCTTCTCCGGAAACCCTTATTTTCATTAACCGGGTTTCTGTATATTTCTGTCCCATGTTTTGTACCGGGTAATCGGCACTGAGCAACAACATCTCGTCGTTGCCCCATACATACCAAGCTATCTTGAATTTCTGATTGTCGGTTTTAACGATATAACGAGTCTTTCTCTTTTTAAGATCGGTAACACCAATATAGGTACCACCCTCAATAATGCGTATAAAGGCGATTTTACTACCGTCTGGCGCCAGTTTGACCTGCCTTGCCTGGGGCAGGTTTCCAAATGCTTCAACGGGTAGCAAATCTGCAATGGCTGAAAAACAAAAAAAGAATGAAATGAATATAGAAAATAAGCGAGTCATCCGTGCCTCTTGATATCAATGATGAAAATTTAAAGGGTTAACCGAGGGCGATTATATACCAGAATGCGTCAATTAATACTAAAAGCTTATATATCAAATACTTTTTAATAGTGAAGTCTCGTGTTTATTACGACTATTCCCATAGCGGTTAGCTATCTATGGCATAGCTGCTGCTCACAAGCATGCCTTATGAGCAGCAGCATAAAAGAGCAAAATTAGCTAAAACGGGCCGCCAAATAGTCAAACACGGCGCGAATACCGAAGGCTTCACCGCCGATTGGACGTCCAGGCAAGGCGCGGTTATTCCAGGCCATAACGTCAAAGTGTACCCAGTCGGTATCCTTGTTCACAAATTCCTTCAAATACAGGGCCGCGGTAATGGCGCCACCAAAAGGCACGGTGGCACAGTTGGTCATATCGGCGATCTGGCTTTTCAGCAGATCCTGATAAGGCGAATATAACGGCATGCGCCAGACAGGATCGCTATTTTTCCCGCCTGCCGCCATCAGGCCATTGGCGACTTGGTCACTGGTAGAGAAAAATCCCGGTAATTCCGTGCCCAGGGCAACTCGCATGGCGCCGGTTAAGGTAGCAAAATCAACCAGCAGCTCCGGAGCGTCATTTTCCGCTTCTGCCAGGGCATCACACATCACCAAGCGGCCTTCTGCATCCGTATTATCTATCTCCACCGTCAGGCCCTTGCGGGTGGTCACCACATCACCGGGACGCAGGGCATTTCCGGCAACGGCATTTTCAACCGCCGGCACCAGCACACGCAGCCTGATGGGTAAATTATTCGCCATAATCAAGTGTGCCAGGCCCAAGACGTGAGCAGCCCCACCCATATCTTTTTTCATTAAACGCATGCCGGCGGCCGGTTTCAAATCCAGTCCGCCGCTATCAAAACATACGCCCTTACCCACTAGGGTCACCTTAGGTGCATCTTCATTTCCCCAGGTAAGATCTATCAATCGAGGTTGGTGAACACTCGCTCTTCCTACGGCATGTATGGTAGGGTAATTATGAGAGAGTAAATCATCTCCAACGATTTGGCTGACATTGGCGCCAAAGCGTTCAGCCATTTTCTCTGCCGTTTCGCCCAGATGTTCCGGCATCATATCGCCGGCCGGTGTATTGACCAGATCTCTAACCAGGGCCGTTGCTTCCGCCTGCTTAACAACGCTGTCAACAAGTGTCTGATCATCTATCGCCAATACGGGTAAGGTTTTATCTTCCGACCTATAACGTTCAAAACGGTAACTTCCCACCGTCCATGCAAAGGCTATTGCCTGGTGATATTGGGCTTCTGCCTGCAAGGCATACTGGCCTTGTGGCATCTGAGTGACCAGATCACCACAGGCAAAAAAATCACTTAAGTCTTTGGCGACAAATAGAGCAAGTGCCAACTCACCCTTTACATTGGGAATTAATGACAGGCCCTTGCCTGAAAAGGACGTTTGCCTTAACCAGTTTTGTACCTGGCCTTGCTGCTCTGCCAGCCAGGCTTGATAGTTTTCTGCATCTAAGATAACCAGGGGGGTGCCGTGCGAGTCGGCGATCAGTGTCGGGTTCATTTTTTACCTATTATTTTAATTTTAGCCGCTGTAAACAATGAGCTTTTGCTCCTTGTCGTCTTGCTATCCATTATATCCGGATATCTGAGTATCGCTAGCCGCTGGCAGGCTAACCAATATCAATTCTTGCTCTTTTATTGTCTAAATCAAGAAAACTGTCCTGGGAAGGCTTGATCTTTTACTTGACCTATAGATAAAAATAACCTTTACTAAATACAGACCGACTAATCAGTCTAGTGATTTTTAACCCTACTTGGAGTAAGCAATGAATATGTCAGCAGATACAGAGCTAGCGATAGAGCCATTACAAACCTTGTTGAATAAACAGCGCAACGCCTATCAACTGGCTCCTGCTCCATCGGCTCAAGACAGGATCAAGCAGCTTAAATCCTTAAAACATGCCTTACTCAAGCATAAAGACAAATTGGTCGGTGCACTTAATAAAGATTATGGCCAACGTCCGGCAGACGATAGCCTGATCGCCGACATCATGCCCTGTGTCATGAACATCAACTACACAATAAAGCGCCTGAAAAAATGGATGAAACCCCAGCGCCGCCACGCCGGCCTGCTGCTAGCACCGGCAAGCGTAGAGGTCCATTACCAACCCCTTGGCGTTATCGGCATCATGGTACCGTGGAACTTTCCCGTTATGCTGTCTATCGGGCCTTTAATCACGGCACTGGCGGCGGGTAATCGCGCCATGATCAAACTCTCGGAATTTACGCCAAACACCAACAAGGCCATTATCGACATGCTGGCCAGTGTCTTTGACGAAGAGACAGTAGCGGTTGTGGAAGGGGAAGCAGATGTCGCCACCAAGTTCTCGGCCCTGCCCTTTGATCATTTAATATTTACCGGTTCAACCAGGGTCGGTCGTTACGTGATGAAGGCGGCGGCAGAAAACCTGACACCCGTAACTTTAGAGCTGGGCGGCAAGTCACCGGTGATCATAGCCCCTGATATGCCGATTGCCACGGCGGTAGAGCGGCTGATTTATGGCAAGTGCCTCAATGCCGGACAAATTTGTGTCGCCCCCGACTACATCTTCTGCCCACATGACAGGGTGGATGAATTTGTCAGTGAATACCAGAAGAAATACCAAAGCATGTATGGCAAGCAGCAAACCAGTGAGGATTATGCCAACGTCATTAATGAAAACCAGCATGGCCGCCTGCTATCCTGGCTCGATGATGCAAAAGCCAAGGGTGCCAAACTGGTGCCGGCCAATGGCCAGGACATCGACAGAAGCTCTCGCCACCTGGCGACTCAACTGGTCACCAATACCACAGACGATATGCTGTTAATGCAACAGGAAATCTTTGGCCCTATCCTGCCGATTATCGGATACAAGAGTATAGATGAGGCGACTCGATATATTAACGACAGGCCAAGGCCCCTGGCGCTCTATATCATGAGTTTTGATACAGAGACTCAGCAGCACCTGCTTAAACACACCCATTCCGGCGGTGTTTGTATCAATGAAACCGTGTTACATGTTGCCGCCGACGACGCCCCCTTTGGTGGGGTTGGCGCCTCGGGCATGGGACACTACCACGGCCATGAAGGCTTCTTGACCTTTTCCAAGGCTAAAACCGTCCTGAAAAGGGGCAAACTCAATACCGGTACCCTGGTACATCCCCCATACGGAAAATTCATTCAAAAGTTATTGTTGAAAACTTTTTTAAGATAGAATGTCCGGCGCTGGTGGCAAATGCCGCCAGCGTTTATTTTTTTGAGTAGCATATGGCCGTAAGCAAGAAACAGAAAATCCTGGATACCGCATTAGTACTCTTTGTTGAGCAGGGCATCCACTCCACCTCTACCGCATCAATAGCCAAGGCATCCGGCGTTGCCAACGGCACCCTGTTTCATCATTTTCCATCAAAAGAAGACCTGGTCATCAGCTTATACCAAAACCTTAAACAGGACTTCGCCAGGCAGGTAGCACCGCAAGGTATTGCGTCAGAAGATCTTAAACAGCAAGCCAAGTCCGCCTGGGACAAGGCACTGGACTGGACCATAGCCAACCCGCTGCGCCAGCAGTTTTGCCTGCAAGCCGTGCATTACCAGCCGTTAACCTGCCAATTGCAGGCCAAGGTACTGGAGGAGGAGTTCGGCTACTTAAGAAAGCTCATTGAATACGGCCAGCAGCAAAAACTGATCGCCAACTACCCCCTGGATCTTATGCTGGATAACTGCCATGGCCAGTTCCTGACCAGCAGCAGCTTTTTTATCAATCACCCGGAATTGGCAGAAAACCCGGAATACAGGGAAGCGGCCTTTGAGATATTCTGGCGGGCACTAAAGGCTTAATTCGGGCAAGCTGTATATTCCGCTAGGCCACTTGCTGCTTGCCAACAAAAATGTCCGGCACCAGATCCACCGTCTGACAGAGTTTTTCGATATTGGGCAGAAGAATATGCTTGCCCTTCTCCTGCATCAGGTTTTTGTCCTTAAGCTTTTTGAAAATACGTGACAGGGTTTCCGGCTTAACACAAATCTGGTTAGCCACAACCTTTTTGGCAAAAGGCAACTCTATGACCGAATCTCCGGGTTTCTGCTTGATATAGAGCTGGGCAAAATACATCACCAGGCGTTGATCGGCACTCACCTGCGTCAGTGTATCTATGGTGTTCATCAAACTGCCAATACGCTGGCTCATAAAACTCATAATATTGATGGCCAGGTTTGAAGACCTGTGAATAATCGATAGCAATAAATCTTTTTCAATCACCACCAGCTCGCAGCTCACTTCCACTATCCCTGTCATGGGGTATTCCTGCGTCGGCATAAACATCGCCATTTCGGCAATCACGCCGTTGTGTGTAAAGACCTTAAAGACTTTTTCATCCCCTGACGGCATTATCCGGATCAGTTTTACCTGGCCCTTTTTCACCAGGTAAAACTTGTCTGCCGTATCACCCTGATTAAACAGGGTTTGTCCCGCCTCAAATTTCCTGGTTTTTGAACGAGTTAATAGCTCCTGTCTTTCCTGTTCGCTCATGACATTCAATAAATTGGTATCGCTTAGCATTAGAGTTACCTGCATATTAAAGACGCTTGATATTGATCAATAGTAAAATTCTGTAGATGGATAATAATGAGAATCAATATCATTTACAACCATAAATATCATGAAAATTAGTCTGATTAAAGTTTTGCTGCTGATACTCATTACCCTTAACGCCAACAGGGCCATGGCCGAGCAAAGTATTCGCCTGGCCTTACTGGGTGCCAGCGGCCTGGGCAAGTCGTCCCTGCTTAAACTACTGACCGGCATACACAAGCCCTTAAGGGGCAAGTGCCTGTTATTAACCTAAGAAAACCGCCAGCAAGAATACCCTGTTAAAGACAGCCAAGACATAAACAAGATTATCACTCAATTCCAAAACAAAGAGATACATTAATATGCCCTATCCAGTACTGATCACCCTGCACATTTTTATGGCCATTACCTTTATTGGTGTGGTTTTTTTTGAAGTCATTTTTCTCGAGTCGATTCGCAAACAGCTGCCCGGTGATGTTATGCAAAAACTGCAAAACGGCATCACCTCCAGGGCCAGGAAAATCATGCCCTATGTGATGGCCGTTCTTTTTCTCTCCGGCATCGGCATGGTCTTCCACCATATCCAGAGCATGGAGCAGTTTACCGCCTCGTCATTTGGCATCTTGCTGTCATTGAAAATACTGCTGGCCTTTAGCGTGCTCGGACATTTTTTAACGGCCATGTACCTGTCGATAAAAGCAAAGATGAACTGCAGTCGCTTCAAATATATTCACTTAAGTGTGTTTTTACACCAGGTTGCCATCATCTTCCTGGCCAAAAACATGTTCTACATTCACTGGTAAAATTCAAAGGAAAAATCATGTTCCCCCGTCATAACAAATTAACCATCTGCTATTTAACCGCCTGCATTGCGGCGGCAAGCTGTACGGCAGTTGCCGCCAATGACGATATCGCCATAGATGAGCATATAGAAGTCAGAAGCAAGGTGCAGCAGCGCGCCTTTCCAACCCTGCCCGAGGCCAGGGACGAGCTCAGGAAAATTGCCGGCGGCATCAACCTGGTTGAGCTTGACAAGCTACCGGCCAGGCAAGCCACACTTCAGGATGCCCTGGGCTTTGAACCTGGCGTTATGATGCAGAGTTTTTTTGGCGGCAATGACCAGCCCAGGCTCAATATCCGTGGCTCGGGCGTACAAAGCAATCCGGTTAACCGCGGCGTGCAGTTACTTTATGATGGCCTGCCCATTAACGCCTCCGACGGCAGCTTTGTTATCGGCTTTTTGGATCCCAAGTCTGCCAATATGATTTCAGTTTATCGCGGCGCCAACGGCCTGCGCTATGGTGCCACTACCCTGGGTGGCGCCATCAATATGATGGCCCGTAACGGCACCAATAGCCAGTCGGCTATCAGGGCCGAATATGGCAGTGATAATCGTCTTGGCGCCAGTCTACAGCTTGCCGGACAGGAAAAAACCTGGGACTATTTCTTGAGTGCGGGCAGCGATAGCTACGATGGCTATCGCCATCACAGCGAGTCCGAGCGCAGCAACTTTTCCGGTAATTTTGGCTATGCCTTTAGCAACAATATCTACAACCGCACCTATATCAACTACAGTGACAACACCTTTGAAATTCCCTTTGTGGTACCCAAGGCACGGGCTTTAGCAGATCCCAAACTGGTGATGGGCGACGGCGACACGCCCATGGACATCTTGCTTAACGTCTACCAGCGCGATCCCCACAGGGACTCTCAGCAAATGCGCCTGGCCAATAAAACCCGGATCAGCAATGGCAATTCGCTACAGGAAATCGGCCTCTTTTATCAGCAAGTAGATGATACCTTTACCGCCCCCCTTAAGCACAATGTCACCGACAGCCAGGACTATGGCCTGGAATATGCGTTTATGACCAGTGGTGACTATGTTTCACAAGAAGATGATTTTTTAGTCTCCCTTTCCGTTAACCGGAGCGATATGGACAGAGACTATTATGCCAACAACCCGCAAAATGGCGACAGAATGCAGCGTTTGGGCAGTCAGGAGTTAACGGCCAACAATGCCATTTTGGCTCTGCAATGGCAGGCGGAGCTCAGCCAACACTGGCAGTTGGTCACGGCGGCACAATGGGTGAGCAGCAACAGGGACATTAAAGATAACACCCTGACAACGCCAGGGCAGGATAAGCATTACACCAGCCTCAACCCCAAACTTGGCATAAACTATCATTTCTCACAAGACAGCCGACTGTTTGCCAATATCAGCTCAACGGCAGAAGCTCCCACCTTCTGGGAGCTGGTGTCCACCAATGTCAGCCCGAAAAACCCGCAAGTGGCCAGTGTCAAAATTAATGATCTGGACAAGCAAAAGGCGACGACAATAGAAGTGGGCGGCACGGGACGGTATCAGGGGCTAGACTGGAACCTGGCCATCTATCGATCTGATGTTGATGACGAGCTTATTTCCGTGGTCAGCGACTTTGCCGTCAATGGTCAAACGGAGAATTATCAGGCAGGCACTGTACACCAAGGGGTAGAGCTGGAATTACTGGCTGATATCGCCAGCGATTTCATTATCGACGGTGCGACGCTCGGTGCCAAGCTGGTATACAACTATAGCGACTTCTACTTTGATGGCGGCAAGTACGGTGGCAAGCAGATCGCGGGGATCCCTGAGCATCTGATCCAGGCAGAGCTGCAGTTTAGCACAGACAACGGCTTTTACCTGGCACCCAATATTCGCTGGCAACCGGACCAGGCCCCGGTCGATCACGCCAACAGCCAATACCAGGACGACTACCTGCTGGTCGGCGTAAAGGCTGCCTATCAGGTCAACAACGATTTGCGCATTTATCTGGAAGGAGAAAACCTGACCGATGAAACCTATCAAACCTCCTATGTGATCAGGGGTTTCTCCAGTGAACAGCAACCGACCTTTTTGCCAGGATTCGGCCCCAGCTTTACCTTAGGTATGAACTTTAGGTTCTAAATCCAACGGCATAATACCAATTGAAAAAATAAATTGACCAACTTAGAGCTTCATTAATTCACTTGGTATAAGAACAGATCTTGGTGCAAACACCAGGATCTGTTTAATTAGCTCTTATGCTGATATTAATTAGCTCTTATGCTGATATAAGGCAATGTAGATAGCAATTTTATCCAGGCAAAAGTAAGGCATAAAAAACTCTTAACTATCGGCAATTGCAGTTGCTGACTCGACTTCTGCCAGGCTTTTACCCATCTGCAACAGGCTGGGTAAAAAGATCAGGGTAAAGACGGTACTGACACTCATGCCGCCAACGATCACTGCCGCAATACCGCGATAAAGCTCGGCACCCGCACCAGGGATCAGCAGTAAAGGCAACATACCGCAGATACTGGTCAGCGTGCTCATCAGGATCGGCCTTAACCTTAGGCGCACCGCCTGCTCAACCGCATCCCGACGCAGCAAGCCTTCCATCTCCCCCATGCGTGTTTGATATACCAGGAGAATGGCGTTGTTCACCACCAGGCCCAGTAAAATAATAAAACCTATCATGGTCAGCAAATCCAGGGGCTGGAACACCACCAGGTTGGTAAGCTGCAACAGGGCGATCCCCCCTACGGTTGCCAATGGTATGGTTAACAATACCAGCAGGCTGTCTTTAAAGGAGCGAAACAGGGCCGACATTAACAAGTAAAGTATGATTAATGCCAAAACAAAACTCTGGCTCATATTGGTCAAGGCTTCGGTCAGGGCCTCGGCCGAGCCCCGGTAGGAAATGGCACCATTTTCCGATAATTTGGACATGATCACCGGCTCTGCCTGCTCCTGGATCATGCCAATGGCTTCTTCCAGGCTGACATTGTCGGGCGGTGTCACCTGCAAGGTAATGGTACGTTTTCTGTCGATACGGCGAATCGAGCTTGGTCCGGCCGTACGAACAATATTGACCAGCTCGCCTACGGGTTGAATGCCGGCTTGTGGCGTAAACAGGGGAATGGTTTTCAGCTCTTCCGGCGATTGCCAGTCGGTGGCACGCAAAAAGACATCGATACGCTTTTGACCATTGAAGAAATCCCCAACATAAAGCCCAGTGCCCAAAGCCCTGGAAATGGCAGATACCTGTTGCCTGGTCCAGCCCGCTTCCGCCACCCGCCTTTCATCAGGAATCATCCTCAGTTCAGGCTCGGCCAGGGTCAAACCCGGCGTCGGCCTGATCTGTGCACCGGGTAGCGCCTGGCTGACGACTCCATAGCCGGTTTGTGCCGCCAGGAGTAGCTCATCCACTTCATTGCCCTGAATATCTATATCTATTCTGCGGCCTCCACCCAGGTTACCAAACAGCTCGGACTGGGAAGCAAACGCCATGGTATCGGGAAAACCATACAGTACTTCCCGGTTAATAATGCCGATGATTTCCTTGATATGATCGGCATCCTCGGCCCTGCCCCCCATAAAACCGAAATTGCCGAAAAAGCCCATCCAGGTATGATCGATTTTGGGCGTTTTTTCTCCCTTGAGATAGGGGATCAGGCGGCGGTTAATTTCATCGCTCATTTCATAGCGCGCCGCCTGATAGCTGAGGCCGGGCGGCGGCATAATAAAGGCCTGAAAGAAATTTTGATTACCTTTAGGCAGGTAATCGACCTTGGGAAACAACAGATAACTGCCAAGAAAGGAAAACAGCATAAGCCCGGCCACCCAGCCAAAACGCCTTATCGGCGTCGAGGTGATACGCATTATGCCGCGTGTGATATTATCCCACCAGTGCTCATGAGGATCATCTGAGGATACCTGTTTCAACAACCTGCGCGCCGCAGTCGGTAAGACACTGACGGCTATGGTCAGCGAAGCGACTATCGCCACGGCTATGGTAATGGCCAAGTCGGCAAAAAGCTGGCCGGAAACCTCTTCCAAAAATGCGATGGGCAGGAAAATGGCGACCGTGGTTGCCGTCGAGGACAGCAAGGCCCCCCATACCTGTGTCGTTCCCTTCAGCGATGCCTGCTCAGGCATAGTGCCTCTTTCCCTGAGTCTGACAATATTTTCCAGCACGACAATGGCGGCATCCAGCACCATGCCAACGGCAAAGGCCAGGCCCGCCATGGAAATAATGTTCAGTGTGCGCCCCGCGCCGTACATCACCACCAGGGTGACCACCAGAGAGATGGGAATGGACAGGGCGACAATCAGGGTGGCCTTAAATTTTCTTAAGAACCACCACAGCACGATGATGGCCAGGATAATCCCCAGCATTAAATTGTTTCGCACCAGGTTCATGGAGCGGCCAATATAGATGGTTTCATCATACATCTGGATCAGTCGCAGACCAGCCTGTTTTAACGGTCCCTGGTTAAGCTCATCCCTGGCCAGTTGCAGACCTTCCATGACCTGAATAACATTTACCCCCTGCTCTACCTGGGCATTCATGGCGATGGCCTGTTCACCATCCAGGGTCAGTACGCCGACGCGATCCGCCAATGCCATCTCCACGCTGGCCACGTCCCTGAGTAAAATGGGTTGACCGTCGCGCCACTCCAGCACCATGCCCCGCAGTTGCTCGGCACCATACTTGCCGGAAAACCTGAGTGTGTACTTACGCCTGCCGACTTCGTTAAAGCCGCCTGAGGTATCATTGTTATTGGCGAAAGTGCTGGCGAGCTCGGGAATATCCAAGCCCAGGTTGGCCGCCTTATAAGGGTCAAAGGTGATGCGCAGTTCGGTTGGCAAGCCACCAAAGGCATTGACCTGAGAGATGCCTTCAACCCGTTCCAGCCGGGTTTGTATTATCTCCTCGACATAATCCTGGTAACTTTCTATCTCCCTGTCGTTGCCCGCCCTTGTCTTTAACGCAAACCAGGCAATGGCATCAAAGGTACTGGCACCGCCGACGGCAATCACGGGTTCGGTGGCGTCGGGAGGATAGTTGGGCACCTGATTGAGGGCATTCATCACATCTATCAGTGCCCGTTCAAGATTAACCCCGGTTTTATAACGTAGGGTAATGGTGCCATTGCCCTGGCTGGAATTGGACTCCAGGTATTCCAGGCTTTGCAAGCCCTTAAGGACATCCTCCTGGCGCTCGACAATTTCTGCCTCTATCTCTTCCGGCGCCGCCGCCCGCCAGTTAGTGGAGATAACAATGCGTGGCTGGCTGATATCAGGCGTCAGTTGTACGGGCAGCTTGAATAGACTAATGGCACCAAACAGCGCCACCAGCAGTACGGCCACAATTACTGCGGTAGGATTGTTTAAAGAAGCCGCCGTTAACCTCATTATTTACCCGATATCAGAGACTGGTTATTGTTCTTAATGTTAACCTTTTGACCCGTCCTTAGCCTTTCACCGCCGCGGATAACTATTTTATCGCCGGCACTTACGTCACCGATCACTTCCACCAGACTGCCCTCGCCTATGCCCACCCTAACATCCAGCTGGTGTGCCGTATTTTCACTGTCTATTTTAAAAATACTGATAGCGTTGCGCCTGAGCACCAGGGCATCTCTTGGTATCGCGATAACCTCTTTACTTTCTCCGGTCGCCACTGCCGCCTCAATATCCAAGCCTACCGGCCAGTCAAAAGGCGACATATCCACCCTGACTTCCATCAAGTGAGAGCGAGAGTCGGCCACAGGGATCAGTGTTTTAATGGCCGCCTCACCCTGCCCAAGTGGCGAGCGTACGGCCAGTGAATCACTTTTTTTCAGATATTGATAGGAAGTCAGGGGAGCAAACAGAGAGGCTTCCAGGTTGGCGGTTTCCACCAGACGGACAATGGCCTTGCCTTCGGCAAGGTATTCACCCTGATTGCTTAACCGCTCTACCACTATCCCGTCAAAAGGTGCTCTTAACTGGGTATAAGCAAGATTCTGCCGGGTTTGTGCCAGACGGGCCTCTGCCGCGGCCAGCTCTGCCCTGGCAATATCTCGGTTGGCAACCGCTTCCTCCAGCTCGGTTTCCGCTATCAGTTCCTTCCTAACCAGGGATTTTTTTCTACGTACTTCTGCCTGTTCGAAAGCCAGTTTGGCCTGACTGTTTTCAACATTGGCCTGCTCTTCCCTTAGCAGCAAGGAAAGCTGTGTGTCATCTAAGCGAGCTATAATCTGATTTCTTTTAACCTCGGCCCCGAGCTCCGTCAGTTGGATCAATCGACCCGATACTTCCGCTGCGATATTGGAATTATTGCGACTAACCACGGTACCCGAGACCCAGGCAACCGGGGATAAGGCCTTTTGCTCGGCAAGCGCAATATTGACATTGGCGGTGGGGCCTTGCTGCGTAAGGCCTGTGCTGCTATAAACAGCCAGCAGGGTGACCAAGAAAACTTTCCCTTTGCCTGTGCATTGATATAGCTGACTCAGGCACCTTATGGACAGCCATCGAATAAAGCTTGGCATGCAGTAATTTCTATTAAAATCTTGAGGTTACTCATAACCATAGCACAAATTAAATTAATCGTGATGAAAAACCAGGCAAGTTCCCACCGGCTTCCCTGATTAATAGAAGCCCCTATAAACAGGCAATTTCGGCTTGCAGCTTTTCCTGGTAGCGACTTAGTTCTGCCGTCCTCTGTTCAGGCCCAATACTCGCGGGTCCATGACAGATAAAAGGTTCCAGACAGTCCATTTTCATATAGGCAAAGATATCCCCCGCCAGTCCATTGATTTTGTCGAGATAGTAGGCCTCTTCCTGCTTATTGGCGGCCCCTCCCGTGGTTACCGATAGCAGCAGAGATTTATTTGCCAGCTTAAATTGGCCGCCATAGGCGAAGCCCCGGATCAGGACCCTGTCTACCCAGCCCTTTAGCATGGCCGGCATGCTCCCCCACCACAAGGGAAACTGCAGGATAACCAGATCGGCATCTAATAGTTTTTGCTGCTCTGCGGCTATGTCCCGACTCAGGGCCTGGCTTTCAAGCGCCTTTGACTGTAGTGGAGCCACACCTTGGTAGGAATCTTGACTGGGATATAGACAGTCTTTTGCTCCCAGGCTGGGATTAAAGCCCTGCTGATACAGATCAGAAACCGACATTGTCCAGCCGGACCGATCAAATTCTTTGGCGGCAAGGCGGCGTAAGGCAAAGTTAAAAGACTGCTCAAATGGGTGGGTCGTCACCAGATGTAGGTTGGGTTGCATTAAATATTTCCAGCAAATGAATTAGACTGCCAGCCTAATCATTCTCTACCTAAACAACCAATGAAACCTTTTTCTTGATATGAATTTAATTCATCAATGAGTAGAGCCAGTGTTTTAAAATCCGTACATATTTGTCGTTTTTACGCCGCTTGTGCCAGTGAAAATAAAAGCCTTCATTATCAAAGCTAATGGAGTTTTCTCGCAACCTGACCAGCTGGCCAGTGGCCAGCTCCCGTTTAACCAAGGACTCTCCCAATAAGGCAATACCCTGGCCACTGAGCGCCGCCTGCATCATTAATATCGTATGGCTGAAACTCAAGGTTTCTTTTTTGATTGACTCAATGCCTGAACTCAGCAACCATTCGCGCCAGATATCAAGGCCTTGTAACTCAATAAACTTGGCTTGTTTGGGCCAGTCACCTACAGGCAAGTGCGCGAGTTTATCGGCTAGCTCCGGGTTTGCTACGGCAATGTATGACTCATTTTTCAATAGTTCGCACTGGTAGGAAATATGTTCGAGTGGCCTGTCGTATAGGAAAACATCCAGATCCAGCGAGGTAATAGGATCGCTACAGCTAAGCATTCTCAAGCGTAAATCCAGCTTGGGGTATTTTTCAGTTAAGTTAGACAGCTCAGGCGTTACCCTGTGGATAGCAAATGCGCTGCTGACGCCAAACTGGATGGCACTTTCAAGCTGGCCGGTAAGTTCTCGGGTAGCAGATGCAATCTCTGACAGGCTGTCATTCACTACTCTGGCATAGCGTTTCCCCTGCTCCGTCAGCTCGACAGACTTGCCCTTCCTGATAAAAAGCGACTGGCCCAAAAACTGCTCCAGGCTTTTTATCTGATGACTGACGGCACTCTGGGTAATACAAAGTTGTTCGGCTGCCTGACTAAAACTCTTGCTGTTGGAGGCAGCCGAAAATGCCAGAATTGATTTAAGCGGTGGTAACTCTTTATACATAGGCACTATATTTATGAATAATTTTCATAACTATGCATAACTTGCCACTATTTGTGAAGTTGAAATTATCTCTGCCTGAGCGAGGCAGCTCCCAGCTGATAAACTATGCAATGGGCAATGACAGTACTGCCTCTACGCCCGGTTTTTCACTTCTGTTAATCAGTTTGATCAAGCCATTATGGTTAAACATGATTTGACGACACAGGGTCAGGCCAATGCCGCTTCCTTGTGACTTGGTGGTGTAAAAGGGCACAAATAGGTTATCTAAATTGGCTATTCCCGTACCATTGTCACAAATATGGATATGTAGCCATTTTTCATCCTGTTGCCAGTTAATCTCAACCAGCTTCTCTTTTGCATCCGCCATGGCTTCAACAGCATTTTTTAACAGGTTGATCAATACCTGCTCAAATTGTCCCTTGTCGGCATTGATAACCCTTTCATCCCCTTCAAATAAGATACTGGTACCAGGGAATAACGGCGCCAGGTTTGTCAGCACAGTGTTCAGTGAAAAACTTGATTTATTTGGCTGAGGTAAATGAGACAGCTGGCTGTAACTGGCAATAAAGGCACTGAGTGCATCAGCCCGCTCATTGATGATGCCGACCCCAGATAGTAGCGCCTGCCGGTCGATTGCTTGATCTTGCTGTTGCAGTTTTTGCTGCATAGACTGGCTGATGGTGGCTATTGGCGTCAGAGAATTGTTCATCTCATGACTCAGCACCCGCAACAGGCTTTGCCAGGCCTGGCGCTCTTTTTCCATTAACAGGCGTTCGGCATTGGTCAACATATAAAGCTGATGGGGTTTACCCTCACTTAAAAACCCCTCTTTAAACAGAAAATATTCGCCGCTGAGCTGGCTATGGTTAAATTCAATAATTCCACTTTGGGCCTCCAGTATCTCATTGCCTATTGGCAGTGAAGCCAGCTCAATAGGCGTATTTTGCTCCCTGCCGCCAAATATCAGCTTATTGGCCGAGGCATTGGCCATGACCACATTTCCCTGCTCGTTTGTTGCCAAGACCATGGCATCCATCTGTTCCATAATACGCTCAAGCAGCATGCGGGATTCTCTTGCCTCCAATTTATGCTGTGACAGGGTTTCCGCCAGGCTATTGATCAAGTCCAGCAGCTCCTGAAACGCCTTATTGGTTTGGGCCCTTCCCCTAAGGCTATAGTCGCCGTCTATCATGGACTCGATCAGGTTTGACAGGGTGCGTATCTGGTATTGTGAGTTTTGTCTGCTGGCCACTACTGCATAGGCACAAATCAGCACCAGTATGATCAAAATGAAAGAAATCAGATAATAGGAAACCTCAGCCCAATGCAAGGCAATGGCGGTCACGAAAAAACAGGGCAGGCACACCAGCAGCACCAGCTTATGCTGGTTGTCACTGCTATATTGTCCTTTCTTTGTCAAAGGAGACAATAATCCTTTAGTCCAGTTCATATTTGGCCAGTCGCCTGTAATAACCACTTCGGCTTAAGCCCAGGGATTTTGCCGTTTCCGTGGCATTGCCTCTATGTATTTTCAAACGCTTTACCAGGGCCTTTTTTTCGATTTCATCCAGGGTCAACACGGGATTATCCAGTGAATCATCCTCGTTGCGGCCATCAGCCAACATAAGATTTTCGGCTTTTATCTGCTCGGTTTTACAAGTGAATAGCACACGCTCCATCAAGTGGCTAAGCTCGCGAATATTGCCCGGCCAGTCATACTGCTGCAATTTAGTTTTTGCCTTATCACTCAGGCCAGGGCACTGCCTGTGATACTTCAGGCTAAACTTCGCCAGGAAGTACTCGGCCAGCGGCACAATATCTTCCAAGCGTTCACTCAGAGACGGCACCCTAACCTCAATGGTATTGAGGCGGTAATAGAGGTCCTGCCGAAATTGATTATCGCCAATAGCCGCAGGCAAATCGGCATTTGTTGCCGAAATAATACGAACATCGGCATCCTGTGAGCGGCTGCTGCCGACAGCTTCAAACTTTCCTTCTTCCAAGACACGCAACAGCTTGGCCTGCTGCGCCAAGGGAATATTGGCCAGCTCGTCCAAAAACAGCGTGCCCTGCTCTGCCATTTCGAAACGGCCGATACGGTTGTCCTTGGCATCGGTAAAGGCGCCTTTAACATGGCCAAACATTTCACTTTCAAACAAGGACTCGGGAATGGCGCCCATATTTACCGGCACAAAGGAATTGTCCGAGCGGCTGGACACCCTATGGACATAGGCGGCCAGCATGCTTTTCCCGGTGCCATTGTCCCCGGTTAGCAGTATGCTCATATCACTTTGTGCCAGATCATCCAGAGTGGACAGTAAAGCTTGCATACTGGCTGAACAGGCGATGATGCCTTCTCGATTGCTCGGATGGGCCTGAGACAACAATAACTGGTTTTGCTGGCTAAGCCGCTGGGCTTTTCTATCTATCGCCGCCAATGCCAACTGGGTATTGATGGCGCTAAGCAAGCGTTCATTTTTCCAGGGTTTCTGAATAAAGTCTCTGGCACCGGCCTGCATCGCCTCCACTGCTATGTCTATGGTGGCCCAACCTGTCATGACTATGATAGGAATATTCAATTCAAGCTTGGTAATTGCCGTTACCAGCTGTACGCCTTCGGCACCAGAGGTGGTGTCCTGCTGGAAGTTCATATCCAACAACACCAGGTCAACGGCGGTACTGGATAAGTTATCCAGTACCGCCTGAGGTGTGGTGACCGCAAGAATATCGAATCCTTCCTCGGCCAATGTATATTTCAAACCGGCAATAATATTGATATCGTCGTCGGCGATCAGAATTTTTTTGTTCACAAATTTATATCTATTTTCAAGAGAGGTTCCACCTTAAAAAATAATAACGCCTCGAACAAGGGCTAGCTTAGCGGAATTAAAAAATAGCGCATAAAAACAGCTTTATACGCTATGAGTTGGGAGCCCTAAAGTAGATTACTCGTATCTAAGTGCCATGCTGGGTTCCATATTTACCGCCCGCTTGGTTGGCAAGTAGATGGCCAGCATCACCACGGAAGACAGGCCAGCTACGACGGTTGCAGCCAGGATAAAATATGAAGATACAGGGAACAGGCCTTCGGTAAAACTATGGAAACCGAAAGACAACAAGACAAAAACCACCAAGGCCAAGCCTAATCCTGTCACCAGCTGTTTGGCCCCCTGCTTAAGGAACATTTGTATGATGTTAATATCGCTGGCACCAACGGCACGCCTGATCCCCACTTCATGGGTCCGTTGCGCCACGGAATTGGCCGCCAGACCGTAAATGCCTACCATGGCCAACAAGAGGGCAAAAAAACCTGTGCCAAAGGTGACATTGGACATAAACTGCATGGATTCACGCATCTTGTTACGGTTTTTAGTGGCCAACTCTACCGCATAATCCAGTTCAATATTGCGGTCAATGGCAAACATGGCACGATAAAAGATTTCTTCGACATTTTGGCTGTTGGGTATTATCCGATAGTAGAAGATCTGGTAAGGCCTCGTAAATTGCAGACCAGATAAATAAACCTCATCGGCACTGTCCAGGCTGGAAAACAAGGTGGTCGGGTTCATGCGATCCGTGACCACTCCGGCAACATAGACCTGCTCTTCCTTGCCATCAACGGCTATCTTAAAGCTCTTTTCCAGGGGGGATTCTCCCGGCCAGTAACGTTTTGCCATCGACTGGCTGATCAGGGCAGTTTTGCGACTCCCCAGTTTATCCAGGTGGTTAAAGTGGCGACCGGCAACCAGGTTAACACCCACGGTTTCTGTGCTGCCTATCACTGTAATGGTATCTATCAGGGGCTTATCCTGCTCGGAAAAATATTCCATGCCGTCAATACTGACCACGAGCTGTCCCAGCCAGTGGTTGGTCATGACATCGATCACCTGAGGGTGCTGTCTGATCTCTTCCTTTAAAGACTGCAACATGGCAATTTGCTGCTCAGGGGCTGGATAGCTGCGCTCTGGGATCGTCATTCGTGCCGCCAGGACATTGTTGTAATCATCCCCCAGTTCCAGGTTAACAAATTTATGGGCGATAAAGCCGGAAATCGAACCAATCAGCATCAGCAGGGCCACCAGGAAAACCTGAGTGGTGACCAAAAAGCGGGAGATGCGGCCGGCCTTTTTGCTTTGTGCCCCTCGGGTGCCATCCCTTAAGGTGGCACTGATATCCTGTCTGGCACTGCGCCAGGCAGGCAAGAAGGAAGACAAGGCTATGGTAACCAGGGTAAAGACAAGCGCCATCAGCAGGGTTTCCTTGTCCATGCCATAGTGCCACCAGAAAGAACCGCCGCTGGGGATCCAGGACTGCAGGGCCACTTCGGCATAATCCAATGCCGCCCCCACCAGTAAAACGGATAAGAGCCCACCCAGGGTGGAAATAATAATGCCTTCCCACATCAGCTGGCTGACCAGGCGCCCCGTGGTTGCGCCCAGCGCTGCCCTGATCGCGGTTTCTTTCTGTCTTTCTATCGAGCGTGCCAGCAGCAAATTACCGACATTGATACAGGCCAGCAGCAAGATCAGCCAGACGATACCGTTGAGAAAACCAAACACTATAGCGCCCTGGCCGCCGGTTTGCGCCATGGGGAAGCTCAGCAGCCTGACGGTTTTTTCCTGCTCTGGCAGATCATAGAGTTTGACATTTTGCTGGTAAACCTGATTGATGGCATTACCCAGCTCTCTTTCTACCTGACGCTTATCCGCACCCGGCTTGAGGCGCCCATAGGCAAGAAAGTAGGCAGGACTTTTCGCATCATCAAGAATGGTGGTACTCATTAACGGCAACCAGATTTTCGAATAATTGGGAAAGCGGTAATCCTTGGGCATTACACCTATGATATTGGTAACGGTATCGTTTAATACCAGGGTACGGGAGAGCACCTGCTCGTCACCGGCCAGCTCATTTTGCCAGGTATCATAACTGATAACAGCTACCGGCTCGGCACCAGGCAGGGTGTCGGCTTGCTGTATCATTCGCCCCATCAAGGGCTGGATACGGGCAAATTCAAAAAAGCCGGCACCGACATAGCTGCCCGGGATGTTTTTTCCCGACTCTTGCACCGAGAGACGGATATCACGATTATCGTAAATGCCGAATTCTGCAAAGCTGTCCAGGCTATCAGTAATCTCCAGATATTCATTTGAGGCAAGCAGCCTTGAGTTGCCTTCAACAAAAACATTGACCGACAGCGCCGTTTCTCCTTCTGGAATAGGCAAGGGCTTGTATATGCTGGTATACAAAAACGAGAAGGTAAATAAACTGATGGACAGGCCGCCAACCAGTACCGACAAAGTCAGGGCAGTAAATTTTGGCGCCTTGAACAGCAGGCGCAATGCATACTTGATATCGATTAAAGCAGACATAAGCTTACCCCACCGCCAGTTCTACTGCAGAGACAGTAGCTGCTGCCCTATTAACCGTTGCCTGGTCTTTAACCAACTGGCCATCAAACATTTCCAGGCACCTGTCCGCCCTTTGAGCCGAAGCCGGATCATGGGTGACCATGCAGATCGTTGCGCCATCCCTGTGTAATTGATCGAACAGTTGCAGAACGGCTTCGGCATTTTTGGAGTCCAGGTTCCCCGTCGGTTCATCCGCCAGAATAATCGCGGGATCATTGACCAGGGCGCGAGCCACGGCGACCCTTTGCTGTTGGCCACCTGAAAGCTGTGACGGATAGTGGTTCTTCCTGTGTGCCATCTCTACCTTGGCCAACACCTCATTAACCTTTTGCTCGACTTCGGCCTTGGCCAGGCCGGTCTGATAGGTTAACGGTAGCATGACATTTTCAAAAACCGTCAAGTCAGAGATCAGGTTAAACGACTGAAAAACAAAACCTATTTGTCGGCTGCGTATTTTCACCCTCTGATCACGGCTCAAATTTGAGACATCCTGACCGTCCAGCCGGTAAAGCCCGTCACTGGGTGAGTCCAGCAAGCCCAGCAGGGACAAGAGGGTGGATTTGCCACAGCCGGACTGGCCGGTTAACGACAGGTACTCTCCCTGGTTAATGCTGAGGTTAATGCCACTCAGCGCCCGGGTTTCCACTTCCTCGGTTAAAAAGGTCTTACTGATATTTTCTAATGTAATCAATACTGTCATCTTATTATTCCTTGTCACTGGCAGAGTGCAGCCTGCCTTGGATTTATTCGTAGTCCGTATGAACTTACGGGCTAATTAATCATGATTTCCTGATGCTCCTGCCAGTTGGAGGTATCCGAAATAATAATTTCGTCCCCTGCGGATAAGCCTGACAGAATTTGTATTTGGTTTACAGAGCTTTGGCCAAGATTGACCGATTGCTTATTAGCGAATTGCTGATCCTCGCTCAGTTTATACAGGCCGATTTCACTGAATCTTGGTGCAAATACGGGGCGCTTAACATAAAGGGCATGCTCTATATTGCTGATTTCAATCTTGCCATCCACCGTCAGTTCAGGGCGCGCCTCCGTGGGCAACTGGCCATTAAGGGCGACATCCACCAGCACCATGCCGGCATTTACCGCAGGATCAATACGGGTGACACGACCTTGAATTTCACTGGTGCGGGTATCAACAATCACGGCTTGCCCTATGGAAATATCGCGCGCCCTGACTTCCTGAACCTGAAGCTCGGCGAACAGGGAAGCCTGATCCGCAATCAGTGCCACACTGTCGCCAACCTGGGCCCTCTCCCCTAATTCCAGCGAAACCTGCTGAACCACCCCTGATGTCGAGGCTCTGACCTGCAGGGCATTAACCTGCTCCTGTACCCTCTGGTAATTGTTTTCAACCAAACCTATGCGCGCCTGCTGTGCGGTTTTGGTGGCCAGCATATTGGCGCGCATCTTGTCTGCTTTTTGCTGTTGAGCCTGCCAGTGCTGCATTTGCTGTTTTACCGCCAATTGGCTTTTTTGGTAGTCAAGCGCAGAGACAGTGGCGTTCCCCTGCTCCATTAATTCGGTTTCCGCATCCAGCTTGAGCTTTGCCGATTGATAATTGTATTCCGCCGCCTTGATGGAGTTTTCCAGATCCACCAGTTGGGATTCCAGCACCACATAGGCGGCATGACTTTCGGCCTGGTTTGCTTCCAGCTCCCAGCGGGCCTTTTCCAGTTCCCTGTGCAGTTCAGGATTAGACAGCTGCATCAGCACGTCGCCCTGCTTTACCATGGCACCAGCCTTGACAAAAACCTGCTCGACACGGCCGGCCACCTGTGAAGATACCCAGCGAATATTGAGCGGTTTCAGTACACCTGTCGCCCTGACATTAACGCTAAACGGCCCCTGCTCTACCCTGGCAATAACCAACTCATGCTTACCTATGATAAAGGACGCATTGCCAAGAAGATTCTTCAGCAGGTAAGTGGCCAGTAGCAATAGTATCAGGGGCACCAGATACCAGTATTTGCGCCAAATGGGGGGTTGCCTTGTTTCCCTTTGTATATCCATAAGTTACTTTCTCGTCATCATCTGATGTCTAAATAACTACAAGTCTTATGCCAAAGAAAGCAACATGATATACCATTGATAATATTAGATATTTTAAATGGTGGATAAATTTGGTTTAAATAGCATGTGTCGATATCGATACAGCGTCTATCCTTGGCTGTCGCACAATTGCAACAGTCAGGCGATGCACAAGTCTGTGGAAGTTAAGAAGTAGGGAACAGGCTTTCTCAATAGAAAACGACCGGATATTTATCAATCAAAGCAGACTTCGATAAACACCCTGCCGGAGTCAGAGTTTAAAGGGATGACGATGACCTTGCCATCAGTTTTATGGTCTATGGTATGGTTCATGCCAGATACGACTATGGGGGTAGCCATATCAAATTCATAGCCTTTTTTGGCCAGCTCTTTCTTGGCCCCCCCCGTCACCATATTGGTAATTTCACCCACCATGTCGGTGACTTCTTCATTGATGTTGTCGAGCTTTTCCCCCAGCATACGCTGCATTATTCGCAACGCTAATTTTCCTTCAAAAGAAATAGAGAGTGAGCCCTTGGTTTGTGGACCCACCATGCCGATCAAGCCGGAAACGTCGCCAAATGAAAGCTCTCCCTTTTTGATCCTGGGTTTCTCGGGTTTAAGCTCAGTATGGCCCATCACATCGGCGACATTGATTAAAGACGATATAAATGGATTAATAAACTCGACATTCATAAACACCCGCTCGCTTTAACAGATTTAGCAATATTTGGTTGCGGCACCACAACTAAGCCGTATGCTTCAAACTATAGCACAGATTGAAATGACAACCCTTGGCACAGGTCACTGCCGTTTTTAATATTTAGTCACCTTGGCTTAGAGACGATAAAGGACAAGCAGGACCATATCAGGCATTGAAGTATAAGTTATCGGCCTGTTTTTTTCTTAGAACAGACCGAAACCAGACACATAGTGCAAGCAGATGGTATCCCCCTGCTGGCGATCCAGTCTGGCGCCATCAAGCTCACTATATTGTTCAAAAGCCGTTAGATCGCTTTCGGCACTGGAATAGGTGATACCGGTTTCAAACTGGCCCTGTTGATAATTGACATAGGTTTCAAAACCCTCAATTTCCATATCGCCAATATTATCCTTCCAGTCCACGCACTTCACCGTCTGTGCCTGGCAGCTCATTCCCCTGGCCATCGGTGATCTTACCGTCACCCACCTCATAATCATCACGGTCAACATAGTTATAGTAAGCCAGGAAGTAGACATTATTCCCCAGAATGACTCCATTCTGGCACACTAACCTAAGAGCCAGCAAAAGACTGTAAGAGCATGCCTGAAGCCTCCCACGGTCTCATAATAATGAAAAATTGCACATCCCTCCCCTTAAGCTATAACTATATCAACAGGGTATTTCATTCTGCTTTGTCTGTTATACCTAAACTAAATTAAACAACTTAGCATCATGGCTACAGGGCATATGGGAATAGCGAACTTTCGAAAAATCAAGCACCTGATTTTGCTATTTTGCTGCACCTTTTACACTTTGTCGGCACCTTTTGCCCATAGTACTGAAAAAGATCTGTCTTCCTTGACCATAATAACGGGCAACTATCCGCCCGGCATAGATGAAAAGCAGGCAGATAGGGGCTATATCTCCCGTCTGGTCGCAGATGCCTATGCCTTGGAGGGCATCAAGGTAGAGTTTCTGTTTATGCCCTGGGCTCGTGGCCTGCGCACGGTAAGAATGGGCAGGGAAGTTGCCATTATGTACTACGCTAAAAATGCCGAACGCATAAAGTACTTCCGCTTTAGCGATCCTATATTCGAAGAGGAATGGCTGTTTTTCCACCTAAAGAGCACTAAGGTTGAATGGGAAACACTTGCCGATTTATCGCGTTACCAAATTGGCGCTACTCTCAGCTACTCCTATAGTGAGGAGTTCCACGATTTAGCGGATAAGAAAATACTCAATGTTAACTGGGTCGCCCGGGATAACCAGAACTGGCAAATGCTGATGGCGGGCAGAATTGATATTTTCCCCAGCGTTATCACGGGCTGGCACCAGCTGAGAAGCATTTATACGGAAGAGACACTCAAACAGGTGACAACTCATCCCAAGCCGTTAAAAACCCAGTTAAATCATATCCTATTTTCCAAGGACCACCCGGATGCCGAATACTATAGAGAGAAGTTTAACCAGGGCTTTGCCAAGCTGAAAAAGCTCAGACAAGTCTCTTATTACATCCCCAACTCTGAAAATAAAACCTGGCCAGAAGCAGAAAATTAACACGGCTTTTAACCGGTGATTTTGACCATGACACCATAATGAATGTGTTGGCAGCACAGCCAGGTAACTTCGCCTCTTACTGCCTGTGTCGTTTATTCATACCGCGTACTAGCCTATTTCTATATGAGCCAGGTGGTTATCCCACTTTAGTCCAGAAAACTCCATTAAATTGGCTTCACGATCTGTGCCTAAAGTTTTTGATGTTACGACCCTGCCCTTGCCCGAGCTGGCATAGAGCCGGTCGGTAAAGGTCAGGCCGGCACCATCGGCCAGCCTTTCGCTGGCGATAAAGCTGTTACCACGCAACGACCAGTAGGTGATCAAATCCGCCCTGGGGCAACTGATGGCAACGACTTGCTGCGCTTCATCGATACAGACGCTGGCGGTATACTGGTTCATGCGCCGCCAGGTATCTTCATCCGCCTTCAGATATTGCAAGCTGTCCTGGCCCTGGTGGGCGATGGCCAAAGGCACCAGGTCATTTTTCGCGCCCTGGTATTGCAGGCCGGCCACTACCTTGCCTTGGGTGCTGACCGCCAAATGGCGAATGCTCAGCTTGGGATTATCAAGCCGATGGCTTTGCACTACTTTGCCGTTTGATAAATCAAGATAGGCCAGGTTGGGTGCCATGGTATCCAGATTAAGCTTTTTCCTGGGCTGGTCCGGATGGGTCCTGATACCGCCATTGGCGATAACCAGGCTATCTTCCCCCGGCATCAGGGCAATCTGGTGGGGCCCTATACCGCCAGAGGGATAAGATTCAAGCAGGCTATAGTCTCTGGCATCACGCAAAACAATACGCCCTTCTCCGCTGGCAAACCGGTTTTCACTGGTGATCAGCACATTATGTTTGGCAGAGAAAGTACCATGACCGTAAAAGTGGCTGTCGGCTAGGGCGTGTATTTCATTGACCACTTCCCCCTTGAGCAAATCCACTTCCATGGCAAAGGTGCCGGGCCGGCGGGCAAAGGCAATAACATGGCCCGGCTTATTGGCCAGGGCAATGACATCATGGCCCCGTGCCGGCAGTTGTACCTGGCAACGCAGCTGGCCCTGCATATCCAGGGCTGCAACAAAATGCTCGTTGTTCTTATTGCTACAGGCACTGACCAGCCAGTAGTTGTTGGCATTGGCCGTGCGGGGAAACAAGCCGAACGCAGCCCCTGCACCCAGTGCTGCTCCTGCCAATAAAAATTTTCTACGGGATATCTGCATCATCATCTTAAAAGCTATATTTTATGCCTATCATGGCCTGGCGAGGCTTGCCGGGACGGGCGCCAAACGGACGACGGGAGACAATCACGGACTCGTCGGTGACATTATCGACCTTAAGATAAGTCTTTAACGAAGGCGCCAGCTGGTACCAGGCGGAAAAGTCGATTTGCTGAAGCGCTTCCGTCTTGTAGCCGGCCAGTTCGGTAGACGCTCCTGCCGCTTCATGCATTTCATCCAGATGTTTAACTAGCAGGGCTGCTCGCCAGGTTTCATGTTCAAGCGCCACTTCCAGGCTTAGCTGGTTTTCGGGCAGGTAAGGCAATGGATCTCCCGCACTGACCTTACCCCATTGAGAAAAGCTCGACTGAAAGTCATTTTGAAACTCGGCATCGGTAAATGTATAGGCGAGATTGATGGGCATGCGAATGCCAGCAGTCAAGGCAAAGCTGGTATTCAGACTGGCTTCAACACCATGGACCTTGACTTCACCGCCATTAAATTCTTGGTCCAGCTCTTCAATACAGCCGCTGGAAAAAGTACAGGTGCCCTTAAGGTTGCTGTAGTCATTGTAAAAGCCTATGACTTCCGCCCGTAGCTCAGGCTGGCTGTACCTGAAACCAAATTCATAGTTCCAACTCTCCTCCGGATCTATGTGGCTTTCCTGCCCGGGGCTGTTGGGCACATAGCCCTTGTTGACGCCAAACAGGGCGCCCAGCTGTTCGGTAATTTTATAAAATACCCCCAACCCAGGCATAATCACGGTATCCGAAGCGGTAGTACTGGTGCTGGTTAACTTGTCTATTGCCTCGCCATCAATATACTCAAGACGCATACCTGCGGTGACATTGAACCTGCCATAGTCCAGGTTGGCATTGATATAACCGGCAATGGCCGTCGCCTTGTCCCTGTTATTGGTGATCAGCTCTTGCCGTTCACCGGCAAATACCAGCTGCTGGCTGCGCATCAGGTATTTGTCCTGCCTGTGGTTGCGTTCCACCTGATCCTGGTGCAAGCGCAAGCCAATATCCAGTTCCAGATCGGCCTGAGCCCACTGGCTGCCCCAAAGCATCTTGGTTGCTATGCCCTGCGAATAGTATTTGCGGTCATTCAGGGTAAAGAGCAAGGTCTCTTCCTGGCTGAGCGAGTCACGTTCTCCGGTCAAGACCTGCATAAAAAGCGCATTGAGTCCGGTTTCCGGCGACGACAAAATGGTTTGCATGCTGCGCTTGGTATTGAAGCTGTTAAACCTGTCCCAGTCCCGGTCAAAGTCACGGCGGTAGACTTGGGTAAAGAAGCTGGTTTGATCGTTAAGTTCAATGTAATGGGATACCTGAAACTGATAATGCTCCCAATCCATCTTGTCCTTGTCACTGGCCACATAACGTCGATACGGATTGTTGGCAAAATCTTCATCGGTCAGGCCAAGGTAGGTTTCCTCTGATACTTCATCGGAATAGCCGGCCTTAAATTGCCATTGTTGATAGTAACGGCTCTGTTTAGGAACAAAGTTGGCCTTGACCAGGAGCTCATTCTTGCCAAAGCCGGTATCGCCACCAGAGTCCAGCTCTTTAAAGCCATCCGAGTTTAGCGTCAGGGCCTCCACCAAAAAGCCATACTCCCCCAGGCTGGGATCACTAAAGCTCTTGCTGTAGTAGCCATGTGCTTTATGGTAGTTATCCTCGCCATAGCCAAGGTCTAGCTGGCCGCCGTCTTCACTGGCAGAGGTTGAAACCGGACGCGATAGCATATTGATGGCGCCGCCAACCGTATTCGGGCCATACTTGATTGCCGACGGCCCCTTGAACACCTCCACCTGTGTCATCCTGGACATCAGGGGAAAATAGTAGGCTGCCGGTGCCGCATAGGGGGCGGGCGCAATCAGGACTCCGTCTTCCATCAGGGCCACCTTGCTGCTGCGCTCCGTGGTGGCTCCCCGTAAGCCTATGTTGGGGCGCAGGCCATAGCCATCTTCCTCTCGAACATAGACGCCCGGCACCGACTGCAAGACACGGTGAATATCATCAAACTCAAATTGCTCCAGCTGCTCCTTGTCAAGCACGAACGCCGAGCCGGTTGCCGTTTCCAGCTGGTTCCTTTGACCAAAGATACTGATCACTTCCATCTGTTTATCCTGGGCAGATTCAGTACTAGCCTCGGCCTGCTCCTGGGCAAAAGCATTGATGCCTGCCAAAGATAACGCCAGCATGAGTGGCGTAAAACGCCATTTGTTTTTTTTCATTGACCGCAATTTTCCCTGTTATTTGTCTTCAAGTATTCGCTATATGTTTTTAAGTGAGAGGGATAAGGCTCCCTAGTCGCCGTCGTTGGAGTTAAATCCTATGTTGATATCCAGGGTCTGGACAAAGTCCGCGGTCAGCAAATCCCTGACCTCGCGCACCGCCTGTATGGTCTCGGCAATGGTGGTGCGGGCCGCTTCATCATTGAGCAGGTCGGCATAATCCCCCTGCAATCCGCCGGCACTGGCAATGGCAGCATCCAGTTTTGCCTGCATATTGTCGGCAAGGCTGGTTTGCTCCAGGTGATCCTTAAGAATATCGTCAAAGCCATGGCCATCACCCGCACTATAGATGGCGGCAAATGATGCCAGGTTTAATTTGACACTGGCCAGTGAATCTTGGCTTAAGGCAAACTCGGCAATATTTGGCAGCCCAGGCGCGGCATCGGCCAGAGGTTTAAGCATTTTTTCATCCTTAACCTTTTCAATCTGTTCAAGCCAGTTGGTGACCACTTCTTCCACCGCATCCTTACGGCTGGTGAAATCTCCCGTACCTTGGGTCAATTGCCCGGTATAATTACCGCCGCTGGCCTGCCAACCGGTATAGACATCGGTCGCCATATTCTTGATATTACCGGCAATCGACTGAACCGCGTCACAGCGTTTGTCCTTATCGGCCGCCGATAACAGAGAATCAGTTGATGCGGCAAATAGCAGGTACTCCAAGGCCGGTATGCCCTGGGCGCCAACATTTTGCTGGGCCACCAGTTCGACCGTGATGCTGGGTTCCAGCAATAGGTTGTCCACACCACGGCCGACGGCATCATTGGCATCCGGCCAAAATTGCATGCGGAACAGGCGGCTTTGTTCAACAATAGGTCCAACCTTAAGCCACTGGATTTGCTGCCAGCTGGCATTTAGCTCTGACCAGCTGCCACGTAGGTCATTCAAGTTACTGCTGACGGGAGACGACAGGGCACAAAAGCTTTCACTTGCCCCTAACATGGCTTCGGCACTTTGTTCCAGGCCCTGATAACCGGTTAATATTACCTTTTCACTAAGGTCTGACAGCCATAAACCAAACTCGTCATCCAGGGTATTGGTGGGTGTGGTCGGGTTAGTTGGATTGGTCGGATTCGTCGGTGCACCTGAACCCGAATCACCGCCACCGCCACAGGCAGTAACAGCTAAGAAAAACATAAATATACTTAACAGTCTGTTTTTATTTGCCATGATCTTTCCTAAATTGAGTTAACAAAGAATATCAACGACTGACGTTGCTCTTTGCTTAGTTGTTTAAACTTTTCCCTGGCAGCATTGGCTTCACCACCATGCCACAGAATCGCTTCTTCGATAGTGCGTGCCCGGCCATCATGCAGGAATCTTTGTTGGCCGGTGATCTTTTGTTGCAGACCTATGCCCCAAAGCGGTGCGGTGCGCCACTCCCTGCCATTGGCACTGCCTTCAATAACGCCATCGGCCAGCTCGGACCCCATATCGTGCAAGGCCAGATCCGTATAGGGCCAGATGGTCTGATTGGCCAGGCTGGCATCGGCATAGTCGCTGGCCGTGGTATAACTTGGCGTATGGCACTGATGACAGCCTGCCTGATTAAACAGGGAGCGTCCCTTTGCCACTCGTTCGCTCCCTTGGTTGCGCATTGGCGGCACACCGAGCAGGCTGTTAAAGGTAACAACCAGGGATAATAACTTGTCCGGAATTTCTTCTGCGGTATGCTCGCTCAGCTTTGCCGATTGCAGGCAGCTTTGTTGACTTGGCGTACAGGATTCTTCCGGAAACAGGCGACTTGTGATACCTATATCATCACGGAAGGCGGCGGCCACTTGTTGAGACAAGGTTGGATGCTTGGCCTTAAAGCCAAAGCGCCCCGGTTTTTGCTCACCAGTACGTATATCCATTACGCGATTGTATTTCGCCGAAATGCCGTCTTTATCACTGTCGTCTGCATCTTCCTGTGCCAGCAGAGCTTCCTCGCTGATGGCATCAAGCAAACCGGCACCAAAAACATTGGGGGCCAGACGCGGCGAAGGCTTGATCCTTGCCGGCATGTCGCCATAGGCCAAATCCGTTAATCGGTAGCTGGGCCGCTGTAATTCATAGCTTTCACCGTCGGGATAAGTGCCTGTCAGCGGTTGATAGGACAAGTCCAGCCAGGCCTCACCCTTTGGTTTCTCCGGCAACTTGCCCTGGTTAAAGCGAATGGCCCTGGGCTGAATTTGGCCGCCATAGGCATGCTCGGACATGGCATCCGCCTTGGCACCATCATCGGCCAGGCCCAAGCGTATCACTAAGGCGGTCGGCAGGCTTTTACCCGGCTCGCTCATTTCCCCCCGGCTGCCAGCGGTATGGCAGGCAATGCAAGAACGGGCATTAAACAAGGGACCCAAGCCATCGCGATCTTTTGTCGAGCTTGGCGCTATCACCCAGGGGTCACGGAAAAATGAAAAGCCGGTCCAAAAATCCAGCTGCTGCTTTCTGCTAACTCCCTGCCCAGGATAAATAAAGCTACGGGTCGAGATGCGCTTGTGGGTCATCTCGCCCCCCGGCCTGTTCATGTCTTTACTGCCTGCAGCCTGTACCTGTGAGTTCGGCATCAGACCAGCGAATAAGCAAAGTATAAATGCATGTTTTTTCATCAAGTTACAACGACTCCAGGAAAGCAATAACCTGTTGACGCTCACTGGCCGTTAACGCCATAAAGCTCTCTTTGGCCTGTTTGGCCTCACCATCGTGCCATAAGATGGCCTCCTCTATGGTGCGGGCACGACCGTCATGCAGGAAGGTGGAATCTGGGTTAACCCTTTGTACTAGGCCTATGCCCCACAACGCCGGCGTTTTCCATTCAGTGCCTGAGGCATCCCCCTGAACCAGGCCATCCGCCAGGCCTTCACAACGCTGAACATAAAGACATTCGGCTCCTGTCGAGCAGGCAGCCTGCTCGGCCGTTTCGCGGGTTACCTGACACGAGCCGCCCATATCATGCAGCAACAAGTCGGTATAAGGGAAAATGGTTTGGCTAGACAGGATCTCAATCGTGGCGGCATTTTCTTCCAGGCCGGTTAAGGTAAGTTCACCCAGGGCACTGCCCGGCGCTTCTCCGGTAACATGGCGTGGTGTATGGCAAGCAACACAATTGCTGTCGAAAAACAGCTTGCGACCTGCCAGGATACTTTCATGCCATTGCTCACTATCTTTGTCATAACCCCGGCGCGCTGGCACGCCCAAGACCCGGTTATAGAATTCGACCAGGGCCAGCTCCCGATCTGAAAAATCGAGCTCTTCCCCAACCTTGGATTCCTGCTCTGCCACCATCTGACAGGCAATTTGATTGTCGGTACAGGGCTCGCCGGTAAAGATACTGGTGGAAATTCCGATATCTCCGTTATAGGCGCCCGCTACCTGCTGCAATACCGTAGGATTTTGTGCCTTGTAGGCAAAACGGCCCAGTTTGGTTTCTCCGCTAAAGGCTTCTGTTACCATGGAAGCCCGGCCGGAAATACCGTCTCCGTCGGCATCATTTTCATCGGCAAGTGCAAGAATATGATCTGCCGGGATCTCTGCCAACAGGCCAACACCAAAGGCCTGAGGGGCAACGCGCGGCGAAAAATGAATATCTTCACTGAAGGGACCAAAGCTAAGATCTCTTACCTTGTAGACAGGCTTGCGAAGTTGGTAAGCCGTGCCGTCCGGATAGCTGCCGTCAACCATTTCATATTCAATAAAGGGAAAGGCCTCACCATAAAGCTCGGTGCCGCTAACAGAACCGTCGTGCACGGGAAAGCCGGACTGAAAATCTGAGGTGGTAAAGCTTTGCTCGGCAAAGGGCTGGATTTGATCGCCATACATGGGATCAACTTCACCATTGCTGCGGCCCAACTTGACCAGCATACTCAGCATAGGATCTTCTGGCGTTGCAGGCACCACGCCGCGCCCGTCATTAAGGTGGCAGCCCTGGCAAGTACCTGTGTTCAATAAGGGACCAATATCACTATGAGGGGTACGGAACAGATGATCGCCCGAGGTAAAAAAACCGTCCAGTTTGAAGTCATCGGCAATGGCTTCCGGCCTGGTGCTAAAGGCATCTTCATTGGTGACAAAAAGGGTGGCATCCCCTCCTGCCAGATATTCCAATTCGTTAACCGCATCTGCCGTTAACGGCGTTAGGCCACTATGATCCAGAACGGGATCGGGTGTCGGCGGATCTGGATCCGGCGCCACTGTCTCCCCTGAGCCACCTGAACCACCACAGGCGGCCAATAATACGCACAGTACACTGACTACAATTTGTTTTTTACTCTCCAGTTTCACCTTAAGCTACCCCTTTTACCCAGGCTTTACCCTATAAACATCTAAAAACCACAAAATAGTAATGACAATCATTCTCAGGTTTGTACGAGAAAAAAATAGGCTCAAGGAGCCCATTTTTTAACTTCGCTAATTTAGCAAACCACTAAAAATCTTGGTCCGTATCTTGGCGCAAATCATTCGTTGTAACACCCAGGGCTTCAATCACCTGCTCAATATCATCTGTTTGCTTAGCCAAACCTTCGATAACCGCGATGACATTGGGCTGCTGGATACCTTGTTGGATCAAGACGTCAAACGGTATACCGGATTTTGCCTTGGTATCGATTACGGCAACAGCAGCCATGGTCGCCTCCAGTGAACCACGTAGCTGGTTAGCCAATTCGTGGTGTTCATTAACCACAAGCAGATCATAGATTGACGCACCTTCAATCACTTCGCCATCCACGCGCACATACTTGGCGTTATAACTGTTTTGTACACCCTTGGCATTTAGGTAGATATCTCTGTGGGTGTTATCACTGAAGCAGGAATGTTCGTCTTCCTGAGAGTCCGTGGTTAAAGCGATATTGATACGCTCGCCCGCCAATTCACCATAGCTAAGGCGTCCCATGCCTTCCAGGATTTTTGCCAAAGAGACATCGCCACCTTCAACGAAAGCCTTGTAATGAACACCCGTTGCCGGCGTCCAGGCATCGACGATTGGCTCTAAGTCGGCAATCAGCAAATCGGCTGCCGCTAGCAGGTATTGGCCACGGCGGGTACAGATTTCTTCGGTTGCCGCAACCTGACCGGATGTACAAGTGCCTGGTGTAGTGAAGTAGTCGGAAACCGGACGCTGGCCACCCGTTGCATCACGTGCACCTGCGCCGCTCATATCGGCGTTTAGATCCTGACCCCACAATAGAAATTCGATGGCATGGTAACCCGTGGTGACATTACGCTCGTCTTCGCCATGCTCAAAGGTACTGGTCAAGGTATCTGCGTTGATCACCGGGAATTCTGCAATATTGGCAATAATATTGTCTGACAAGGCATTGGCAGGTGATTCAGGACCTGAATCGCCATCAACTACGGCTTCAACATAATCGATAATGGCTTCACCCAAAGGCCAGGCATTGATTGCCCCTTCAGGGCCGTCACCCTCTTCACCCACGGTGCCGTCTTCCTTTAACGCATCTATGGGTCCGACACGGAAACGATAGACTTCGGTTTGACCATAAGGCTCACGCGCCGCCAGCCAGGCATCCTTCGCCGCTTGCATACTGGCTTCACTTGGCGAAGCAACCAGTTCAGCCAAGGCGGAACGTAGTTCTTTTGCCGTGATCAGTGAGTCTGAATATGCCGCATAAGCAATATTGGCATTGGTGGTAATAACATCATCACGTGTGACATAGGTACTAACGCCATTGGTACCGTCTACACCGGGTGCTCCGTCTGCGCCTTGCGCACCGTCTTCACCATCGTCAACACAGGCCGTTAAAGAACCGGCGAGCATAAGCGCAACCGCTATTTTAGATACAGAACCGAGATTCATCCTTTCCTACCTTATTATTTTTTAGCTATCAAGAGTGTGTGATTTTTCGCACATTCTAATGAGAACCATTCGCAATTACAATAGTAAATGATAATAATTCTCATTGTATTTGTCACGTCTATCACGGTTCTGTCTTTCTAGGCATTGAAAGGAAATAGGTGATTCAGGGCTTTTTACTGAATTATCAACCATATCAGCACATCCCCCATATAATACCAATGGGAGTAAAGAATTGATCATTCAGCGAGAGTGACTATTTCTTTATTTCCATTGGTATAAGTTTCCTTACAGATAGCAAATTCGCTTTATTTGACAGGCTGCTCACTGCGGGACTACAACCAGGCGAGTGCTTCATCCCGACAGGTAAATACTTGAATATTTAGCTTGGCAGAACTGGGAATGCTAGCGGTAAAATCTGCGCTTAGCCTGGCCATTTTATTGGGGGCAAAAATGGCAATCTTGTCAATTGTCGCCAAGGCGCCAAACTGTATCAGGGCATCCAGCTGACTTGAATAAGAGTTGGTTTTATTGACTAATAACGAAAAGGAACCGGTAAAAATAGACAGCAGGGAAAGGTGGATTTCATCAACCATGGCCAGGTCCATATCAACGCCCTCATCCACCATAATTTCAGCAAGGTCATTCCGTAACACGCTAATTGTTGCAAACGAGATCTTATGCAACTCCATACTGTACCATCCCTAATACATATTGCTTAAACTTGAAGGCCGTTGAATATCAACGGTTTTCTTACTTTGTTATTGTAACGTCTCAAATTATTTTTTTCGAGCTTTTCATTTGTAACAAAACATAGCGCGTGGTTAAAGCTATCAAGCCATACCCGTAAAAAGATGTCTGGCACTCACTTTTTGAAACCAAGTACAAAAGGAAATGTCGATTTTCGCCGCTAATTTTGGTTCCCGAAATTGGCGTATTAGCCACGGCAAGCGGTGTTTAGCTTAGCCATTCTATAAAAGTTCTGCTTAACATAAACTCGCAGGAAAGAGTTTAAACCGCCAGGCTGACCTTCATAGTGCGAGGCAGTAGCCTAAAATCACGGGTAAACAAGTAGAATTTAATGCTTAACCTCAAGGCCATATTTTTCCCAGAGGGGGGTCAAAGTGCCTTTCCGTTTCATCTGGGCAAGCAGGTCATTGATATATTGGATGGTAAGCTTGTGATTTTTACGAACTAGAATGGTGTGTCGATATATTTGGTCAAACTTATCCGATATCAGTAACCTGGCCTCATCTTCGGGTGAGGTGAGAAAGTGATAGTTCAGATATTCTTTCGTTAACACGGCAATATCACCACGGCCATTTAGAATCAGCTCAAGGCTTTTTTTTTTGGCCGCTGGTTTGTAAGAAATTAAAATGCCTTTGCAGATAATCCTGATCGGTACGAAAATCGGCAAACCTATAGTGATACCCCAACACCATGATCATGGCCTTGTTCTTAAAGTCGGCAAAGTAGCCCTGTCCCCTGCCCGGTTTGGCCTGAGTGACATAGACTTCCGCGCCGGTGACAAAAACATCTGAAACATCAA
>Ga0213837_1000258_pt1 | contig 71053 bp, 61 predicted proteins | sample SWPATP12_FD_160572 | JGI IMG/M metagenome (GOLD analysis project Ga0213837, IMG submission 160572) | Coastal seawater microbial communities from Marineland, Florida, United States - SWPA TP1 #2 | ecosystem: Environmental > Aquatic > Marine > Coastal | place: USA: Florida | collected 2016-08-06
CGTCTACGAATTTGAAGATCCAGTCTAGTTGAGCTTCAATGTTGTCAGTAAAACGAACCAAGGCATATTGAAAACGAACGGTGACACCAGTAGCTTTCGCTGGTTCGCTATCGAGCATGTCTGTAATGACTTTAAGCGCTTCAGCAGGGGGAAAGCGGCTCCCGTCTGCGCGATTCATAAACCTAACGTTCATTTGCGTTTCTAAATAGCGCACATTTTCTTGTTGATACAGCTGCATGTTTCTAAGCAGAACCAGCGCTGTAATATAGGGGTTTTGAGTAAGCTCGCTTAAACGCTGCCAGTGAAACTCAAAAAACTCCTCTCGACCTTCTTCTGGCTTATCAAGTTCAACACTATGGATAAACGCTTCTTGCTCTTTGTTACTTAGGGCATTCAGCGCTTTATATTGCTTTTGCTCACATTTCGTTAGTTTAGAGTGGGTTGTGTTAGAAATAGTATGAAACAACGGCGCCGAGTCACACTCGCTATGATTTATCTTAGTGAAGTACTGATAGCCGCCGTTTAGCGCTTGATTAGTTGCTAGCTCATACCACCATTTGCCGTACGCCGAGCCTGATAAGTGATGGTGCAAGTCACCGCCTTTTGGAAACTGTTTAAGTAGTTGATAGGTCTGTGAGTCGGTCAATGACTGTGTATATTGCTTAAACCAACTGTTTGCGTTTTCTTCAGTAGGAAAGGGGCTTGCGGCGGAATAAAGACCAACAAAGGATAAAGACAAAATGAACAGGGTTCGTACAACAAATGACATGAGCAATTTTTCTTAGCAATAGTTGCTCTGTGGTTGCAAGATATTGACCAGTTGGTCTGCTTGGTAATGTGTTTTTAAGTTATTGTTTTAAATTGCTTTTTATGTGGATTTGGGTCAGGTGCAAATAATTAGGCAATTCGTAAGCCCCATTTTGGTGCCTAAACAAAAAAATGCGCTAAATTAGCGCATTTTTTCAGAGCAGTGCGAACGGTCGTTTTATAGGACTACGCCTTCATCTAACGTCACAAAAATTGAGTGGCGTACTTCATTGTACATTGCGCGGGAACAATGGCCTTCGCCTTCTGTGTCTTCTAGCAATAGTACGTCACCTGCTCCAAACACATGACGTTCACCGTTAGACACCGTAAATTCAGCACGCCCTTTAATTATGAAAAGGAGTTGTCGCGCCGGCGCTGGATGCCACTTAAAATCATAATCTGCAGGCGTTTCGCGAAAAATGATCTTATCGGCTCCAAATTTTTCTGAAAGCATGCCGATGGGACCGCCGTCTTTTAGCGCAATCTCCACTTCGCCAAAGTGACTTTTGCCTGCTTCATCGTTGTAAATCCTTGTTATTTTCATTATTAACCCTTCATTGAAACTTTACTGATTTAACCATTACGTATGCTTGAGCTTGCTAATGGTTTTATAAAGTACTGACAAACTAGCGGCCACGTCATCAATGGTAATAGATTCTGCAGGGTGGTGACTTATTCCGCCCTTACAACGTGTGAATAGCATGGCCACAGGGCAAATATCAGCAATAGCCATAGCGTCATGACCTGCGCCCGAGGCAAGTACCCTCGGCTCAATCCCGCTTTCTTTTACGCCTCGAACTAGCGCTTCTTTCAGTTGGCTATCGCAATGCACCGCAGGTGCGCTGTGGGTTTGCTCCCGTGTTAGCGTTATTTGTCTTGCATGCGCAATGGCATCAAACTTTTGCAATATTTCTGCCAATACAGAATCTCGCAATTCATCATCTTCGCTTCTGATATCGAGAGAAAAACGTGTGCGACCAGAAATGACGTTAACGCCGTTTGGCGCATTTTCAATTTTACCTACCGTGGCTACAACGCCCGGACGCTGCAAGCTTATGCTCTCTACAGCCAATAGCATCTCTGCACTTGCGCACAACGCATCTCGTCGCATAGACATCGGCACAGTGCCAGCGTGACCCGCCATGCCTTCTACTGAAAAATTAAAACGTTTTGCACCAGCAATAGCACTGACAACGCCAACAGGCAGATTTTCTTGCTCTAAAACAGGGCCTTGTTCAATGTGAAGTTCTATGTAACCCAAAATGTCGGTACGGGAAATAGCGGCACTGTTTACTGCATCGAAACTAAGACCGAAGTTCGCCATGGCTTGCTCTAAGTTCACGCCATTTTCATCTTTTAGATGACGCCATTGCTCTTGCCACTTACCGGTGAGCGCGCGGCTTCCTAAAAGGGTGGTGCCAAATCGCGTGCCTTCTTCATCACAAAAACCCACAATATCGATATGAAAAGGGAACTTGGTTTGCGTGCCGTCAAACATAGCGACCAGCGAAATAGCGGCGACCACGCCTAGCATGCCGTCGTACTTTCCGCCGTTAGGCACAGTGTCGAGGTGGCTACCTAGAATTAATCGCGGTGCGTTGGGCACGCTTGATGTATAGCGCCCCCATATATTGCCAACGGCGTCTTGCCAGGTGGTCATTCCGGCTTCAATCATCCACCCTGAGGCTAGTTGATTTGCAAGCTTGTGTTGTTCGGTCAAATAGCGCCTGTCTAAACAGGCTGGGTCCTGGCTTAAGGTGCCTAATGTTTCGCACCTTGCCATAACTTGCGTAGCCAATTCAGCAAATTCTGCGAATTCACCCATTGGTGACTCCCGCCGCTTTAGCCTTAGCATAAACGCTAAGCGCAGCATCTACCCCTTTACCGGCAGGTAGCGCAAACCCTTGCATACGAAGCACAGTTTCAAGGGACTGAAGGGTATGTAACACGGCATCTTCTCTGGCGTTATAGCCCATAGTGCCAATGCGCCAAATTTTTCCTTTTAGCGGACCAAAACTAGTGCCTATTTCAATGTTAAAACGCAGAAGTAAGGTTTCGCGTACCTCTTCGCCATGAACACCCTCGGGAATATGAACACCTACAACGTTGTACATTTTGTGTTCCAGGTCACCGAAGGGCTCAAGTCCCATGGCCTGAATACCGGCTAGCATCGCGTCGCCCGCTACTTTGTGACGAGCAACCACGTTCACCTGGCCTTCTTCTAAATGCAGGCGCGCGCATTCACGGGCGCAATAGAGCATACTGGCCGCTTCGGTGTGGTGATTTAGTCGCTCCTCGCCCCAATAATCCATGATCATGGGCAAGTCGAAGTAGTTAGAACGAATTTTAGGGCCACGCGCAGCTTCATGGTGAGCATCGCGAATGCCGGCTTCAACGTGGTGACGGGTACGCACGGTTTTAACAAACTTGTCGCTTAGTGTAATAGGAGCACTGCCTGATGGGCCTCCTAAGCACTTTTGCAGGCCAACTGACACCGCATCTAATTTCCAAGCATCAACGTCTAGCGGGTTCCCACCTATTGACGCTGTTGCATCGCAGTAAAACAACACATCGTTTGCTTCACAAATCGCGCCAATTTCTGCAAGCGGTTGCAGCATGGTGGTGGACGTATCCCCTTGAACAATGGCAAGCAGTTTTGGTTTTACGTCTTTTATCGCCTTTTCAATTTGTTCAGGTGAAAACACTTCGCCCCACGGCACTTCAATGGTGTGAACTTCAGCGTCGGCGCGCTCTGCAATTTCAGCAAGCAAATGCCCAAAACGCCCGAAGATAGGCACAAGGACTTTATCGCCTGGCTCAATTGCCGACACCAATACAGCTTCAATTCCAGCGCGCGACGTACCGTCAACCAAGAAGGTTTGCTGGTTTTTCGTATTGAAAACATCGCGGTAAAGTTGCATCACCTCGTTCATGTAGCCAGTCATTACAGGGTCATATTGACCTACTAACTGGGTAGACATGGCGCTTAACACTCGGGGGTAGCAGTTAATTGGGCCCGGTCCCATTAGCAAGCGAGGCGGCGGGGATAGTGGAGCAAAGATTCTGTTAGAGGCTTCTTTAGACATGTGGGCACTCCTAGATAAGCACTTGCGCTAGCATGCGCAAGCCAGTGATGATGAGAACAACGGCGAAGATTTTCTTAAGTAAGCCAGCGTCTAGCTTGTTGGCTATGCTTGCTCCGACAGGCGCAAATAACACGGTGAGCGGAACAATGCAGACAAACCCCAGCAAGTTTACATAGCCGTACGTAGCGAAGGGAGCGTCAACAGGAGTGGTACCAACAAATAGCAGCGTGAGTGCCGCTGGAAGCGAAATGATTAAACCGACTGCAGCAGCGGTACCCACCGCTTTGTGTGCTGGGTAGTTACAAAATGTGAGAGTCGGCACGGTTAACGTACCGCCACCAATGCCTACCATAGAACTAAATAGGCCAATGCAGGTTGCCATAATCGACTGACCCGCGCGGCCCGGTAGCCCTTTAAATAGCGCGTCTTTCTTGCCAATAAGCATATTAATGGCAGACAAGGTTGCAATAATGCCAAACAGTAAGGTAAGGAACGTCGGGTTAACAGCCGTCACCGCATAGCTTCCGGCAAGCACGCCAATTAAAATGAACACTGCCCACGCTTTTAGCAACGCAAAGTCTACATTGCCCTTACTGTGATGAGCACGAATAGAGCTTACTGAAGTAGGGACGATGGTTGCCAATGACGTGGCCGTGGCTATTACCATTGCGCTCTCAGGTGACACACCAAGGGCTTGGAACAAGAAAAACAGTACCGGCACAATAACAATGCCTCCACCTACGCCAAGCATTCCTGCTAGTATGCCTGCGAACACGCCTGTTCCCGCAAGCGATAATATAACCGTTAGGTTATCCATTAAAAACTGCATGTGATTTCTTTCTCTTTAACGTTTATTGGTTTAACTATTTGTCAGTGCTGCGTCTTAGCCACTGCGAATAAACTAGCGGTGTCCAAGGTAGGCTTTGCCGTCACTTCTTGGGTCGCTTGCGCCACTCACTGTACCTTCTGTGTCGCGAATGATTGCACCAGCATGACCCATGAGTTCGTTGCAAGGATCTACCGTCACCATATCGTGGCCCCGTGCCAGTAAGCTCTCACCTACGTACTCAACTAAGTCACGCTCTGCTTTTAAGTTGTGACTCTGATCGCCCCAGGTTCTACCAAGTAGCCAACGGCCGAGGGAAATAGCTTTGGCGATAGGTTGGCCGTGGTAGACATGACGAGCAAACAGCGCCGCTTGGGTTTGAGGCTGACCTTCACCACCCATGGTGCCGTAACTCATGCGTCGACCGTCAACAAGCTCAGCGAAAGCGGGGTTAAGTGTGTGAAATGGTTTCAAGCCTGGGGTCAAATATTGGTTACTGTTTGGATCGAGTGAAAACGAAGTGCCACGGTTGTTCCAAACAATGCCTGTTTGCGGGCTCACTACGCCCGAGCCGAACTCCCAGTAAAGTGACTGTATGTAGCTCACCATTCGGCCTTCAGAATCGCAGCAACCCATCCAAATAGTATCGCCGTGCTTGGCTTCATGGGGCCAAGGAAGTGCTTTATCTAATGAGATGTTCTTCACCATTTCATCAAGCACATCGTCACTTAACAGGCTTTGAAGACTAACAGGCGTACGAGATGGGTCGGTTACGTTCGCGTTACGCGCAATGAAGGCTTGTTTCGTGCATTCAATAAGTAAATGCACCATGTCAGCATCGGTGCTGCCTAAATGCTGAACTTTGTCGTACAAGGCTAAAATAATGAGCGACGCCACACCTTGTGTGGGCGCCGGCAAGTTATAAAGCTTGCCTTTGCTGGTGGACACTGACAATGGCTCAACAATTGTCGCTTTGTAATTGTTAAAATCTTCAAGACGAATAGGGGAGCCGGCGGCTTCTAAGTCTTCAGCCAGCTGTGAAGCTAACTCACCGTGATAAAAATCATCTAACCCTTTTTCTGCTAAATGCTTCAAAGTTTCAGAGAGCTTTGTTAGCTTTAAAATTTTACCTTTTTTAAGGGCTTTCCCCTTAATCAAAAACTGAGCGAAATTTTCATCCGCACTTAGCTCTTCAAAGGTTTTGTTGCTGGCATCCACCAAGCTCTGGGTAACTTCAATCCCCCAATTAGCTTGACTAATCGCCGTATCGAACAATGTACTTAACGGTAAACCGCTTTGCCATTTGTGACTTATTTCAAGCGCGGCTTGCCAACCAGCAACTGCGCCTGCCATGGTTAATGCTGACTTTCCGCCTCGACTAGGTATGGCATCGCTAGCCTCGTAGAAAGAAGGTGTCGCGCCCTTTGCTGCTACGCCAGATGCATCAATGCCAATTGGCTTTTTACCAGGTTCACTGATTAGCCAAAATCCATCACCGCCCATGCCATTCATGTGCGGGTATTCAACCGCGATAGAGGCTGCAGCAGCTACCATAGCTTCAATAGCGGTGCCGCCTTTTTCTAATATGTTTAAGCCCACTTGCGATGCCGCAAAGTGAGGGGCAGTAAACGCTATATTTGGTTTTTCACTCATTTTTAATTCCTTCAAAAACTCGGCAACCGCGCAGTCAGTTTAAGCCCAAATCAGGCAAAATGACGGGCGCTTAGGTCTTACTTCCGCTTTCTAGTTTCAACTTGAATGCGATAGGGCGCTATTGCTTTTTTTAAGTGCAACTTAAAAAAACAGGCGCGCTTTACACGTTTAGCGAGTGGTTAGCTTTTTTGCTAACGCGAGAAGTGCAAGATCGTTGCCTTTTTTGCCCACTAGCGATAATCCGCATGGGGCGTTGTGTAGGGTAAACAATGGCAAATGAAGTTGGGGTAATCCCGCAAGCCCAGCTATCGCCGTGAGTGCGAGCAGAGCGTTTCTATCATTTGCCAGCGTTGTTTCATCGGCATCACATCGAGGTGCTACACCGGGTGTCGTGGGAATAATCAATACATCTATTTCTTCAAACAGCGTGTTTAAATGATTGATTACCACAGATTGTTGCGCTTTAGCTTGCTCTACTTCTTGCGTTGTTATGGTTTTACACCAATTGAAGCGCAACATTATATCTTTGGCGATATCAGGTTGGGTATTTTCAATCCATTCGCCGTGTTGCTGCCATATTTCATTGCCCTGTAAGGTACGAAAGGTAGCGGCAGTTTGTAAGGTTTTTAAATCTAGCTGTGCCTCTGACAATACAATACAGTCGTTGTTATCAGCCAGCGCTGCAAGCCATGTTTTGCACAGCGATTTGTGAGCGGCCTGCTCAAATAAATGCGCTGCTATGCCAAATCGAGGCGAACCTGATATTTCACTTTGTGTTGCGCTATCTATGCAGACATTGGCAACTTTAGTCAGCGTGTTTAGGTCGCGTGTCATCCAGCCCACGGTATCAAACGACGGGGCAAGTGCCACCATATTGTCGCAGGCCACAACGCCGTGCGTGGTGCGAAGCCCCCATAACCCTTGATAACTAGATGGTACGCGAATAGAGCCGCCGGTGTCGGTGCCAAGCCCTATGTCGGCAAGGTGCGCGCTAACGGCCACCGCTGAACCTGACGAAGAACCACCAGGTATATGAGCTGGTGCCACTGGGTTTACCAGTGTTTCGTGGTGCTTATTCTGCCCGTGTAAACTGTAGGCAAGTTCATCAGTGATGGTTTTGCCTTTGAACGCGGCACCCGCTTGAAGCATCTTTGCTACGCAACGATTTGTGTTTTTCGGAATCGCGTGTGTGGCTAACCAATCAGGATTTCCTGCTGCGGTTGGTAATCCTTCAATGTGAAACAAATCTTTTACTGCCAGACCTAGTCCGCTAAGCGGCAATTTACTTTGACTTTTTGCCTGATTCAGCGCTTTTCCTGACGCCGAAAATGCGTCATCTTTAACACTACCGTCAAGACTGAATGCGATTTCTAGGTTTTTAATTGCCTGTGTGAACTTGGCATCACAGGGCTTCAGTACAAAAGGAGAGCTCACAGCGCGTTACTTATTCGTTATTGTTTCTTTATTCGTCTTTAGATTAATGAAACAACTGTTTCATTAAAAAGTCAAGAGAAACGAACGTTACTTCATTGGGCATTTTAGTACGTACATTATTTTCTGTGAGTTACATAATTGGTAAAGCGCTGAGTAAATCGTTAAAGAACACTAAATAAGTTGCTAAAAGCCTTGGGGGTTTTGCTTCAGGTATGCAACTTCTTCTGGTGTCGACTCGCGCCCTAAAATTCGGTTGCGGTGAGGGTAGCGGCCAAACATTTCAATTATCTGTTGATGGCGCTTTTCAAAGGAGAATTCTCTTTCAAGGCCTTCTTGTGAAAATAGTTCCAATGCGACGTCGTGGATTGCGAGTGATTCACTATGCATAAACGGCATATACAGAAACGCTCGCTGCTGCGGTGTAAGTACCTTATCGGCTTCAACACTTACCGCTTCTTGCGCAAGAACCAAAGCAATGCTGTCTGCACTGAATGCATCTTTGTCATTGCGATGAATATTTCGCGAGAATTGATCGAGAAGAATTATTTCGGCAAGACGACCGGTAGCCGTCGCTCGCCAAGGCCACAACTCGCCCTTTATGGCTGCTGCACGCAATTTTGAAAATCGCGAAGTGATCGTTTTATCTAGTGCTGCATCTTCCTTAAACCATTGCTCTGGGGAGAGTTCTCCAAACCAAAAGTCTAGCACACCGTTAGCTTCTTCCATGACTACTTGCGTTTTATCCATATCAACTCCAACCACACGCTTTTAGCAGTGAAATTAAATTAACAGGTACGTTTTTATGCATTAAAACCCAAAATAAGCGTTGTGAATTAATACTTATACCCATTTTTAAGCGCTTTAGTTCCCTTTACGCTTGCAAAATAACAATTCTCTGCTATCCGCTCTCTTTATAGTATTGCTTAAAAAGTGTTCTGTGGGAAGGGTTAACGCTTTGGACTTTCTAGCTCATCCATTTGAATGTAGATGTCAGTAATCGCGTCGACGCGGTCTGCGGCCTGGCTTCCTAATACTTCGTAGGTGAGGTTACACAGTGATGCAACCAGGCTCATTGGAGCCGCGTAACTATCAAAAGGCGAGTCACTGCCAATGTGAGTAACGAGCAGGTGGTCGACATCGTGACGATATCCTTGGCCCGTTGGATCGGTAATTAATACGGTTTTACAGTGTTTAATGCTATTTAAAACAAACTTGAATTGACGGGTTCTACGACGAAAACCAAAAAGTACGACAAGATCATTTTCGGTTAGGTCGATAATATCTTCACTAAGTGTTTGACCGGGCTGAGGAAGCACACGGACCGACGCACGAATTTGTTTGAGCTGCTGCCTAAAATGAAGTGCAATGGGGTAGGCGTTTCTAAAACCAATCAAGGTGACCTGGCCTGCTGATGCCAGCAATTTAGCAATATCTGTCAACGCCTCTGAGGAAGTGCTATCAAATGTATTGGCCAAATTCTTACTATCATTCTCATGCTGAAGTACGCCACTTGAAGGGCTTACAACAGGCACGCCTTGCTCACGTAGCTGAACAAGCGCCTCTTTAGCTTGCTGGTGCGAGTCAAACCCCAGCTGGCGAAAGAAGCGACTGACTGTGGCCTTTGACGTCCCCGTTATTTCTGCAATTAAAGACGTAGATTGACTTAATACTGCGATAGGATTCTGCTGAATATAATGCGCAATAGCCTTGCCCGAAGGGGACAAAGAGGCATAGTGGTTTTCAATTTGCTGTAAAACGTCGCTAGGGCTATTTTTTGTCATTGGTATCGCCTTATACATCTTATGCAATTATTTCACGACTTTTGTGCGATATACAAACACTACCTGAATTCAACGCGTTCACGTACTTCAAAATAGGTTTTTCGAAGCCGACTATTGAAGTAGAACATTATAATAAGCGTTGTTGCTCATTACTAAAAAACGCTTACAAGTTTCCACTGCTCTTAAAAAACCTTATCTATATAGAGAGTTACGAATGCGCAGTAAAGTATAGGGCTAAAGTAGCACTTAATTAATCACTCATGCTTTGCAAATTGGCACTACACTTTCATAGACATAAACCGTAAAAATTCACAAAAGTGTCATCGGTTGGTAATTACCTTGTTGGTTTAGCATCGATTCTAGTTAGTAAAAACGTTTGGGGAATAGATCAGCGAACCTAGCATGATTGAGAGAAAGAGGTGAGTTGTGGCAAAGCTGTGGTCTGAATTGATCTTGCTCTTTGTGGTGATTCCCTTTGCCGTTCTCTACTGGATAAAGCATTTTGCAAATTATCTCATGCCTATTTTAGGTGTTATGGGACTTTGTTGCTTAGCTATCTTGTTAGCAGATAAGCAATTTAAACGCATTAAATTGTGGCATTGGGAAGACTATCGAACGCATTTAAAAAGTACGCTAAGGTTATTTTTGCCTTGGGCGAGCTTACTGGCGCTGGTAGTTTACTTTTTTAAACCGGAATTGTTCCTACATTGGCCTATGAACCAGCCATGGATGTGGATAGCTACATTATTGATTTATCCGTTAGTGTCGGTCATCCCGCAAGAGATCATTTTTCGAACGTACTTTTTTCACCGTTACAAGCGAATACTGCCTTCGAAATATGCAAGGTGGGCCTTAAGTACTTTTTTATTTGGTTTAGCCCACTTAGTGTACGGTAACTGGATTGCTGTAGTCATTTCTTGGATTGGCGGTGGCATTTTCGGTTATAGGTATATGCAAACTAACTCGACGCCCGTGGTGGTTATAGAACACGCTATATGGGGCAGTTTTTTATTTACCATCGGGCTGGGATCTTATTTAGTTATCGCGTCGTAGTTATTTATATTAAAAACCGAAACACATGAACGCCAAGGAGTGAGGTGATGTTCAGTGCGCAACAAATATTACAACCCTCTATTTTAAATAATCGAGCGGGGCTTTCTTTCTCGCAAACCGACAGCGAACCTTTTATACAAACTTTGCTTCAACAAAGTGACGAAGGTGGCGCAATAAGCAGTTTATCAAGTGCACAGTCGCTACTCTCTCAGCTTTGGGAGAACTTTGTTTATCGTTTACCGGGGTTGGCGCTAGGTTTAGTTATCATGGCGGCGTTTATCCTTTTAGCGCCACATATTGCCAAGGTTTTAGTTAAACCGTTAACCCGTACGACCACATCTCCACTGCTGCGCTCAGTCATTCAAAGAAGCGTCAGTTTAGTCTTAATTTTACTCGGTATTTATCTATTTTTGTTCTTAGCTGGGCTCACCGGATTTGCAATCGCGGTGGTGAGTGGTACAGGTGTGGTAGGGCTTATTCTTGGTTTCGCCTTTCGCGACATCGCCGAGAACTTTATTTCAAGCCTACTGCTTACTATTCAACGCCCCTTTAGAATAGGGGATATCGTACAAATCAACGATTTCACCGGCATCATTCAGAAAGTTACGGCACGTGCGACTACACTGGTGGATTTTGACGGCAACCATATTCAAATACCTAACGCGACTATTTACAAAGGGGTAATCAAAAACCTTACGGCCAACCCGCTAATGCGTGGTCAGTTTGTTATTGGCGTTGGCTACGATGCTGATATACAACACGCTCAGCAGATGGCGCAAGAAATTACGTCAGCACAAGACAACGTGTTAATCGACCCTGAACCGCAAATTCTTATCGATGAATTAGGCCCCTCGACCTACAACATCAAGGTTTATTTTTGGGTGGATGTAGAGAAAACGAGTGTACTAAAAATGGCGTCGGTGCTGATGCGTAAAATCACTCAGGCCTTCTTAGAGGCGAATATCAGTATGCCTGATGATGCGAGAGAGCGCATTTTCCCTGAGGGTATGCATATTTATCATGCTTCCGAAAAAGGCGCTTCAAGCGCTAACCCTTCAGAAAACGTAGCAAATGAGTTAAGTGAAAGTACGACAGAACAAAAGAACGTAAAAAGCTTGGATAGCGAAGAGAATAGTGGAGCCACAGAAAATCGAAACGAAAGGTCAAGTGCAAAAGAGGCTGGAAATACGCGCCCACAAGAATCGAAAATCAATGATGATGTGTCTTCCGAAGCCCATGAGATACGAGAGCAGGCTCGGAATTCGAGAGATCCGGAAGCAGGAGAAAATATTCTTTAACATTTGTTATGTGAAGGATCATTAAAATGGGTGATTTGCCCTTTTTCAAATCTAGAAGGGAACCGAACATATTGAACGTGCTTCGGCAAAGCTAGCCAGAGGTGAGGAGATGTTTAGCAAAAGCTGGGCTAGTGGATTTGCTCGTCGCGCTATTAAACAGGCGCGACGGGCGATAGATTACATCTACCAAGGAATCCTTGCCATAAGTTGACATGCGCTTTCATGACGCTGCTGTATTGGTTGAATCCGTCTTGTGACTGTTGCCTGATGTAGCGTTTGAATTCCTCGTGCAGCGACGGCTGCGCAAGCCAGTCTTCCCATAATGGGGCTAGTTTGTAATGGTATTGATTTACCAAACTTCCTACAGGTTGTATTTCCTCAATAAAGAAAAGGTAGAATACATTACGCAATATTTTTGCTTTGTCGCTAGCGCGACCTTCTGGGCAGCTTACAGCATCAAGCTCGGTTTCAAGCATATCCGTAAGCAATGAGAGGTTTTGCGTTAAGGTTTGTTGTGTATGCCAAAGTGTAGCGGGTAACCTGGCTGAGCGTATAATTTTTAGCTGTTGTTCAAGCTCGCTGCTCTCAATAATCTTCTCACTATTATTTTCATTCGTAGCCTCTGTTTCTGTATCGCTCGATGCTGTATTGGAAGAATACACATCGCTCAAGAGCAATTCTTTGTTACTTAAGTTGTTAATATAATAAAGCGCGTTTACGCTAGAAAGTGCGTCTTTATTATTCTCAACTGAGAAAAGACGTTCAGGTGTATTAAGCGCCAGACGCAACTCTTGGCTCCCTTGGACTAGGTTTGCCCACGTTTTACTGTATTCTTGTGTCTTTTGTTCACGCCACGATGCGATGGTTGCTGCCAGTGCCGCGTTTCTCTTGTTAGACTCGTTTTCTTTCGTGAGCGCTGCTTCACAGCTTTTGAGTACAGTAAGCAGCTTGCTCTCATAAACAAGCCGCTGTGATGGCAGCTGACTTTTTCCTAGCGACGTATTGCGTTCGGCAACTACAGTGCCCAGCTCACAATCTTGCAGCGCATAAAACTCACGCAGGTTTATACTCACGCCCTCAATAGCGTGTTTAAGCGTGGCGGAGTCAGCAAGTTTGGGAAGCGGGGTGGTAATCTTATCGTTAAACGAATCGGGGAGGGGCGTATCGAGTACACGCGAGAGTCGTGCGGCGTAATCGTCAATGCTTTGCTTTACGGTACTACCGCCAAAACAGCCTAGCAAAGCAAACATGGCAACGCTGATGACACCAGCGCGGCAAGCGTTTCTTAGTTGCGAAACTTTTGGGGGCCATGGTTTTACTAGGGAAATATTCACGCGGAGGCACCAGTATGAAGTCCGCGCCCGCCATCGACATAAATGATTTGTCCAGTGATGTAAGGGGCTGATGCCAAGAACGACAATGTTTTAGCAATATCATTTGGTGTACCTAGTTCACCCAGTGGAATGCTCGATATCAGTTTGTCTTTTTCGTCCTCGTCCATTTCCCGTTCTGGCCACAAAATTGCCCCTGGCGCAATACCATTTACGCGAACGTTGGGAGCTAAGTCTATAGCTAACGATTGGGTTAGTGAGGCAAGACCGGATTTAGCAATGAGGTAAACACTGTGTTTGGGGAGTGGACGGTCGATATGCATGTCGACCATATTGATAATGCAGCCTTTACTTACCGCTAATGCTGGTGCCAATGCTTGTGACAAAAACAATGGGCCCTTCACGTTACTGCCTATCAGAGATACCCAGTCGTCTTCTGAAATTTCGCCCACCGGAGTGGGGTAAAAACTAGAAGCATTATTTACTAAAACGTTTATCTGACCCCAAATGCCTAATGCTCGCTGCCCAAGTGCACTTACTTCGTCTGAATTACAAAGGTTGGCTTGGAGACAGGTAGCAGAGTCCTCCCGCTGACTATTTAGCTTTTCAGCCAGCGCAAGTGCCTCGTCTTTAGAGTGCCCATAATGGATAATAACGCGATAGCCTTCGCTATGGAGCTGACACGCCATGGCGGCGCCAATTCGCTTTGCTGCCCCGGTAATGAGTGCTACAGGGCCTGAGTTTGTCATAATAAAAGCTACTCTCTATTCTAAGTCTTCATATGTTTATATGCTGTTCTTACACATGTTAAGCGCTATCTAATGTAGGATTTCTACGGTAATTCACGCATAAACCAGGTAACAGACAATAACGTACAGGCTTGTTCGTATGTCGCTTTGTATATCGCGCTATACATTGCCTATGCGCGGCACTACTTAGGAATTAGGGGCTGTAAATGTCATCTAATATTTGTTTGGCTTGCGCTATGTAGTGCGCGCCAAATAATAACCCGTGATTTAAAATATGGTAAAGCTGGTAAATTGGTTTTCTTAATCGGTAATTTTTTTCAATTGGGGTGTGTTGATGGTAACCCTCAAAGAATGATTGGGGAAAGCCACCAAACAATTCGGCCATGGCAAGGTCGGTTTCGGCGTCCCCAACGTACACCGCTGGGTCGAATAAGACTGGCCCTTTCTTGTTAAATCCCGCGTTACCCGTCCATAAATCTCCATGAAGTAGGGAAGGGTGGGGTTGATGTAAGCTTAAGAGATGTCTTACTCGAGTAACAATATCGTCTATATTGCCATCTCCGCTTTTCCATGTACCAATTGATGCCAAGCGTTCTAGCATGCTACCAATCCGCTTTTCTGCAAAAAAGTCAGCCCAAGACGCCATTCTTCCATTGGTTTGTACACTGGCACCAATGTAATTGTCATGCGGCCATCCATAGCTGGTGTAGGCGTTAACCGCATGAAGTGCAGCGAGTTGCTGTCCTAAAATGAAATAGTCATTATCAGTGGGTTCAATAAATCGAACGTGAGAAAGTACCAAATATTCCATATTAGGCGTTTCATTGGCTGTAATTCCATGGCAAATGACTCGCGGGGTAGCAATGGTTTGCGTGTTAGCGATGGCCGCTAGTCCTTCGGCTTCATGAGATAATTGCTGAGTATCATCATATTTGCGGGTTTTAACAAAGTAGCGATGGGTCGTATCTTTTATGATGTAACTTTCGTGTGTATCTCCGCCACTTACTCGTTCGGCTTTTTGGCAGCTAAAAAACTGCTGGGTTTCATCTGAAATATGCTCGCTGATAAAATGCCACATATTGCACGCTCTGCTTGTTTTAATGCTTTTTTCAAGGCGATTGGAGTGTTGAGTGACTCTTTCCTATGGCACACTAGAACACCAGCGAAGAGCTAGTCCAGCAACCTTTATCGCCTTACACTAAAGTATGGGATAAAAACGGTGAAATGCATAAATTACAACTCAAAATCTTCCTAAACGAAATCAAACCTTCACAAATTAGCCAATAAAGGCTTTTCGATATTGAAGTTGCCCCTACACTGGTTATAATCCACCACTTGCTTTAATACTGAGAAAACTCAGTAAGTTCGAGGCGTATACAGTTTTGCAGTACCAATGCGCTGTATTTTTATGCTGTACTTTAGTCGCTTTAAATAAAGCAAGTTTCGAGTGCTATAAAGCACGATTAAATTTTCAAAAATATGCATGTGGCGCAGAGTAGGCGTCACCACTGTAAAGGAATTAAAATGCCTGTAATTACCCTTCCTGATGGAAGCCAACGCGCTTTCGATAACTCTGTTTCTGTACTAGATGTTGCAAACGATATTGGCCCTGGTTTAGCCAAAGCAACCATTGCGGGGAAAGTAAACGGCGAACTTGTAGACGCTGTTGACATGATTGACGCGGACGCACAACTTCAAATAATCACTGCAAAAGACGATGAAGGTTTAGAAATTCTTCGTCACAGTTGCGCGCACTTGTTAGGTCACGCTATCAAACAACTTTGGCCTAACACCAAAATGGCTATCGGCCCAGTTATCGACAACGGTTTTTACTACGATGTTGATATGGAAGAAAGCCTAACCCAGGAAGATTTAGCCAAACTAGAAAAGCGAATGCTTGAACTGGCTAAAACCAATTACAACGTGGTTAAGAATAAAGTGAGCTGGCAAGAAGCACGCGACGCATTTGAAGCGCGCGGCGAAAGCTACAAAATGGAAATTCTTGATGAGAACATCAGCAAGGACGACCGCCCGGCACTTTATCACCATGAAGAATACACAGATATGTGTCGTGGCCCTCACGTGCCAAACATGAAGTTCTGTCACCACTTCAAACTAATGAAAGTGGCAGGTGCTTACTGGCGTGGCGACAGCGACAACAAAATGCTTCAGCGTATTTACGGTACTGCGTGGGCAGATAAAAAGCAGCTTAAATCTTACCTACAGCGCCTAGAAGAAGCGGAAAAGCGCGACCACCGTAAAATTGGTAAAGCACTTAACCTTTTCCATTGGCAAGAAGAAGCACCGGGTATGGTGTTTTGGCACAACGACGGTTGGTCAATTTACACCGAGCTAGAAAGCTATGTGCGTAAGAAGCTTCGTGAATACGATTATGACGAAGTTAAAGGTCCATTAATGATGGACCGTACGCTTTGGGAAAAATCGGGTCACTGGGACAAATACGCTGAAAACATGTTCACCACTGAATCTGAAAAGCGTGAATATGCCGTTAAGCCAATGAACTGCCCAGGCCACGTACAGATTTTCAACCAGGGTTTGAAATCGTACCGCGACCTGCCTCTTCGTATGGCTGAGTTTGGCTGCTGTCACCGTAACGAACCATCGGGCGCACTACACGGTCTAATGCGTGTTCGTGGCTTTACGCAAGACGATGCTCACATTTTCTGTACTGAAGAACAGATCCTAGAAGAGGTGAGTGGCTGTATTAAGATGGTGTACGAGACATACGCTGCGTTTGGTTTCGAAAACATCAAAGTTAAGCTGTCTACTCGCCCAGAAAAGCGCGTAGGTGCTGACGAGATTTGGGACAAATCGGAAGCTGCGCTTGCAGATGCACTTAAAGCTAATGACATCGAGTTCGATTATCAACCTGGAGAAGGTGCGTTCTACGGACCGAAAATTGAGTTTACACTGCACGATTGCTTAGACCGTGCATGGCAGTGCGGAACCGTACAGCTAGATTTTTCAATGCCAGGTCGCTTGGGCTCTACTTATGTAGCTGAAGATGGCGAGCGCAAAGTACCGGTAATGATTCACCGCGCTATTTTGGGTTCATTAGAACGCTTCATTGGAATTTTGACCGAAGAATTTGCAGGTTTCTTCCCACTCTGGTTGGCGCCTCAGCAGGTTGTGGTAATGAATATTACCGACAAACAAGCTGAATATGCTTCAGATTGTGTAAAAAAACTGCAAGAATTAGGTTTTAGAGCAAAGTCTGACTTGCGAAATGAGAAGATCGGCTTTAAAATCCGCGAGCACACTTTGAAGCGTATTCCGTATATGCTAGTTGTGGGCGATAAAGAAATGGAAGCGGGCGAAGTAGCAGTGCGCTCTCGTCGCGGTGACGACCTAGGCAAAATGCGCCTGGAAGACTTTATTGCCATGGCTCAACAAGAAGTTGTTGAAAAGACGATTAAGTAGTTGAGCAAATTGTGTATAATACACAATTAAGGTGTCTGTTTTTGGTTTTACTTTGGGTCAACCGACCTCCCAAAAGCAGACAAAAGAATTAAATGTTTGGAGGAATAGCACATTAAAGGCGCTAACAACAAGGCTCAGGGCGACAAAGCCCGCATTAACGATGAGATTAAAGCCAGAGAAGTAAGATTAATTGGCAAAGACGGTGAACAGGTTGGTGTGGTTTCTCTAGCAGAAGCTACTCGTAACGCAGAAGAAGCGGGCCTAGATCTAGTAGAAATCAGTCCGAATGCCGAGCCGCCAGTCTGTAAAGTTATGGACTATGGCAAATTCCTCTTCGAAAAAAGTAAAGCTCAAAAAGAGCAGAAGAAAAAACAGAAGCAAATTCAGGTCAAGGAGATTAAATTTCGCCCTGGCACTGATGAAGGCGATTACCAGGTCAAACTGCGCAACCTGCGTCGCTTTCTTGAAGGTGGTGATAAAGCCAAAGTTACGATCCGCTTCCGCGGTCGTGAAATGGCGCACCAAGACATCGGTATCGATCTACTAAACCGCGTTAAAACCGATTTAGAAGATATCGCTACATGCGAGTCTTTCCCACGTCGTGTGGAAGGCCGTCAGATGATCATGGTGCTAGCCCCAAATAAGAAGTAGTAACGGTCTAAAGTTTTAAGGAATCTGCACCCTTAAACACCTTGCTGCTAAACATTAACCGGTATGAAGTGACTGCAACACGAAAAATACCGATATTAAACAATGCGGAGTTTTAGCAATGCCTAAAATGAAAACTGTAAGCGGTGCCGCCAAACGTTTTAAGAAAACGGGTTCTGGCCGCTTTAAAAGCAAACAGTCTCACTTACGTCACATTCTGACTAAGAAGAGCTCTAAGCGTAAACGTCACCTTCGTGGCAAAAAACTGGTTCATGACTCTGATACCAAATTGGTTCAGCGCATGTTGCCTTACGTATAAGACTTAGGAGACTGATTAATGGCTAGAGTAAAACGCGGCACTATCGCACGTGCTCGTCACAAAAAAGTCCTCAAGCAGGCAAAAGGTTATTACGGCGCACGTTCACGTGTATATCGCGTAGCGGTACAAGCTGTAACTAAAGCTGGTCAATATGCTTACCGTGACCGTCGTCAGCGCAAGCGTCAATTCCGTCAACTATGGATTGCACGTATTAACGCTGCTGCTCGTCAAAATGGTATGTCATACAGCCGTTTCATTAACGGTTTGAAGAAAGCGTCTGTTGAAATCGATCGTAAGATCCTTGCCGACATCGCAGTACATGACAAAGCAGCTTTCAGCGCACTAGTCGAAGCGGCTAAAGGCGCATTAGCTTAATTATTAACTAATTAAGTTTAAGTTCTTTCGGAAAAAGGCGAGCAGGATGCTCGCCTTTTTTCGTTTTTGGGGTTTAGACACAAAAAAGCAGAGCCGAAGCTCTGCTTATATTTATCACGTTAGCGTGTAGCGCTCTCTCTTATTTCTTCTCTACACGCCCATAGCGGTCAGAAAACCTTACTATGTCATCTTCACCTAGGTAAGCACCAGATTGCACCTCTATAAGCTCTAGAGGGATTTTCCCGGGGTTTTCCAAAGCGTGTACTGCACCAATTGGGATATAGACAGATTCGTTTTCTGTTACTAACTGAGTGTTGTCATCAATAGTCACATTGGCACTGCCAGATACCACAATCCAGTGCTCGGCACGATGGTGGTGCATTTGAACAGATAGTTTCTCACCTGGTTTTACCGTAATACGTTTAACTTGGAAGCGTGCGCCGCTGTCAATTGAATCGTAGCTACCCCAAGGACGGAAAACTTCACGATGGAATTCAAATTCAGGGCGCTTTTCGGCTTTTAATTTATTTACAACGTTCTTAATGCTTTGGGCATCGTCTTTGTGGGCGACCATTACGGCGTCTTTAGTTTCGACGACTATCACGTCTTCTAAACCAATTACCGAAACTAAGCGTTGCTCTGCGTTTACATAACTATTTTTGGTGTTTTCTAGAATAGTATCGCCTACACAAACGTTACCGTTGTCATCTTTATCTGCCGTTTCCCAAAGTGACGTCCAGCTGCCTACGTCACTCCACCCAGCATCTAATGGAACCATTGCAGCGCTGTCAGTTTTTTCCATAACAGCATAGTCAATTGAGTCGTCAGGACAGGTAGCAAATATTTCAGAATCAACACGAATGAAGTCTAAATCAGGGGCTTCGGTTTCAATGGCGCGACGACAAATCTCTAGCATCTCGGGGTGATACTTACCTAATTCTTCAATATAGCGGCTGGCTTTAAACATAAACATGCCGCTATTCCAGAAAAACTCACCAGATTCAACATATTGTTTAGCGGTTTCTAGTTCCGGCTTTTCAACAAAGTCAGCTACCTCAAACCCAACATTGAGTACATTTCCAGCCTTGATGTAGCCGTAGCCCGTATGCGGTTGGTCTGGAACAATACCAAAGGTTACAAGCTTTCCTTCATTTGCCAAAGCTTCTGCTTTAGTAATAGCACTGTGAAAAGCGAGCTGATCTTCAATTAGGTGGTCTGCTGCAAGAACAAGAAGTACAGGGTCTTCGCCATTCTTAGTGGCATGTAGTGCTGCAAGTGCTATTGCAGGAGCCGTGTTACGACCGACAGGTTCTAACAGAATGCCGCCATGCTTAATATTCTTTTTGCGTAATTGTTCAGCAACAAGAAAACGGTGGGCATCATTACATATGAATACTGGTTCTTCCGCATCAGTGCCGCTAAGGCGCGTGATGGTATCTTGCAGCATGGTGCTGTCTGAAGTTAGCGCTAAAAATTGTTTAGGTAGAGCGGCGCGTGATTTTGGCCAAAGGCGGCTACCCGTGCCGCCAGCTAATACTACTGGTTTCATTACTGATTTCCCTTTCTTATAAATTCTGTCTAGTACGCGTTTTTGTTAATAAAACCATTGAATACAGTCATAAATACAATTTTAATATCGAACCAGATAGACCAGCGGTGTATATAATCTAAATCATATTCAACGCGCTGCACCATCTTGTTGGTGGTTTCGGTTTCGCCACGTAGGCCGTTTACTTGCGCCCACCCGGTTATTCCTGGCTTAACCTTATGGCGCAGCATATAGCCTGTGATTATCTTACGGTATTCTTCGTTGTGAGCTACCGCATGGGGGCGAGGGCCCACAATCGACATACGGCCTTGCAAAACATTGATAAACTGCGGAAGTTCATCCAAAGACGTTCTTCTTAAAAAGCCGCCAATCTTCGTTAAACGCGCGTCATTTTTCGTTGCTTGCTTCACAACCGCACCGTTATCTTGGGTTGTCATAGACCGGAATTTATAAACCGTAATTTGTTTACCGTCTAACCCGTAACGTTTTTGTTTAAAAATTACAGGGCCTTTAGAAGTCAGTTTGACCGCTGCGGCAATACACAGCATGGGTACCGATATCATCATCAATATAAAAGAGCTTAAAATAATATCTTCAAAACGTTTTAATATATCACTGGCACCTTGAAATGGTGTGTCATAAACACTAAGCGCCTGTACGTTGCCAACCGTCTGCCAGCGAGCATTTAATAAGTTATACATGAAGAAGTTAGGAATAACGTAAACGTTAGCCGTGGTATCGCTACATTGCTCTAAAATGCTGCGAATTCGGTTTTCAGCACTCATTGGCAGGGCAATGTAGATGTAGTCAACTTCATTGCGCTTCGCCATTTCTATGGCTGCCTCTATATTTCCTAACACCGCACCTTGCATTTCGTGAGGCAAACGGTCTGCTTCTCTGTCGTCATACAAGCCGTTGAACTTAATGCCTAAATGCTCGTTTTGCTGTATCTGAAGTGCGACATTCGCGCCAAGTTGAGTTGCGCCAATAATGATTGAACGACGTGAGTTAAGACCACTTTTGCGAATGCGAAACAGAAATTTACGCATAACAAACCGCCACATTATTAGTACAACGAATGATGATGCAAACCAAAGTAAAATTGCCGGTGGGGGAGTTTTAATTTCTTGAACAAAAAAGTAGCCCATCGACATGGTCCCTAAAATACTCAATGCCCATGTTATGGCTGCTGCTCTTAGCATTTCAGGGGTTCTATGTCCGCGCCAAGAACGGTAAAGCTCAACGCCCTCGGCCGAAATCTGAAAACAGATTACGTTAATAAACAATAAAATTAAGCTTGTGGTGTCTATCTTAGTGCCGTAATACGCAGCAGACGAGTAATAAAGAATAGTGACAAGTGAAAGGTCAATAAGCCTATAAATAGTAGAAAAACCACTTTGATTTCTAACAACTAAACCACCATTGGTATTAGGTTCTACCGGATGCGCTTTAATCGCTTTATTAGATTCTACTCTATTGTCCATTTTAGGTAATCTCTAGGTGAAAAGTGAAGGCCGCTATGGATGGCTGGTTTATCTAGCTAACCTGACCCAAGTATTACGTAAATAATAAAAACAGCTAATACATTCGTATAGTTTATTGCAATAGTTATGCCTGAAATTGCTTGGGCTTTCCCTTGCGTTGCCAATCGATTGTTTATCGTGTTGTTATTTTAGCTATTTGCACAACGCGCCTATCTATTGTAACAATATCTCCTCGATATTGTAATTTTATTACACCTTGAAAATTTATTTCGTACTAATTTGGTGCAAAAAGAGTAGAATGATGCTTATGCGCTTTTCATTCTTTATATAAATACGATAGCATATTATGCAGTTTTTTGCGTAGACACATAGCTGAAACAATACACGAGTACTTTATGAAATACTTTTGTTCTGGCGTGTGAGGCGGTGAAGGTTTAATCAGTTAGCGCAGGTTTTCTTTTAATTTAGTAACGATAACGTCAAGGGATATTGCAAATGCGGCACGCCTATTGCTCGTATCGTACTTAGGTTCTACGTTTCGGTAAAAAGCACCAAAATGCTGTAAAAGATGCAGGGTTTTCATTTTGATTCCGACATCTTTGCCATAGTTATAACCGAAGCGGAGTTAAAATTATTTGATTGTCATTCAAGATAGGTCATCGAAGGAAGGAAAAAACATGTTTAAAAGGACCAAAAGCATCATAGCAATGTCGGTAATTTGCGCCACTCCGACACTATATGCCCAAGAGGCCGGTCGAATTCAAGCAGGGCAGTTCGATTTAATTCCATCGTTCTCATCCTCAATGTCGTATGTTGATAACGTTGCTTACGCACGCGATGATGATCCTAAGATTTACAGTTGGCGCGCTACACTTTCACCCGAATTAATTGCTGCTACGGAAATTGATGGGAACCCTTTTCAAATTGGTTATAGATTAGAAAGAGGCGTTTATTTTTCTAGTGATAGCGACGACTACACCGACCATTTTGTAGAAGCTTCGGGTGACTTTGAACTAAATAGCCGACATCGAGTTAATGCTGTCGCTCAATATGAAGATGGCCATGAAGATCGAGGAACTGGCTTCTCGTTAGGTTTAGGAACTGCTATTACTACTCCAGACAGGTACAAAAGCACTTATTTAGGCGGCGAGTACATGTACGGTGCGGCTACGTCAGACGGTTTGATTACTCTTAAAGCAAATCGTGAGACCCTAGATTATGACAGGTCTGAGCAGGCTTATCTGATACGTGACCGTGTGAAAAACAAAGTAGGCGCAGAGTTAGGTTACCGAGTAGGTTCTGCAACTACAGCCGTCCTTGATGTAACACAGACTTATGTCAGATACGATAACCAAACTGGTATTGAAACTCGCGACAGTGACGAAACGCGTATTTTGTTGGGTGTGACATGGGAATCGACCGCAGCAACAACTGGTTTTGCTAAAGTTGGGTATAAAGAGAAAGATTTTGAATCTGCAACAAGAAGCACTTTTTACGGAACAGATTGGGAAGTTGGAGTAGAGTGGCAACCTGTTTCATATTCAACGTTCCGCTTCTCGACTAATGCGGATACTCGCGAAACAAACGGCGAAGGAAACTTCATTCGTGGCAGAGATTATACTGCATCATGGAATCATGAGTGGTTAAATCGTCTAAGTTCTTCTGTGAGTATAGCTCGTGAAACCAATGAATATGTATTAGATGATGAAGGTATAGAAAACCGTGATGACGAACTGATGCGCTATTCAGCCTCTCTAAATTATCAAGCGCGTCGTTATTTATCGTTCTCGCTGTTTTACCAATTAGCAGATCGTGACAGTAATAGAGAAGCTATAGGTTACGATAGAAACGTTGTAGGTTTATCCGCAGAGGTTACGTTGTGAAGAATGGTGTAGTTTTTAGTTTCTTCTTAATTTGTTTCTTATTTCTTTCGAATGTCGTTACGGCCCAAGAGGGCAATTTGAGCATGAGCCAATATCAGCTGGGCTCTGGCGACAGAATACAAATAAGTGTTTTCGGGCAAGACGACCTGTCTATGGAAGTTCGCTTACCTGATGTTGGTACTATTAATTACCCATTCCTAGGCGAAATAAAGCTGGTTGGATTGACCGCCGCAGAAGTAGAGCAGTTGATATACAAAGGGCTGTTGGGAGACTACCTTGTAAATCCGTCTGTATCTGTTGCCATTGTCGAATATCGCCCTTTCTTTATTGATGGTGAAGTTAAGCGCCCTGGTGGGTATGCTTATCAGCCTGGGTTGTCGGTTAATAAAGCAGCCGCCCTAGCTGGTGGCTATACAGAACGCGCAGCGCGAGACAAAATTACCATTATTCGTCAAAAAGATGGGCGAACTAATGAGTTTACGGTCACCGTTAGCGACATGATTCAACCTGGTGATATTATCACCATTAATCAGCGTTTCTTCTAAAATTCACGTAGCGTTCAGGAATAAAAATGGCAGTAAATAGCAGGGAAGAGTTAAATGCTGGTGTGTTCGAAAATGAAACCATCGACATTGCTCACTATTTAGGAATTATAAAGCGTTACGCATTTCGTATTATTTCATTAGCAATTGCGTTCACAATTTTAGTTGCGCTGTTAGTTATGCGCATGACGCCCATGTATACCTCTACCACCACTATCTTGGTAGAAGCTGACAAAGCTAACGTTGTTTCAATTGAAGAAGTCTATGGCTTAGACACCAAACGCAAAGACTACATGCAAACGCAGTTTGAAATATTGCAGTCGCGTCAAATTGCAGAGCGTACAGTTGAAAGTTTGTCGCTATGGGCTAATGAAGATTTTATGCCAGCGAGCGAAGAGCCAGGCATCATCGATGAGCTTAAAGCAACACTTGTTGAAGCACTGCCGTTTTTACCCCAGGACGAACCAAAAGAGCTAACAGAAGAGCAAATTCTAGCTGCTAAAAAACGTAAAGCAACGTCGTTACTAATGAGCGCGTTGTCAGTAGAAATGGTGGATAACACGCAAGTTATGCGTATTACTGTTACCACTGAATCTCCTCAGTTGTCAGCAGAATTAGCTAACGCAGTTACTGATGTTTATATAGAGAACTACCTTCAAGCTAAGTTAGATATGACGGCAAAAGCGACGTCTTTTCTTACAGAAAGCCTGGAAGGTTTGAAACTAAAGTTAGATGTGGCTGAACGTAATCTAGCGAAGTTTTATGAAGAAAACCAAGTTGTTAATATAGATGGTGTTGTTGGTCTTGCCGCTGAAGAGCTAGAGCAGTTAAGCAAGCAATTACTCGATGCACAAACCGCGCTTAAGTTAAATGCGGTAATTTACAAGCAAACACGAAACGATGTTTCTTTAGATGATATTGCGCGATTACCAGAAGTGCTTAATCATCCAACCATAAGAGACGTTCGCCGCGACGAAGCTAAAGCGATGACGCGGGTAAGCGAGCTTAGCAATGTATACGGCCCTAAACACCCGCGTATGATTGCGGCAAACGCTGAGTTGTCATCTATCAGAGAAACATTAAGCGGCCAAATTCGCGACCTTATCAGAAGTATAACTACGCAATATGAAGTATCGGAAGATCGTGTTGCTCAGTTAGAAAGAGAAGTTTCACGAGCAAAAGCAGAATTTCGTGACCTATCTGCATTGGATAATCAGCGTAAGGCACTGCAGCGCGAAGTCGATATTAACCAGCAGCTATATAACTCGTTCTTCACACGTTTGAAAGAAACCGATGAGTTAGGTGGCTTTGAGTCTGCCAATGCAAGAGTGTTGGATAAAGCGCTTCCAAATTATATGCCTTCAAAACCGAACAAAAAGCTGTTAATTGGTGCAGCGTTTGTATTCAGCGTTGGCTTTGGTGTGTTTTTAGCCATTGCAATGGAAACGCTTAACAGTGGTATACGCTCGGTAGAAGACGTAGAGCGTAAGCTAGGGCAGCGTATGTTGGGGCTAATTCCTTGGTTGCCACATAAGAAAAAGACAGACTTGCCAGTTCGTTCATTCTTCGATGGCAAAAAACACCAGTTTGCTGAATCTGTGCGTACACTTCGTACCAGCTTGTCGCTACTTAATTTAGATAAAGAGCAACAGGCAATAATGGTAACGTCTAGTGTGCCTAAAGAAGGTAAAACAACGGTTTCTATTAACTTGGCTTTTGCACTCGGGCAGCTAGATAAAACTATTCTTATCGATGCAGACTTACGTCGCCCTAGTGTAGGTAAGCAATTCAATATTCCAAATTACCAGCCAGGTGTAGCGAATCTTATACTCAAATCTCATACATTCGACGAGTGTTTAGTTAGGGATGAAGAGTCTAATATTGATATTCTTTCTGCTGGTACTATTCCTTCTAACCCGCAAGAGCTACTTTCAGATAAAGGTTTTAACGAGCTAATTCAACAGCTGAAAACACAGTATAAATACGTAGTTATTGATACTGCACCAACGCAAGCGGTAAGCGATTCCATGGTTATTGCTAACTCGTGTGACTCGGTTATTTATGTTGTGCGCGCTGACAGTACCAGTGAAAAGCTAATTAACAATGGCTTGTCTCGTTTCCTTCAAGTGGGTCATCGTCTTGATGGTGTAGTACTAAATCAAGTAGACTTACGCAAATCAGGAGCAGCACAAAGGTACGCTGGCTTTTATGATCAATATGGGTATACCAGTCATAAAAACAGCTAACAGCATTTATTGATAGACTTACATAGCCACATATTGCCTGGCATCGATGATGGTGCCAGGTCTTTAGACATTGCCTTACAAATGGCACAGCAAGCTGTTGATGTCGGCGTTCGCCACATGGTTTGCACACCCCACATACACAAAGGTTACTTTGACAATACGTCACAGTCTATCGAACAAACTTTCTTAGAGTTTCAAAAAGAAGTAAATCGCGCGTGTATACCTCTTTCCCTTTCCTTTGCCGCAGAAGTGCGCGTGAACGAGCTAATTCCTATTTGGTACAAGCAAAAAGAATTGCCTTTTTTGGGCGAATATAATGGCAAGTACATATTGTTGCTTGAAATGCCACATAGCCATATCCCGCAAGGGTTGGAAGCACTAATTAAATGGCTATTAAAAAATAACGTGCAGCCACTTATTGCACATCCAGAGCGCAATCGCGAGCTATTAGCCGAGCAGCACAAATTTAGTTGGCTGCAGCGTCAAGGCTGTATGTTTCAAGTTACCGCAGGTGCGTTAACAGGCCGCTTTGGCGACAAGGTAGAAGAGTTCGCGTTATCTATGATGCGAAACAAAGCATTTCATGTTGTAGCGTCAGACACCCATGACCTTGTACGCCGGCCTAACGATATGGGGGCCGCTTACGAAGTTGTGTCGACATTCAGTGATGAATTCGCACAAGAGGTTTTTATAAAGCGGCCTGGTGAGATAGTGTCGTTCGCTCAAAGCAATGAACCAATCAATGACTAGCCGTTTACTCAATAGCTTCACAAATAACAGCTTAATACTGAAGTGGGTAATGGTGGCGCTTGCCGGTTTCTGTTTTTTGTGGAGCTTCCAGCTTTTCATTGCGGGTAACGCGTATTACAGCGTGAAAAATGATATTGAAGGATGGCAACTAAGTCCTGAAAAAGCTTCAATAAACAGAATTGACAGGGGCCTAGGTAAAATAGGGAACGCTATCGATTACTTCCCCGATAACGCTCTTTATTATCAAATACAGGGGCAGCTATTCGAGTGGAAAGCCCTTGTTGAAAAGAGAAGTAAAGAATCTAACGATGCTGAATTAAGCTTAAAGAGCACTAAGGCTAACTTAAACAATGCGGCACTAAGCTATGAAAAAAGCCTGTTATTACGGCCTACTTGGAGTGGCAGCTGGATTGGCTTGGCTTCTGTAAAGCTACAGCAGGGTGAGTTAGATAATGAGTTTTATCATTATTTAAAAAATGCAAAGCAAGCCGGCCCACAAGATGCCATAGTGCACAAGTTTATTGTGGAGTTCGGTTTAGAAATGTTTAGTGCAAGGTCTATTCACTACGTGAAAATTAAAGAGCAATTGAAACAGCATTTGAATTTAGGCCTTCAAAACCCGCTAAGCAGAGATTTTGTTTTAAGGGCAATACACACGCACAATGCGAGTGAAACTGTTTGTAGGTGGTTGAGAGGCGCCAGTTACCCGGTAAGAAAACGTATTCCTAACTGCATAACTTATGATTAGCTAGCCTTTTCCGTTTAGCCAATCCCACAAGCCCAATGAGAAGCCTTCAAATAGGTTAATGCCCAACCAACTTTTTAATATATACAGCAATACTAGGCCTAGTACTAAAGATACGCACAAGAATAAAGCAATAACCACTGCCATCACTAGTTTACCTATGCGGCTCTCGGTACGCGATAGGTCGCGCTTATCTCGACCTGCCAATAAAACGAAGTAATATCGGCTTCTTAGTAAACCTATAGTGCCTCTTACATCAATTTTGTGGCTACCCCATCGCCGACCGGCTAGGGCTGTGTTCAAGTGAAACAGTTGGTCATCAGTAAAAGAATCGGCAACATTTTTAGGCATACGTTCTAGCATATGTTGAACGTTTGGCTCTTCTTTTATCGGTCGCTTTATCTTTAATACCACACAAATCCCCTTGTGTTATAAAACCAATGTCGGTTATTTATCTTGTCTTCCCATAGGTATATTGCGGCTTAACGCACCTAGCGCTAACAGTATAATAAATATAGCGGTATTTGCTGGTGCTTGTAGAGGAAAGTCTACCGTACTATGTAATGCCATCCCTATAACCGCCATAACAGCTGCAAAGGCTGTTCCCCTTGGTAGCGGATGTCTGCGGTGACGTATTGCGCTTAGGGCGCTTTTCGCGCACAGTAAAACGAGTATGGCTATAATGGCTGCGCCTACTATGCCAAACTCAATAGCGAACTGAAGGTATTCGTTGTGAGCATGATCGTAAAAGTGCTGAATAGATTCACTTTGTACCTGAGGGTATACCGTATAAAAAGTGCCACCACCTGTACCGATAAGTCCATATTGGGAGAGAAGGGGCAGGGCATCAGTGATAACTTCATCTCTGCTTTCTTGAGTTAAGTTGGTTTGCTCTATGCGTTGCTGTACCTGCTTAAGCCCGAAAAGGCTACTAACAATAAGAATGTCGATGACCAGCATACTTATAAACAGCACGACATAGCTTTTTTGGCGCGGCTTAAAGTAAATTAAGCCTAGTGTGGCGGTAATAGTCATAGCTATGAAAAAAGCGCTGTTACCCATTCTAGAGCGAGACATAACTAACGCAATAACCATAATAATAATGCCGATACGAAACAGCACTTTATTACTTAGCCAAAACCGCACTATTCTACGTAATCGCTCTCTTGTGCTTGAGCCGCTTCTAACACGCAAGCTAGCTATCATGTAACCAATGGCAGCACTCAAGCAAAGTAATAGAAAATTGGCATAATGATTTTTATATACAAAACTACCCGTGGCAATATGCGAAACAGGCAACTTAAACACCAAGCTATACTGCAGACCAGACAATACTTCTAACGAACCATATATAGCCTGAAACACACCAGCAGCACTTATCACTATCAATATATATCGAAGTCGCTTGCCTGTGTTAACCAACGTCAGCGTTATAAAAAATAAGAAACAATAGGCGAGTGATTTAAAGAATATTACGTCGCTTTGGCCCACATCGAAGCTAAGAGGTAGCCATAGCGAACTTATACTTTCAATGCCCTGAATATTTTCATTAAGTAGAAAATTAACGCGTTCGGGGCGCAGAGCTTCAATCAAAGAAAAAGGCAGAGGGACTATATTGATAAGCTGCCAGGTTAAAAATACTAACCATACAATTACCAGCAGTTTGTATTGTGCGTATAGCTTTGAAAGTAGAGATTTGTGTGTAAGTAATAAAATGCCGCCAAGAAAGAAAACCGACATTTGCATTAGTGCCCACGCCCACGGGCGGTTGGCACCTAGTGATAAAGGCAGCCAAAAAAGAGTGAACAAAAGAAAACCGAAAAGAAGCTTTTCGGTTTTCTGGGTGTTAAAAATAGGCACTTACAACGTACTAGCTTAAGAATCTAATATGTGGGCTCTTTTAGTTAGCTGAAACCGTAGTATCGCCGCCGCCAGCACCAGCAGCACCCGTACCTACACCTAGCGGAGAGAAGGTATTTCCAGCAGCGCCTGCAGCAGTAGCAGTTAAAGTGCTAGGGTCTACACCTGCATTAATAACTGCTAATAGCGCATCTTCTTCACTGATAACCTGCATCTGAAGGGCAATGTTATAAATTTCGTTAGCGTCTTCTGGGAACATTAGAATAGCGATAGTTACTACTTGCGCAGGTTGTTCAGGCAACTCACCAAAACCTGCGATAGCAATTTCAAACCCAGTAGCATTGTCATTTAAAAGGGCAACCATCGATTGATAAGCTGTTTGATTCTCGCTTAGGTACGATAAACCTGCAGGATCAAAGAACATACCTTCACTAAGTACAGTCTGGCTTACTTCACTTGCTGCTTGCTCAACCGCAGCACCTTCTTCAATCTCAGTAACCAAAAGGTTTCTAACTTGTAGGCCTGGTACGCTACCTTCTTGTGCAAAAGAAACTGTCGAAAAAGCGATTAAAGCGCTTAAAAGCACAGATAAAAAAACGTTGCTACGCATAACTTATCCTTAGATTAAAAACGTCGGGTTAGCTTCTTGCTAACGCCATATGGCCATATTGTACAACAAGTGAACGTACAAGATCTCGCTTTTGTTGTACATCTATTTACTTCTGCTTATTTTACGCGTGTATTAATACTGCCACAGCGAAGGTTTCGCGAAATAAAACCCTTGTTGATATGAAACATCTAACTTTGATAAAGCGACACATTCCGCTTCGTTCTCAACAAGTTCAGCAATAATGTTAATACTTAACCCACGAGCGATACTCAATAAACTACTTACAAACAGCTGATTGTCTTTGTCTGAGTGAATATCTTTTGTAAGTTTGCCGGAAATTTTTACAAAATGAGGCTGAATAGCCCTCAACCCGACTAACGATGCAAGATTGTCTCCAAAATGTTCAATGGTAATCTTGCAGCCTAAATTAACCAGCAACTTACAAAACGAAACCGCGTCGTTCTTGTGGTGAATTAACGCTGAATCTTCTAATTCAAAGATCAAATAAGTGCACAGCGCTTCATTTTGGTTCAGTAAACCTAATAACCACTGTCTAAACGAAGCATTGGCTAGCGACGCGTTCGCAATATTAATAGCTACGTTGCGTTTACCTTTTGCTAGCTTATTAAGCACTAGGCTTACCACCAACTTATCTACCTCAGGAATTAAATTCAAGCGCTCTGACGCCGGAATTAATTGAGACATTGGTATAGGGTTGCCAGTATCTTTGTCTTTAAATCGTGCAAACGCCTCGAAATAAGCGGGCGTGTTTTGGTCAACGTTCATTACAGGCTGAATAAGTATATCGGCATATTGCTGGTGTAATATCTGGTTTAAACGCTCTTTCCACGCCGTATTGCTGTGAATATGAGAAAGCTCAGACGCAAATTGCCAGCCGTTGGGTTGCTTTGTGGCAGCCATAAGCGCGCTATCAGCATTTTCCATAATTTCAGAAAACGATTGTTGGTCATTAAATTGCGCTGCACCTATCCAAACCGCTTTACTGCCATCTTTAAGCGGGTTGCAGTGAGACAGGGTAGTACTCAATACCTGAAGGTGCACTTCGCATTCTTGCTTTGTCATAGCCTCTGTAACCAATACAAAATCAGCACCCGATATCCTAAACAAAAATGATGTTTCTTGAATGCTAGATGAGAAGTTTTTAAGCTCTTCAGCTACACCCGTAACGTACTTATCGCCATCTTGTGCACCTAATGTCATGTTAATAGCGTTTAGTTGTGCAAGACGTATTAAAATTACATAGCCTTCATCCGAAGTGGCAGTTTTACTTAGTAGTGCGTTCATATGGCGGGTAAAAGCGTTTCTATTTTGCACACCGGTAAGGCTGTCTTCAAAAGCTTGAATTCTGAACTGCTCGGCCTTTTGGGTTAACTCTTTAAACATTACTTCAACAGAAGAAGAAAGCCTGTTTACCGCCTGAGTTATAAAAGAAAGTTCTTTCGTAAAAGGCTTGTAGTTAATGTGAGAAAACTTTTGGTTTTGAATATCTTCAATTTTGTTTACCACAATACGAAGGGGTTTTGTAATTGCAGTAATAATAAAAAGCAGCGCAATATAAGCAAAAACAAAGGCTGCAAAAAACATAAACGCACTTTGCTTTACGCTTTCCCATAAGGTTTCATTGGCAAGGCCTGGATGACTTTGAACCGCTAGTTCACCCGCCATCGTCCAACCATCATTTAATTCTGTTTTTTCAACGGGGGGAGCAACTTCTACAATATCAGTAAACCAGGTAGGAACCGTATCGACAGTATCTGGGTTACGTCTTTCAATCAGTAGGTTCCCCTCCATGTCAGTAATGGTAATATACTGATAGAACCCCCTGTCGAAAATAGCATTTACCATGGTCTCGGCTACAATCAGGCCGTTAGCGTCACCCAAATATGGAGTAACAGAAAGTCCTAATGAAGTTGCGGTATCTTGCGCGTGGGTAGCAAGCTGCTCGTTTACATACTCTCTTGTTAGCTTAACGTTTATTATGAAAGAACCAGCAAAAACCATTATTAAAAAAACGAGTAAGCTTGAACTTAATTGGGTAGATAGTCTCATTATTCTTGTTTATCTCCGTACATAACGCGGTCTAGCCGCTCTACCATGTCGTCCCACATCTTCATCGGGCCGCTTCCCCTCAGCTTACGGCCCGTTCCCATAGCTTTTGCAGCCCATAAGCCGTTACCATTAAAGCTATAAATAGGCGACAAATCTCTTCTTTTATTGGCAGGCAAAATACGCCTGTTTATATTATCCAAAACAAGTGGAATAGAGGTTGGGGTTTCATAATACGCCAAAACCATGTGGGGTTGGCGTAATTCTAAGGCGGTTACATACATTAGTCGCAACTGTTGTTCAGGAATGCCGAGTTCAATTAAAGAGAAGTATTTGGCAATAGTGTAGTCTTCACAATCGCCTGCACCAGTGGCAATGAATTCTATTGGTGTTGCCCAGTAATCTTTTTGCTGCCAGTGAACAAGGTCGTCTACAAAATCAAAACGATTGAAAAAGCGGTTTATTTCGTAAAGTTTTTCGTCTATGTCTTCGCTCTGTAACTCAGTTACTAATTGTCGCCATTTGGCTACGTTCTCACTTGCTTCAGCGCCGTAAATTGAATTGATGCGCGCATAAACTTGTTCAGTAAACACTGTTTTTTGTTGAGCAATGGGCGAGGTAATAACCAATAAAGTACAGCTCACGACAAGAAGTGCGCGTAAAGTGCTAGATGCACTGCGCATTACTATAAAGGCTTTTAAAGATGACCATAAACGTTCTTTTTGGTGCAAACTGTTGGTACTTAATGCAAAAGATTAAGGCAAGTGTAAAAAATGTTTCACTACTACGCGGTAGTATCGCTTACCTAATGATGAGTTAATGATGGCAAAATTGATGATAACTTAAAAGGTTTTTAAATTACTGAAAGAATTTTAATCTGAAATTGATCTATTTGGCATAAATCATGTTTAATTAAAGGTTTTGAGCAGATATGCAGGTTGTTCGGGTTATTAAATTACACGCCATCTGGTATCATCGCTTAGTTATGTAGTAAATTTACAACGAAAAGGAACTTTCATGAAGTACTCAGCGCGTCCAGCGGTGTTTATCATTAATTCACTAGAAGGTGGTGGCGCTGAACGAGTAATGGTTAAGCTATTAACCATAATGCAATCTTATTTCGTTGCGAAAAACATTCCCGTACATCTTATTCTGCTAGATGACTTGCCAGAATCTCAAGTGTGCCCCGACTACGTAAACAAAATAGTGCTTAATTCCCAGGGCAGTTTAGTTTCAGGCTATCAACAGCTTAAGCCCGTTTTAGCAAAACTAAACCCAGAGTATTGTTTTAGCTTCTTAACGCGAAGTAATTTCTTGAACGTTACGTTAGCTAAGCGCTTAAAGTTTAAAGCTATAATTAGCGAGCGAGTTAATACTACAAGCCACCTATCAGGCGGTATGAAAGATGGCGTAAGTCGCTTACTTGTTCGGCTGCTCTACAACAAGGCAGACAGCGTTGTTGCCGTATCAGAAGGAGTTAAGGCCGACCTTATTGAGAACTATGCAGTATCTAGCGATAAAATCTCAGTACTGTATAACCCTTACGATATTGAGCAGCTTCAAGTTCAGGCATCAGAGAGGGTTTCAGACTTACCCCCGAAGCCCTATGTAATTGGAGTAGGGCGCTTAGTTAAAAATAAAAACTTCTCTTTACTGCTTAAGGCCTATGCCAAAGCTATCATAGCCGAAAACTTGGTAATTCTGGGCGTGGGCGATGAAGAAGCAAACCTTAAAGCGCAAGCCAAAGAACTAGGAATTGAAAGTAAAACGCAGTTTCTTGGCTTTAAAGCAAACCCATACCCTTATTTAAGTAATGCCGAATACTTTGTAAGTACGTCGAATGCTGAAGGGTTCCCTAATGCCATTGTTGAAGCTATGTGTTTAGAAAAAGCGGTAATAGCAACAAACTGTGAGTCGGGCCCTGCGGAAATTATTGCTGAGCAATACCCTTACAGAGTAACTGGCGCTAGCGAGGAAAAAAACGGTATTCTGTGTGAGTTAAATAACGCTGAAGGCGTTGCAAGAGCGTTAAGCTTATTCAGTAATGAAACTGTTCGGGTATCCTACGCCGCAAAAAGCAAAATCTGTGCAAAGCAATTTTCTTACAATGCCTTTCAAGAAAAAGTAATAGCCATTATTGAAAAGGTTTGCAAATAAACATGTTTGAAGGGTTAAAGGTCGTCGTTGGCCTAATAAGCTTCATTATGGTGTATCGCACCATAACGGGGAACTGCAATAAGTACTTAGCGTTTGCGATATGCGCTATATGGCTTCGATTCTTTTTGTCAGCATTTCATTCTATTACTTATCCTTCATTGGTTGCAGGCTTTTCGATAAATGCGCTTTCAAGTATATCAGTTGCAGGGCTTGGGCTTTTCTTTTTGCCCTTCGCTGTTTTTACCTTACGTAAACTAGTCCCGTTCTACTTTCTGTTTCTTGCCATTGCAATAAGTGGCTTTGTTAATATGTTGATTCCAGGCACGATAAATGTATTAGTTAAATGGTGCTATTTCTTGGTATTGACTGGCGCTATATTTTTATCTGTAAGGACGCAAGGTCACAGTGCTACTTTCAAAAAGCTATTGGTGTGCTTTTTTATGCCGGTAGCAATGCAGGTGCTGTCTATAGTGCTTGGCGAAGTGAAAGCGACAGAGAATGATGGCTCGGCAAGCTATATTGGCGGGTACAACCACGAAGCAGCTTTCTCTATGATAATAGTAAGCTTCATCTTTGTACTAGGGTTAACAGAAAGACATGCTGTTAGGTTTCGAACTACACTTTTTACAATAGCGGTCTTTCTTCTTATACTCGTTAATTATAGGACTGCTGTTTTAACCATTTTACCCATCGCTGCAATCTTCTACTATTCGTTGGTAGAACAACGTTTGAAGCCTTCCCAAAAAGCCCCTGTTTTGACTGTGGTTTCTATGTTTCTAATTTTCGTTTTCATGGCGCTGTCTTTTACCATGAGAGAAAGATTTGCCGACGTTGGAATGTTAGCGTCGAATTTAGACCTAATATTTAAAGCGCCTGCGTACTTCACTGAAGCTGAAAAAGACATTATGTCTTCAAGAGTATATTTGTGGAGCCAATATATAGATGCGCTAACAAATTCAGACTTGCTTCAACAATTAGTTGGTTATGGGCCAGAGGCATGGAACGGTGTTTTCAAGCATTACGCTCATAATACTTATGTTTCTTATTTTTACGAATACGGGTACATCGGGCTGTTCTCGTTTCTTTTTCTCTGCTCGTATTCTTTGATTATTACCGCTGGTGTAACGGACAAACGCTTATCAAAAATACTACCACTATCTTTGATTGGCTTCTTAACAATGAATTTAGCAACAATGCCATTATGGAATATAGAAGGGCTAATATTTTTCGCAATTTTGATAGGCGTTTCTTTAGGTAATACGGCCCCTGCAAAAGCGCGATACAGTTTTAGAAATCAATTAGCACTATTAACTACAACGGATTAGTTTTATGAAGATTTGCGCGATAGGTCTACGCGGTATTCCAGATGTTATGGGAGGGATCGAATCTCACTGTCAGCAGCTTTACCCTAAAATGGTTAAGCAGGGTGCAGAAGTTACGGTTCTAGCGCGCTCGCCTTATGTGAGCCAGAAGCGATATAACTATGAAGGCGTTGAGGTTATTAGCGTTTGGGCGCTAAGACACAAATTGCTTGAAACTTTCTTGCATACCTTCATCGCTATTATTTATGCCAGGCTTTTTGTAAGGCCAGATATTGTGCACTTGCATGCCATAGGACCAGCACTATTTACGCCATTAGCACGATTACTTGGTATGAAGGTTATGGTTACTCACCATGGGGCTGACTATGACAGGCAAAAATGGAGTCCATTCGCTAAAAACGTACTAAAGTTTGGCGAAAAAATGGGGATTACCTTCGGAAATAGGGTGTTGGTTGTGGGGCGAAGCTTGAGTAAATTACTTAAACATAAATTTCCCAAACATTCAGATAAAATTAGCTTTGTACCTAATGGTATGCTACCCACACTTACAGGAAAGATATCACCTGACTACCTACCAAAAGATTTAGATTTTGACGCAAATAGTTATATTTTAACTGTTGGTAGGCTAGTTCCTGAAAAGGGCTTTCACGACCTCGTAGAAGCTTATAAGCAAACGAATGTTTCAGCAAAATTAGTAATTGTTGGTGATGCAGATCATGAAGATGACTATTCGAAAAGTTTGAAACGTTCTGCAAGTTCGAACATTATATTTGCCGGCAGGCGCTCAGGAGACGAACTGAAAAGCTTATATCAGCATGCTTCGGTTTTTGTTTTACCATCGTATCACGAAGGTCTTCCAATTGTAGCGCTAGAGGCAATAAGTGCAGGTAGTAAAGTGTTGTTGAGCGATATTTCACCCAATATTGATATAGAGGCACCGAGCGATAGCTATTTCAAAGTGGGCAATGTTCAAGAGCTTTCAGTTAAATTATCTACATTACCAGAACTAAACCTTAATCTTGATAGAGAAGAGTTTTTAAAGAAATATGACTGGGAAAGTATAGCTTCAACAACGTTCGGTCATGCTAAAAATTTGGTATCATAACGTGAGTTAACATTCTTATTCCATGCGGTTAGAAGGGAATCTATTTTGGACATTTCAGTTGTAATCACTACGTGCAATCGACCCGCTTTCTTAAAAGAAGCATTAGATGGTATATCAACTCAAACTTTGAAGCCGAAGGAAGTCGTTATAGTCAATGACTGCTCTGATACTTCATACGAACCAGTTTTAGATGCTATCAAAAAAGTAAATGCTAAACATATACTTTTGAAAGAGAGAAGTGGGGCTAATAGAGCTAGAAATATTGGTATTCGAAAGTGTTCTGGTGAAGTTATAGCTTTTTTAGATGACGACGATATTTGGCTCCCTAATTATTTAAGTGAAATTTATCGTCAGTATCAAGATGGGGCTGATTCAGTGGTTACTGGTTTTAGGCAGCTAGGAAATGAAAGTGTTGTTGTTGTAAACCAAGACTCTGAGGTTACCAAATTGTCGTTGCTAAGAGGGAATACCTACTGTGGAATGTCAGGGTTTAGTTGTAAAAAAGAGATCATAGAAGAGCTTTTATTCGATGAACAGCTCCCGAATGGGCAAGACTGGGATATGTTTGTTAGATTATTACTGGGTAATTATAACTTTAGAAACATTTCAAAAGGGCTTTTCCTTTACCGGTTTCAAAACGCAGATGGGATCGGAGCTAAACTCCGTACACTAAAACCAGAAGACATAGTTCATAGACTAGCGTCAGCTGAAAAGCACCGAGAATTTCTTGGAGATTATTGGTACAAGAAGCGAGTTTGCGACCAAGTACTCTTTTCGTTGAAGCATAAAAAAAACAAATTGTCGTGGATCTTTTTGGCAGTCCGTTTGACCGAATTTAAAGTCACAGCAAACTTTTTCTTCAATATGGTAAAGAGAAAGGTGCTAAATAAGCCTATGTCAATTTAATTAGTAGAGCCGCTTAAGATGACTTTAATGGCTATATTGGCAACAGCTACCGAAAAGTAAATATAATATTCCTAAAGTGAAAAAATGGAGTTTTTAGTGAAAAAGGCTTTTTTCGTACCATATACCCATATGAATGAATATGTAGAGATTAACAAAAGTGCGTTATTGGAAGCTGGCTATGAAGCTATACCATTAAGTTTAAAAAATTCCTTGAGCACTTTTCGCAGTAATACACCAATAATAGTTAATTGGTTGGAAGACCGGCCTTACGGTAGTACGTTTAATGCCAGAGAAAAATTTACGACCTTTCTCAAGTGTCTTTTTGTTGTAATTTATGGTGCGATTTCGTGCTCACCAAAAATATGGGTTAGGCATAATTTTAAACCACATAATGCAACTGGAAATTATCGGTATTTTAAAATAATCACTTCGATGTTGCGTTTTTTCAGGTATAGAGAAGTGTCTTTAGAAAAGTACACTAATGGCGACCTATTCCATCCATTGTACATGCCAGATGAGAAGTTCAATGAAAAGGTTAGTGTGGTTGAAACTCCTGAATTTAAATATCTAATTTTTGGAGCGATTAAAAAGTATAAAGGTATTCACAACCTTCTATCAGTTTGGCCTCAAGACAAAACGTTAACGATAGCGGGCAAATGTAACGATGAGATATACGAAAAAGAAATTTTAGATATAATCGCAAAACGTGAACTGAGGGTGGATTGGAGAAACGGGTATTTGTCAGATGTTAAGTTAAATGAAGAACTATCAAAGGCTCATTTTGTTATTATAAGCCACTCAGATAATACGATGATTTCTTCAGGCTCCTTCTATCACGCTATCAGTTTCGGCTGTAATATTATTTCTTTGAAATCCAATTTTTCTATCCAAAAAAACAAAGAGCATGACTTTGTTCATCTAATTAATGGTAACCAAGGGGAGCTAGACCAGATCGAGGGTAAATACGTCGAAAAAGAAAAGGTCATAGCAGATGCAATAAAATCTTATTCAAGAAAAAAGCTTTCAAAGAAATGGCACCAAATTCTATCTAACGAAAAAGAAGGTTATTCGTGAGTTTACAAAGGAATACGATTCTGGGGACTTTATGGAATGTCTCGAGAACATTTGTAGTAAGTGTTGTTGATTTTATTGTTTATGCGATATTAGCAAGATTTCTTTCACTAGAAGAATTCGCGTTACTTGCTTTTAGCTTACTTGTTGTAGAATTTGCAACCATGCTTACTAATGTAGGCGTAAATCAGAATTTGATTCAGCGTGAAAAATGGGAGCAATCCTATTTCAAAAGTGTACTCACAATCATTTTACTGCTATCAGTTTCTGTTACGTTGGTACTTGCGAGTGCTGGAGGAGTGCTTTCCTACTTTTTCTACTCAACCGAAGCCTCACTAATTATTGTTGCGCTGGCAATATTACCAATACTCATGTCACTTCAGTCTATTTATTCTGCAAAGCTCGAAAGAGACTTTTTGAACAAAGAGATTACTATAGTGAGAACACTTACCTCTATAGTATTTGGTGTTTTAACTATAGTTTTAGTTTTTAATTCTTTTGGGATTTGGTCGATTGTTATTTCGAAGTTATTGCAGCATTTTGTGACATTATTGATCTTTATGTGGAGATCAAATCTCCCTATTAAACTTGGCGTTAATTCATTTCATTTACAGGAAATAAAAAACTTTTGCCTGCCGTTATTTGGTATTGCTTTAGTAAACTTTTTCCACAACAAAGGCAGTAACCTGTTTGTTGGTGCTGTATTGGGCGCTGAAAAGTTTGCCTTGATTTCAGTTTCTAAAAAGGGCTATGACGTTCTGGGGCAACTAACTATTACATCTGTAAACAGAATGATAGTGCCATCCCTATCGCGAGTGAAGCCTGATAATAGAGTAGATAGACTGTACGATATTGTCCGCTTTTCTTCTTTGTTGATTACACCTTGTTATCTAGGGCTAGGTGCTGTTAGTGAAGAGTTTATAACCGTTGCCTTTGGAGAAAAGTACGCTGCAAGCGCCATCTATCTCACGATTACTACAGCAGCAATAAGCGGTTCTATAATGGCGTGGTATCTTCCCAATTTACTTATTTCTAGTGGTCATACTTCCGCGGCTTTTCGACTAAAGATTATTGGGTTCGTGCGAACATTAGGAGTAACAGCTGTAACCGTATGGTTTGGAGTTGAGGTCATGTTGGTGAGTTTGACTATCACGACTTATCTGCTACTGCCTGTTTCATTCACTATCGTTTCTCAATTTTTCTCAATATCGTTTAAAAAAATGTTAGATGCTAGCATCCCGGCAATAGTTTGCAGCGGAATAATGTTAGTTACTTTATACGCTAGCAAATTTCTTTTACTTGAAGAATTAGATGTTTGGGCCAGGCTTTTAGCGTTAATTTCCATTGGAGCGCTATCGTATGTGCTTAGTATCGTGGTTTTCTTTAGAAAAAGCTTATTATATGTTTTGAACGCAGTTAAGTCGCTTAGGTAGATAGGAGTCGTTTTGATATTTCTAAGGTACATACAGCAAACCGACCCTTTGCTAAAGAAACATCAGTGGTAACATAATCACGGTTAACGAAGTGGTATTGTTAGTTCAGGGTGAAAGTCGGTCATTATAATTGACTGACAGTTTCTATCTTAAATTTATAAAATTAAAACCAGTAAATGCTAAGGATTTAGTTTGAAGCAGAAAATTAAAACAATAATCGAAAATAAATTGGAGAGCTACCCTAAAGTATTTTTTTGTCATGTTCCGAAATGTGGCGGAGTTTCGCTCTCTGATGCAATTTACGAAGCTCTCTATCCAAAAATTCTAAAAGCATCTCGCTTCGCTAGCAATATAGATTTAAAAGGAAACAGTGTAGCCAGCGAAATATTGGGCATCGATATGATGACCTTAAGAGAAGCTCAACTTATAAACTATCTAAATTCTAGGGGTAAAATATTCATCACTGGGCATTGTAGAGCGCGACCTGAAGTGACTTCGGAACATGCCGACAATTGGAACTTTATTACTATTCTAAGAGAACCAGAGAAACGATTTGTATCTGAGTATGTGTATAATCGATTTAAGTCCTCTTCGTGGCTGAAAAATAGCAATGAGATTCATGACTATTTGGAAAGTGAAAAAGCCAAGTCTTCAGCTACAACATACTCGCGTTTTTTTTCAAAGTTTAGCGAAGCAGAAGAAGTATTCGCCAACAAAGATGAAGCTATTGATTCTGCAATAAACAATATTGAAAAATTTGCGAGTGTTGGTGTGCTTGAAAATATTGGGTGTTGGGAAAAACAGTTCAATAAAAAGTTTGGTGTGAAAATCAAAATCGGAAGTAAAAACACTACGCCAAATAATAGTGAGGCGCAAAAACTCCTTAGTGATAGCGCAATAATGAAAAAAGTTCGAGAATTAACAGAAGTGGATCGGGCTATCTATGACTTAGTGTTAAGTAAGAAGGAAGTCTAGCTACAGGATTTTGGCTATTTACGTCTCTCATGAATGCTTCTTGCAATTCGAGCTAGCAATGCGGTTTATGTACCCTTTGACATATAGAGCTGGCGTCAATAATGCAAACGTGGGTTAGCCCAAAGATGGTGCGTCAATTTTTTTTACAAGTAAGGAGCTTTAAGTGAAAAGTGATATCCTAACTGTATGATTTTTAAGTTGTAATTTAAGTTGGCGTGATTTCTGCAATAAAGAGTTTAGAGCAGTCTCATAATTTGGATGTAAAATAATGAAAAAATTTGTAGCAGTAATTGTTTCTCTGTTTGCCTTTTCGGTTAACGCGGCAGTAATCTCTTTGGACTTTTCGGGTTCATTTGCCGATTATGGTAATCAGTTTGAAGACGGCCAAGTTGAAGCAACTAACGGTGGTGCTAACCTAACGATGAACGGCAACAATTGGGTTGCGTTTGAAGGGCCATTTGTTATAGAACAGGATACTGTTCTTGAAGTAACGTTCTTTTCATCAATGTTAGGCGAACTTCATGGTTTTGGTTTTGACGATGATGTGATTTTCGATTCTAAAGACGACTATAGAGACGGAGCGAATAGATATTTTCAACTAGGCGGCTCGCAAACGTTCGGTGTTCAAGATTTCAACACATACCAAACAGCAAATACTATTGAAACATTTTTTATAAACGTGGGTAGCTTCGTAACGGGCACATTTAACTACATTATCTTCATTAACGACCAAGATGTAGAAGGAGCAGACGCGAATTCTGTTTACAGCATATCGGCTTCGAATAGTAATTTTACCTCAGTAAGCGAGCCAGGTATCCTATCAATTCTTTTATCTTCATTGATTATTTTATTTGCATCTCGTAGATCGAAGGTGTAGTAATTTCTGCGAATAAAGAAGCCAGGTCTATAACCTGGCTTTTTTTATTGTTTTTTCTCACTTTTTATATAAGTAGAATTATGTCATTTCGAGGTTTAGAAGGTGTCCGAGGGCTAATGTGTCTTTGGGTTATCGTAAGTCACACTGTGACTATGGCTGGAATACAAGTTTATAAAAGTACTGGAGCCGGTAAACTTTTGGCCAATGGCGGAATTGCTGTCGACGTTTTCGTTATTCTATCAGGGTTTGTTATTTGCCTGATTTTGAGCAAGAAAAAGGAAGCAAACGGCGGTTGCCTGCGAGAAACCCTGAGCCTCTAGCGGTTCCAGCTCAGGCTAACCATTGTTGGTCAATGGACTTTATGTGTGACAGCTTGCAGTGCGGGAGGCGCTTTAGAGCGTTCAATGTAGTAGATGATTTCAACCGAGAAGTCTTAGCGATTGAGGTTGATTTAAACCTGCCATCCCAACGCATTATACGTGTGCTGGAGAGAGTTGTGGCATGGCGAGGCTACCCGAATAAGTTACGCATGGATAACGGCCCTGAATTCATCTCTGTCACACTGGCGAGCTGGGCTGAAGAACATGGCATTACTCTGGAATTTATCAAGCCAGGTAAGCCGACGCAGAATTCTTATATTGAGCGATTCAACCGGACTTACCGCACTGAGATTCTCGATATGTATGTGTTCCGCTTCTTCTTCGCCTATAGCCATTACTTTATTGTTGGCATGTTAAGTTATACTCTTTACGAAAATTACGCAGAGAACAATCGTAGCCATAAGCTTTTTTTGTCACTAACCATTTTACTCTTCACCTTTGTGTTTTTTTTATTTGGGCTTAAAAAAGGCCTTTTGAGTACCGCTGGATTAATTATCTGGGTGCTAGTATTTTACTGCGAATACATGAGTGACCGTTTTAACAATAAACTTAGTCGACCCATAACAGTTGTTATAAGATCTAAAGCGGCCATGTATCTAGGTAAAATCTCTTACTCAATGTATTGCAGCCATATGATTTTTTTATATGTTTGTGCATATGTTTTTTCTACAGAAACCATGCTAACAAAAATTAACGGTTTAACTTTTACACTTTTAATGTTGATAATACCGTTTTGTATGACGCTTTTATTTTCAGCGGTGACATTTAGATTTATCGAAAAGCCTTTTATAAAATTGGGAAAAAGGCTTTTCCTTTAAGTAGTTTAATATCTATCGAATGGAAAGTTTTTTACAAGTATTTTTTGTCTTTGGCTAATGTCCGGTATGGGAGAAGTAGATTTGTTAAAACAGGAAGCTAATTCATCTTCTATGATAAATGATTCTCTTCCTGTACCATAATAATAATCCTCATATTTAAACATTGTTTCCCCACTACCCGAATTGAAAAAGACGGCGGGAATACCATATGATTCAGCTAATATTAGACCGTGTAAACTGCTCGCAATAACTAATTTCGCGTTGATAATTTTGCTTATAAAATGCGCTGGAAGCTGCCTTGGAGAAACTAAATCTTTTTCGTAACCTTTATATTTTTCTATATTATCATTTAATTGGGGAACAATTACAAAATCCGACTTGGGGCACTCAAAAACCTGCTCTAACAAGTGCTTCGGGTAAATTAGAGACGCTAGTATGCCTGGATCACCGAAAACATCAGGTACTTTGATTCCCTTCGCTTCTAGATATTTCTTTGTATTAGGGCCCCTTACAGCTCTTACATCCAATTTGCTAAATTTATGTTTATCTTCAGAGATTTTTCCATTCCTTCCCGTTCCCCATACAACATCATTATCTTTTGCAAAGTGAAGTACAGACCCAATAGAAAGTATTTTTCCTTCTCGAATTTCTATCGGGTGTTTGTCTTTCAAATTTAGTAGGTAGTTAACAGTCTCAAAAGCTAAATAATCACCAATATTTGGTATTTTATCTTTTGGATTCCAAAAAAAATTTTTTTCTTGTAAACTTAATGCCACTGATAATTTGTCGTCAGCTTTACCTTTATTTCCTTTATCAAATAAACTTTTTAGCACTGTTTGCCTCTAATAGTAGTAAAGTTCAGTTCCCGTTCAGCATAATTGATGCCAACCGTAACGTCAGAGTAACGCGATAAATTATATTAATGCATATCGAAAGTATTTGTTTCACAGCCAAGAACTCCTAGCAATCAAGAAGCTATATAACCATGAATCTATACATCTGAAGTTACTTCTTAACTTAATTTTTAAAATCAATCAATCAAGCGGATGTTTTTGTATTTCACTTTATCTCTATTGCGCCAGCTTTCAATATCGTCATTATCCAGCACTAATATCAAATAGTTCACTTTACCTTTCACATATCGCCCAATGGGAAAAGTTATAGCGCTAGATTTGGGTGTAAAGGATTCTTCACCTCTAATCCCCCAAGCCTGTTTGCCATAAAATTTAACTACTCTAGAGCTATTTAACTTAGTATCTGTCTCAAAGCCAATACCAATGACCTCTGGATTACCTTCTACTTCAAGCTCCAATTCTAATACAGAGTCTTCGGTTAATGTGTAGCTAATAGGGAACATCTGCCAGTTATTACCAGTTAAGGTCACGGTATTGTCGTCGGAAACGGTAGTAGTTCCGTAACGGTATTGTTTAGGAAAGCCGCTGTACTCGATTTCGCCTGCTTTGAATTCCCACACTGTTGGTACTTGCTCTACAACGGCTTGTAAAGTCACTTTCGATGAAAAGTTAGGAATTTTAAATTCTTCGGGTACAAATAGAGTAGGTTCGAGTGAACTCTGCAGTGCCTCTATGTAAGAAAGATCATCGGAATAGGGATGTTCAACAACGTTATCTAAATTGAATTCGTATCTTGCGTCACCTGAGTTCTCGTTAAAACAAAGGTCGTTAGTGCTTGTACTGCCTAAATACTTTTCTTTATCGAAAATACAGTAGCCAACTGAATAGCCAGTGTTTTTAGTAAATATAATATTATTTTGTGTGGTAACCCAAAACGTTGAATCGTTATCAACCCTTGACGCTGCGATACCATTGCGCTCCACATCAATAACATTTTCAAATATAAAAGTTCTGCCTGCTGGTTTAGAAATTAGCCCGCCAGCTTTTATTGCAGTCCACTCTTTGCCTGTTTCATCACCTAAATTGTGTATGTAGTTGTGAAATATATAGCTAGGGCCTAACGTATTCGGCGCTATGCTAATACCGGCATATCCTTGTTCCATCTCATTGTCATAAACCAACACGTTTTGTTGGCCGCCATCTATTTCTATTAAGTCATCGTTTGCATAGGCTAGGTAATTGCCATAAATTGCTGAGTTTTTAACGAAGCCCCCACGTCTTTCGAAGTTTTTTCTGCCTTCAATAACATCGTTGAACCTATGGTTCGGTGCTCCATAGAAGCGATTATTTCTAACAATGAATTCGCCTCTGTAGGCGTCGCTGTCGTGGTATGCCCAAACTTGAAGCGCATTTGCACCTTTAGGGTGACCGACTTTCCAGCTATTCGCACCTAAGTTAGGGCTATGGACCTCACACTCTTCAATTACTGCTATACCACTTCGCTCTAGGTAAATACCGGAATCGTAATTAATAGGGGAGTTATTAGTGGTGCTTGAGTAGGCAATACCATCCCTTACATCTACCGCTTCTCTACCATAACCAGATACATTGCATCCTTTAATCCAGATGTGATGTGCCTTTTGGGCAAATATACCGTAACGCTGCCCGCCTTTAACGGTCAGGTTTTCTAGCATAACGTACGAGTTGTTACCGATATTAACAGCCGCGAGCGTATCGCTCCCAGCTTCAATAATGGGGCCGTCGCCAATAATCTTCGCATAGCCATTTGCGCTACCTTCTATGTTTAGCGCTTCTAAATCCAGTTGGCCGCCAGAGTAAATTTCAGAAAGGTAATAAACTTTATTTGGGTCGATAGGGGGGGTATTAGGCTTTGTAGTTGTTTGAAAGAAATGTTCAACTATATCGCCATAAATATCCGTAATGGTCACTTCTATATGGTACGTAGTGTTTGCTTCTAGGTACACTATGCTTCCAGCAAACGACCCGTAAATGGGCTCCCATGCTAAGTCTAACCCTTCACGCCAATAAGTATCATCTTCGGCTCTAAATTTAACGGTGGCAGTACTTTCTTCATCCTGACCGTAAATAACTAACCCTATTGAGTTGATAAGCGGGGTAGCGGTATCTTCAAAGCCAGAAGCCGAAGCTGCAAAGACTAGTGAAGGGTCTAACCCCGCTGAAATCGCCGACTCATAAATATCGTTTTTGCTTAAACCTGAATATGTCGAAATTATTTTCATCCACTTTGCAGTATCGATAGGATACATCGCGAATAGAGCTGTGGCTTGATTAGAGTTTATATTGGCAAACCGTGCTTTCTTTTCATCTTCACTAGTTGATGGAGCAGGTGATAATACTTGTTGGTTGTATAGCGTAGCTATCTCTTCTTCATACTTTTCAACAATAGGGGCTAGCCTTTTAGGCCCTTTGTAATTAGCAAGTAATACGCTTACGGTACTACTGTTGTTGGTATTCGCAGTAACGTAGTTATACAAAATGTCACCGGGTTGGCCGCCCGTTGTATAATTTCTATCATTCTTGTCCATAGTGGCACAAGAGAGTATTAAAAAAGACAGCAAACCAATTAAAGTGAAGCGAAAAATAGATGGCTTTGAGTTAGCAGAATGCATGGTATATCCCTATAGATTGAAAAGCATAAAAAGAAAACTAGGGCTGTATTAAAAGGGTAGTGCTAACGTTGGTACGTAGCAAGGCGGTGGCTGGGATCTTTACAATTTTAGTTTGATTCTGCAGGTAAAACAGCCTGTCTTATTTAGGTTTTTTGGGTTTTAGAAAAAGCGGAATCTAAATTGCTTAATCTAAATATTTGAAAATGGACTATTAATGATAGTTTTTTACTAACGTACCTATTTCAAGAATAATCTTTAAAGGCAATTTGGTATACTTAAAAAGGATACCGGACAAAGCAATTGCTTCTATGCACTAAAATGGAAATTTTATGAAGAAAAAAGTAGCCGTTATTCACCCTGAGGCAGGGTTTTCATCAAGCGGCGGATCTCAACTCAGTGCGTATGAAATGGCGGTACATCTTGCCACATTTTTTGACGTAAAGCTTTTAAGCTCATCTAAATGTAGTGAACACAGTGTAGTTATTCCCTGTATTCCCAGAGGGAAAGTGAAAAAAGCTCAGCGCAATAAAACCATTGATTGGTTGCTAACGTGCTTTGTTTCCAATCCATCTTTGCTTATCGAGTCGTTAACCAGCTTTCTCACTTACACACCGTATTTGATGTTTAAGCGATGTGATGTCATCTACCCCAATAATGATTATGGTGGCTTGGCGGTAGCCGCAGTAATTAGAAAGCTATTTAAAACGCCCATTCTTTATACTGAAAGGGCAGGGATGGTTTCGAACGGTAAAGTATTGCGCCGCAATTTGAAATTTAAGCCCGACTGCTTAGTTGTATTCAACCAAGAAACCAAAGAGTATGTTCATTCCATAGCGCCAGAACAACGGGTGGAGATTATACCTAACGGTGTAAACTTAGCTAAATTTAGCCCGCAGGGCGAAAAATATGACCATGGTTTACAAGGGAAAGTGCTATTAACGGTTGGTGCGTTAAACAGGCAAAATCACAAGCGTATACATTTAGCTATTGAGGCTGTAAGCCAATTAAACGATGTTTCGTTACTTATTTGTGGTGACGGCCCGGATGTACAGTACTTTAAAGATCTTTGTACTCAAAAGTTAGGCGCACAACGCTTTACAATCGTTAAAGTAGACTTTGCTGATATTCCTAATGTTTATCGCTCAGTCGATGCATTTACATTACCATCTGAAGACGAGCCTTTTGGGCGAGTGTACCTAGAGGCAATGGCGAGCGGATTGCCTGTTGTAGCTACCGATGATTCTATGCGCAGAACGCTAATAGGTAACGCTGGTGTGGTTTGTGATGTTGAAAACATCGAAGAATACGCTGCTGCCATAGCTACTACGCTATCAATCGACTGGGCCAATGCGCCGATAGAACAGGCAGCTGATTTTAGTTGGGAGAGCGTGGCCGAGCGCTATGCAGAGGTAATAAACAGCCTATAACGCCTCTGTTCTGATATAAAAAGTGCGCTGTGAATTTTGTTAACAGCGCACACGGTAGTTTAAATTATTCAAGCTACTTGCCGAACTTACGACGAAGCCTATCTTTTCCTAATATAACTTTTGCCGTGGCTACTAAACCAGCTTCTTTTACAGACAAACCAATCCAACCTAGCTTGTTATTCTTCTTGCCAATTTGACTAAGGATTTGGTTGGCAGCACGGTCGTTATAAGCTTCTTTGCCTAATAATGCCTTGTGTTTTTTAAATGCCTTAAGCCTTGGAAATACTTTTTCCAGGGGCATATTTGCTACTTCAGTAGAAATGCTGACGTGACCTCTGCGATAGAAATAAATATCTTTAGGTATGTTCCTGAAAACAGCGTCTTCTAACGTAATACGAACAAAGAAGTCCCAATCTTGGCTGTTCTTTAGTTCTTCATCAAACATCAGCTTTTTAGCTAATGAAGCCTTGCACGTAACACCACTCATTCCGCAGAATTTATTACCTTTCTTAATTACATCGGTGGTGATAACTTCAGTCTCGTTAATGTGGATTTTATCTGGTGTTTCAAGGAATCGATACCCGCATGTCACAGCATCTGCATTTTGATGCGCTGCAATATGCTGTTCTAGATAATCATTGTCCCATACGTCATCGTCATCTAAAAACGCAATAATATCTGATGTCGACTTAGATATACCTAAGTTACGCGCTGCATTAGCACCTGATGCAACTGGAACCTTAACGTAAGTAAATTGCTCACTTGGAAAGAGAGATAATACTTCTTCATAGCTTACTGACGAGCCATCATCAATAACGAACACTTCTTTTGGCATTACAGTTTGTTTTAATACTGCATCGAGTGATTCTTTGAGGTAGTCTGGGCGATTATGCGTTGTGATTACAACAGACACAGTGTTTGGCATTTTCACTTCCATATTTAAGGTAATTGTATTGGCTAAAGAGCACTCCCACACAAAGTAAAGCAATATATGTACCGCCAAAACTTCCGAGGATTTTTGCGGCGTTTGCTTCCTTAACTCAATGATGCACGAATAATTTGGTCACTGCATTAGTTTTGTCGAACGTTAGACCTTGAAGAATATTTTCTTACGCGTTTCTATACGACTAAACCAAAGTAATAGTACCGACAGCAATATAAGTGAGTTCATTGTTGGCGAACTTACCTTAATCGTTTCCACACTCGTTAGAGTAAATCTAACGGTAGAATCTACAGGAAAATTAACGCCAGTATTCACATTATCAACACGTTCGATAAGCCTTAGTGAACCGCCACCTCTTTGGGTATCTGTATTGAGGTCGTTATCAAACCATGAAACTGCTGACGCGAAGTCAGGTATTTCGTCGCGCAGTAAGGTGTCTTCACCAAACGCTAAGAAATCGTTTATCAAATCACGGAAGCCGAAGCTTAGATGCAACGTTCTGTCTAAACTTCCATTCGAAAAAAGGGTAGTTTTTCTTGCGTAGTCTTTAAGCGATATACCATCGCCGATGTGACCATCGTCATAAGTTGGCCCATCGTACATTTCTAATATTTCTTCGGGGTAATACTCATCATATTCTTCTATGTAAACCCCTTCGTTGTTTAGTTTGAAGAGCATATCACCAAAACTAATGCTTGATGTTAGTGCTGGGCGGTCATTATCATGTACAGACCACCAGTAATAGTTTGTCTCAAGTCTGCCACGAATTGGCGCTGAAGTATCTAAGGTGAAAGACCCTATTACCTGCTCTCCAAGTAAATTAAAGGGATCAAAGAACTCCTGCGCTGAGTTTTCTACTTCTGAAATAAAGCCGTTAAAGTTATAAGTTACAATTGCACTGTTTACCGAAAAACTCGCAAAGATGAGAGCAATACTACTTAGCAGTTGACGATAGAAGATATTCATAATGTAGCCCGAATGGATGCTCAAAATTATACTTTAGTCTAATGGTGAATGCGTGGCTAGAACTTCTTCATTTTATCGTTAGCGGTTTAAATAAAGTTGCAAGCTTTCTACTGTGTAAGTAAAACCCACAAAATTTCGCCACTATCAGCTATATAGGGTAGCGGTAATGTCTGTCACTCGTGTAATCTACCGCTTTCATTTCAGGCCATCCTTAGCGCACAGAAAAATTCTTCCTATGCTTTGGCCATGCAGTCATCATGTAAATTGAGGAAAACATGGAGCTTGACGCTATTATCAATCAGGCACAAAGCCAGATTGACGCTGCACAAGATGCAGCCACATTAGACCAAGTTAGGGTCGAATTCATGGGTAAGAAAGGTAAGCTTACCGACTTACTTAAAGGGCTTGGAAAGTTATCGAACGAAGAACGTCCTACCGCAGGCCAAAAGATTAACCAAGCTAAGCTTGTTATTCAGCAAGCCATTTCTGCAAAAGGTGAGTTTTTACGCACTGAAGAGCTTAACCAAAAGCTAGCCGAAGAAGCCATTGATGTGACTTTGCCTGGCCGCACTGAAAAGCCAGGTAACTTGCACCCGGTTAGCCGCACAATTGCGCGTATTGAATCTTTCTTTGGTGAGCTTGGCTTCTCAGTAAAGACAGGCCCTAAGTTACAAAACGGCAAAGGACTCACCTTTCTTTCTATCGCATTTTCTTTTTGAACAACGTCCAGTAGTCATTTGCGATTTTTTCGATACTGTAATCGAAACTACGTAATTTTGATTGCTTAGTATAATGTTCCACTACCTCTGGTGTCTGAAAACGGTTGATGGCTTCGGTAAGCATTGCCGATTTATTTACAGGTACCAACACACCGTACTCAGACATTTCGACTCCTCGTGCAGTAAACGTATAGTTTCCGGCTAAAATTTCCGCGGGGCCGGATGGGCAATCAGACATAATAACTGCTTTACCTAGGACCATTGCTTCTAACAATGCGTTTGGAAAACCTTCATTGGTTGAGGCCGAAATGTAATATTTTGATCGCGAAACTACTGCGTAGGGGTTCTTAGCATAGCCCAGTAATATCACTCTATCATGTACTTTTTTTGCTGAAATATATTCGACTAGCTCTTCTTGCAACTCACCAGTTCCTAGCACGACTAATGGAGCAGGCTCTTTAGAAGCGAGAAATGCATTTATTAATAGCTTTGTGTTTTTACTTTTAGTGAGCCTACCAACTGATACTACAAATTCATCGGGTAAACTAAATTCCGGCGATTTCTGGCCAAGCTCGATAATTTCTTTAATTGGGTAGGGGTTAAATATTGTCTTAGCACGTCGCTTGTCTACATTATAGGTGTTTACTAAGTTCTTTGTTACGCCTGTCGATACGCCTAAAGCTGTGTCGGCTAATCGATAAAACGTCTTGGGTACGATATCGGCTATTATGCGTTTAACGCCGGAAAACTGATTGTCAAAGTGGCTACTTAAGTGCATACGCTCGCAAATAATAGTGGAGTACTTTTTTACCCACTTCCCAACAATGGCATTACATACATTGGCTCGAACCAAGAAACTCACACATAGGTCGGGTTTTATGATTTTGACATGCCGATAAACGTTTAACCCACTTAAGAGCAGACTTCTTTTACTGTTTGCAACTATGAGATTAGCATTTTTTGGAAGTTCTCGCACAATTGGCTCATCATCTAGAAGGAGAACATGAACTTCAATGCCTTCGTATAGATTTTTTTGGCTTAAAATGTTTACCAGTGCGCGCTCTGCCCCTCCGTAACCAATGGAATTGATAATAATTAGTATGCGCTTCATAAAATGTTGTAATGATTAAAAAGCCAAGATTGCATACGCTTAATAAATTTTCAATGCTTTCTATTTTCCCTTATTATTGAAAAGTGGTTTTATGAAGTTGAATTACGCGAGAAACCGTTATCAAAACTACTGAACATTGTCGGGATTGTTTTAAAGGGATTTATAAGTGAGAATTGCGCTCTACCAACCATGGATCTATTTATACGGCGGCTTAGAAAAAAGCTTATTAGAAGTCGTAACCCGCTCTGAACATGATTGGGTTGTTTTTACGGGGCATTATGAGCCGGAAAATACTTTCCCCGAGTTTAAGAATGTTGACGTACGGGTATTGAACTCCACTTCAGTAAAACGAACACTGTTTGGTACTTTGATTAGTGCTTTTCAAATTGCCCGCCAAAAAATTCCGGCAGAAGACTTTGACGCTGTAGTTGTATGGTGTGACGGTTTGGGCGACTTTATTTCATTTCGTAATCATTCATTACCTCTAATGAATATTTGCAGTACGCCATTGCGTGCAGCATTTGACCCTGTGTATGAAAGACAGGTTTTGGCTAATAGTGGCTTTTTGTATCACCTCAGTTATAAGCTCTTTAAGTTTGGCTTTAAAATCGTAGACAAAGTTGCATGGCGGTACTTCGACAGTATCATTACTACAAGCACAGAAGTAAAAAATAGAATTATTGAAGGTGAACTTTGTACTGATGAATCTAGAATGGTGATGGCATATCCAGGTATTGAATTCAAAAGCAGCCTTGAAGATGTGACTTACGAGCCATTTATTCTTTTACCCGGCAGAATTATGTGGACTAAAAATATCCAGCTAGCTATTTCTGCTTTTCTCAAAGCTGATTTAAATACCCCTTGGAAGTTGAAAATTGCCGGTTTTCTTGATGAAAAAAGCCAAACATATTTAGAAGAGTTAAAAGAGCTAGCAAATCATTCATCTAATATAGAGTTTATTATTTCACCCTCACATCAAGAGTTGAGCTTACTTTATAAGCAAGCTGCCTTTTGTTTGTTCCCCCCTTTAAATGAAGATTGGGGTATTGTTCCTTTAGAAAGTATGAACCACGCCAAAGCAGTGATTGCTAACTCAAGTGGCGGACCTAAAGAGAGCATTGAAAATAAAAGAACGGGCTTTTTACTTCAGCCAGATGTGGACGCGTGGGCAGAAAAAATAAGACTGTTAGCAGGAGATATTTCACTTTGTAAGAGAATGGGGCTCAGCGCCAATGAGAGGGTAAAATCTTTTTCATGGAGTGAGTTTGTAAAACGAATTGATAATACATTGTCTAACATTATTAAAGAGTAACATCTTAGTGTTTATAACTATTAGCTGATAACTTCACTAAATACGTTCTCCGTCGCTACGTTTATCTGTTTGCGGCTCTTAATACATATTATACAGTGAGTACAGTTTTCATTTGCTGTGTTTATGCAATTTCCACCAAAATTTCGCCATTATCAGCTATATAGGGTAGCGGTAATGTCAGTCACTCGTGTAAACTATCGCTTTTATTTCAGGCAAGCCTTAGCGCACAGAAAAATTCTTCCTATGCTTTGGCCATGCAGTCATCATGTAAATTGAGGAAAACATGGAGCTTGACGCTATTATCAATCAGGCACAAAGCCAGATTGACGCTGCACAAGATGCAGCCACATTAGACCAAGTTAGGGTCGAATTCATGGGTAAGAAAGGTAAACTTACCGACTTACTTAAAGGGCTTGGAAAGTTATCTAACGAAGAACGTCCTGCCGCAGGCCAAAAGATTAACCAAGCTAAACAGGTTATTCAGCAAGCTATTTCTGCTAAAGGTGAGTTTTTACGCACTGAAGAGCTTAACAAGAAGCTAGCAGAAGAGGCAGTAGATGTAACTTTGCCTGGTCGCACAGAAAAGCCAGGAAACTTACACCCGGTTAGCCGCACGATTGCACGCATTGAGTCTTTCTTTGGCGAGCTTGGCTTTTCAGTTAAAACTGGCCCTGAAATTGAAGATGGTTTTCACAACTTCGACGCTCTGAACATTCCTGCGAATCACCCAGCGCGTGCCGACCACGATACGTTCTACTTCAACCCAGACATGATGCTTCGTACGCAAACCTCTGGTGTTCAAATTCGTACTATGGAAGCGGAAAAGCCGCCACTGCGTATTATCTCGCCAGGGCGCGTGTATCGTAACGACTACGATCAAACTCACACGCCAATGTTCCACCAAGTGGAAGGTTTGATGGTTGATAAGAACGTTAGCTTTACCGACCTTAAAGGTATTTTGCACGACTTCTTACATCACTTCTTCGAAGAGTCACTAGAAATTCGCTTCCGTCCGTCTTACTTCCCGTTTACTGAGCCTTCAGCTGAAGTAGACGTTATGGGTAAAAACGGTCAGTGGCTTGAAGTATTGGGCTGCGGCATGGTGCACCCAAATGTACTTAAAGCGGTAGGTATCGACCCAGAAGAGTACACAGGTTTTGCCTTTGGTATGGGCGTAGAGCGCTTAACTATGCTTCGTTATGGTGTTAACGACTTACGCGCGTTCTTTGAAAACGATCTTCGTTTCCTTAAGCAGTTCAACTAAGGCAGAGAGTACACATGAAATTCAGTGAAAAATGGTTAAGAGAGTGGGTTAACCCGTCGCTGTCGGCACATGAGCTGTCTGAACAGTTGAGCATGGCTGGCCTAGAAGTAGACGGCGTTGAGCCAGTGGCAGGCGATTTTAAAGGCGTGCTAGTAGGTGAAGTAGTGGAGTGCGGTCAGCATCCTAACGCCGATAAACTGCGCGTGACTAAAATAAACGTAGGTGGCGATGAGCTACTTGATATCGTTTGTGGTGCGCCTAACTGCCGTCAGGGCATTAAAGTAGCAGTTGCTGTTGTTGGTGCTGTATTGCCAGGCGACTTTAAAATTAAGAAAGCAAAGCTTCGCGGCGAGCCGTCATTCGGTATGCTATGTAGCTTCTCTGAGCTAGGTATTAGCGACGACCACGATGGTATTATCGAGCTTCCCGCCGATGCACCTATTGGCGCAGACATTCGCGATTACCTTGGACTTGATGACAACGCAATCGAAGTAGACCTAACACCAAACCGTGCAGACTGCTTGGGTATTCGCGGCATTGCCCGTGAAGTTGGCGTTCTTAATAACCTTGACGTGTGCGAGCCTGAAGTAGCTGCGGTAAACGCAACTATTGAAGATAAATTATCAATTACGCTAAGCGCTGACGACGCATGCCCACGTTATTTGGGCCGTGTGGTTAAGGGCGTTAACGTTAAAGCTGCATCGCCACTATGGCTAGTTGAAAAGCTGCGTCGCTGCGGCATTCGCAGCATCGACCCCATTGTTGATGTGACTAACTTTGTATTGTTAGAGCTTGGCCAGCCAATGCACGCGTTTAATCTTGCCAGCATTGAAGGCAACATTAACGTGCGTATGGCTAATGAAGGCGAAACGCTTACACTACTTGATGAAACCGAGGCTAAGTTACAAAGCAATACTTTAGTTATTGCTGATGACAACAAAGCGTTAGCTATGGCGGGTATTTTCGGCGGCTTACACTCTGGTGTAACTTCTGAAACACAAGACATTTTGCTTGAAAGTGCGTTCTTTAGCCGTGATGCGATTATGGGCCGTGCCCGTCAGTATGGTTTACACACCGATGCGTCGCATCGCTATGAGCGTGGTGTAGACCCACAGCTTCAGCGTAAAGCCATGGAGCGCGCCACTGCACTGGTACTTGAAATTTGCGGTGGTGAAGCTGGCCCTGTTGTTGAAGCCGTGGCTGAAGACAAGCTACCCAAGCAGGCTACGGTTACGCTTCGTCGCGAACGTTTGTCTCGCGTACTAGGTATTAGCATTGACGATTCGAAAGTAACGGAAATGCTAAACCGCCTTGGTTTAGACGTAACGCAAACTGAAGCTGGCTGGGAAGCGGTTGCGCCAAGCTATCGTTTCGATATTTCAATTGAAGAAGATTTGATTGAAGAAATTGCGCGTGTGTACGGCTACAACAACATTCCAAACGTAGCACCAAAAGCGACGTTGGCAATGCTGCCTTCGCAAGAAGCCAAGCTGCCGTTAAATACAATGAAGTCATTGCTTCTAAGTCGTGGCTACAACGAAGCAATCACGTATTCGTTTGTTGATCCTAAAATCCAAAACGCATTATTCCCAGACGTAAAAGGTATGGTGTTACCACACCCAATTTCATCAGATATGTCGGTAATGCGTGTAAGTTTATGGCCGGGTTTGCTAGGTGCGACTGCTTATAATCAGAAGCGTCAGCAGCAACGTGTTCGCATGTTTGAAACCGGATTACGCTTTATTCCTCAACAAGATGCGCCAAATGGTGTATTGCAACAGCAAGTAATTGGTGGTGTAGTAGCAGGGCGTCGTAATGAAGAACATTGGGACTTGGGCGACAGCCCGGTTGATTTCTTCGATGCAAAAGCCGACGTTGAGGCGTTATTGGCACTTACAGGCAGAACCGGTGAGTTCCAGTTCGTTACAGGGCAACACAGTGCGTTACACCCTGGCATGACGGCAAAAATTTTGCTTAATGATGAAGAAGTTGGCTATATTGGTGCTATACACCCGCAGTTCACTAAATTGCTTGGTGTTAACGGCCGTGTATTTGTGTTCGAACTAGTGGTAGATGCCATTACTGATCGCAAGTTACCGTCAGCAGTACCAGTATCGCGCTTCCCATCGAATCGCCGTGATATTGCTATTACGGTTAAAGATGAAGTGCGTGTAGGGAATGTTCTTTCTTACATAGAAAATATTGGCGTAAATCAACTAGTTGCTCTAAACTTGTTCGATGAGTACAAAGGCAAGGGAATTGAGCCTGGCTATAAGAGCCTTGCTTTGTCACTTCATTTACAAGATCCGGATAAAACCTTGGAAGAAGCTGAGATTCAGCAAGCTGTAGATACTGTGGTTAAAGGTCTGGAATCTGAGTTTGGGGCCGCGTTAAGAGAGTAAACTATGGCATTGACCAAAGCCGAGATGGCTGAACACCTATTCGAGAAACTAGGCATTAACAAGCGTGATGCGAAGGATCTGGTAGAGCTTTTTTTCGAAGAGATTAAAGGCGCTCTGGAATCTGGTGAGCAAGTAAAACTGTCAGGTTTTGGCAACTTTGACCTGCGTGATAAAAATGAACGTCCTGGCCGCAATCCAAAAACCGGTGAAGACATTCCAATTAAAGCACGTCGTGTGGTTACATTCCGCCCGGGTCAAAAATTGAAAAGCCGAGTTGAAAACTCTGCACCTGTCGACCAATAATCTTTAGGTCGTTACAATACTGAAAAAGAGCGGGGTCTCTCGCTCTTTTTGTATTGCTTCTTTTATACAGTGCCGTCGCACTGGTTTTCATATGCAATTTCTTTGGAGGAAAGTGTGAAGAAAGCACTTGTCGTTCTTGCTATTATTGTTGCTGCTACGTTTTCATGGTTTGCTTATCTGTCGCTAGATGCAGACAAACGAGACCAAGACGCAGCGCAAGTTCCGCTAATCACAGTCATGGAAATTCTTCACGCTAGCGATTTGCAGGAAGGCGTTAAGCAGGCTGTGAAAGATGGGAATATCGAAGTAGTTGATTCTTGGATGATACAAGCCCGTGAAGTAGGGCAGGCTGCCAACCTGTCATCTGAAGATATGGATTATCTTAATTCTGAGACCGCTAAAGACTACGTAATTTTTAATGCCAAACGCCAGCTGTACAACGAAGCGTTTGAAGCGCGTTATTATGCGTTGGAAGAGGTAGAAACGCTTAAAGAGCAGTATCCGGAAGCCAAGAACTTGTTTACTCGTACTGATGCACTGATTGAAAAGCGTGACGCTATCATTCAACAAATTGCTGTAGCCATTGCAGGAAGCGAGCAGCCTGATGAAGCCGCGCTTGAAGAAGCACGCAAACAGTGGTTAGCGCAGGCGTCCAATTAGATTATGATTTAAGTTATAACTTAGGCTATCGCTCGCGCTGCACTCAAACACTCACCAGAAACCTATACCACAGACCAACTTCATACCCCTCCCTACTTTTCGTACTATAAATTTTTGAAAGCTTAATTTGAAAATGTACGCAATTTGGCGTACGTTTGTCGTGCGCGTGGAGTACTGGGTGCGTTACAAGGAAATAAAGCGACGGGTCATTGACTGTCTGAATAAAGGATACGTTTCCCATGAGCAGAGAAACGATATTGACGTTAAAAATTTATTGGCAATTGGGCAAGTGTCGCTTAAGGAAGTTGCCGAAATTATAGGTCGAAGTCGAGGAAACGATTATTCTTCCAGCCCTCATCATTTTGATAGCAGCATTACGGTACACATAATTAAGACGAGGCGAGCCGGTCATAATTGGTATGTTAAATGGTATTTCGTAGAGCCGAATAGCGTTTTTATTAGCGTCCATCATTAAGGAAAAGATATGAAAATTTTCAAAGTCGGCGAGTCGCAGAAAGCGGCATGCAGCACGTGCCAGTCATTTGAAAATGCGACATTTCAACTTAGAGATGTTCCTTTCAGTGATGGTACGGGAGTGGTTAAAAAGGTTTTGGTGGGGGTATGCGATAAGTGTGAAAGCGTAACCGTGTTACCTCACCAATCTACACCTGCGGTTAAACGTCAATATGAAGCAAAGCGAAAGCCTGTGGAAGGGCGTTTACCTGCGCATTTAATCGATATTCTAAATTTAGCGACAATGGAAATCGGTGCAACTACAGACTTTGTTCCAAGCATGATGAAGTACTACATTCACTCATTGTCTGAAGATGAAAAGTCAGCAAAAAAGATAGCGAGTTACCTTCAAAGTGACTTGGCAAAAGGTAGATCAGAAAAGCGCCTATCGCTAAAAGGGCGTAAGATTTTCGAAGACATAGAGCACCTTAAATCACTCTCGCACATAGAAAACACCACTGATTTACTGAAAGGTATAATCCTTAAGATAAACGAAGATGTGCTTATTAAAAAAAGGCTCAAACCAATCGAAAACCTTAAGAATATAATGGCGGCAGTCGCATAACTAATAGCTGCATTGTGAGTTTTCGCTAACGCAGCTAACGATATATTGGGTTGTAATAAGTTAATTTATCGAAATATCCGCAAATTTAGCGCTTGTTAGCAAAGCTAAATCGGCAGGAGAAAGCGCCACTTCTAACCCTCGCTTTCCCGCGCTTACGTGCATAGTGGCAAGGCCTTCAGCACTTTTGTGAATTACGCTCGCTAAGCGCTTTTTTTGCCCTAAAGGGCTTACACCACCAAGTACGTAGCCTGTTGCAACCATTACTGCATTTGCTTGCGCCATTTCTACCTTTTTAACACCTAACGCTTTAGCCATTTTCTTTTCGCTAAGTTTGGTGTTTACAGGGACCACGGCCACGGCCAATTTATTGGTGTCTGTGCTAACCACTAAGGTTTTAAAAACGGTATCCGCATTAAGGTTTAGTTTTTCAACAGCTTCAAGACCGTATGACGCCGCATTTGCGTCGTGTTCATATTTTAAAACGCTGTGAGCGATACGCTTTTTAGTAAGCAAAGTGATTGCAGGTGTCATTCAACCTCTTTTTTGTAAAATGTTCGGCTGTGTATCGGCTCATTGGGGAGTAACGGTGTAGCAGCGTGCGTTGCGTAGTCGTTAAATCCAGACGCGTAAAATTCTGAAAGTGGGTGTCCAGATTGTCCGCCAGGTAGCGTTAAAATGGCATCTTCTAAATGGCCAGGGCTGATAAAAAATCGCTCAGAGGCACCAAAACTAGGTGCTTGTACAGCAGGCATGTATGTATCACCAAAACCTTCTACTTGTTGCATATTTAACATATCACCAACTAGAGGAATTTGATCAGCAAATGGATGTTTAACAGAAAGTGCGTTCACCTTGCCCCAGGCTAATGTTTCCATATTAGCTTCTACTGGTGAATATTTGTCTAACAGCTTGTGTTTGGCGCGCCTGTAGGCGTCTACAAGTAATTCGTCGAAACTTTCAGTATCGTGGGGTAGCCAAGAATCAGGCTGACTATGAATAAGTTGCCACACAGCAGGTTCAATGCCACGTAAGAGTGTACGGCTGTTTACACCTTGTTGGTCTAATGTTGAAAGTACGCCTCCAAAAAGGGTTTGTACCACTTCCTGCCTAAAGTGCTTAACTAACGTGTAGCCAACCGAATCTTCACATGCGCATTCGTCCCATGTGTTTAGGTAAGCGAGGTCGGGTTTAAATTCAATGTCTTGCATATTGAGCAGCCCATACAAAAGGTGCTGCCAAGGAATAAGAAAGCGGGCATGATTATCTAACTGAATGGCGTAAAAGTCAGTCTCAGTAAAGGTGTCTTTTTCAAATAAACGGTCTCTTATTTGTTGTCCGCGAGCACCTAGCGCGTAACCACCGTCGCCCCAGACTTTGAAGTCATCAGCCGAAATTACTCTAGCATTTGCAGTCCATATTCTTCCCATATCGGGGTTTAAAACCATGGGAAGCTTTGATGCGCGCTTTGGTGGTGTGTTTACTGCTTCTTGTTCTTTTATAGCAGTGAATGAAGCCTGCTGCCTTTCCATAACTGCGCCGCCAGGAAGCCAAGCCGCATTGCCGCTTTCATCAACAATCACGAGGTTTTGCGTGGGAATAGCAATGCGTTGGCCCATCTTTATCGCTGCTTGGACATTTTTTGCATTGCCGAAGTTTATTATTCCCAAGTTCGCAGCAAACGGATGATGCGCTACCCAATTAAGTGCATAGCGCTTGCCATTGAGTTCTTTCACTGGCCCATACGAACTTACTTCAAACTCAAATGTGTGCTCACCATCAGGTAAAGGAATACGCTCTGTTACCGTACTTGTGGCCGTCGATTCGCCTAGCTCAATCCAATCTACATTGTCTAAATTTGCATTCGTAAAACCCCAAGCGATATGCCCGTTGGTGCCTACAACAATGCCAGGAATACCCGGCAGGGAAACCCCGGTTACTTGCACATCGCCGCCCGATTCTTGATAGTTAAGCTGGGCGCGATACCAGATGATGGGAACCCGCAAGCCCAAATGCATGTCGTTTGCTAAAAGGCCTGCGCTTGTCGTGGTGTGACTCCCGGTCACTGCCCAGTTATTGCTACCAATATCAGGAAGCTCAGTACCGTTATATTGTGCACGGGCAATAGCAGTATTGTCGTTATCGTTTGAGTACTGGGTAGTCGCGTCTTCAGGCTCTTGCTTAATGCTCTCGCCATTACTATCTTCTGGTGAGTGAGTAATTGGGCGTAGCGATGCAGGGTACTCTGGAATAGGTGCTTCAAGCAATGGTATCTCGCTGGCATCAAGCGCTGCCTGATAATTACTCGGCTGAGTAATGAAGCTGTATACATCATCCCCAAATGTTGAAAGCAGTGCCTCTCTCGCTAAATCAAGTTCTACTTGGCTACCTTGTAAATCCAAATACATACTGTAAATCACAAGAATACTGTCGGTGGGGCGCCATTGTTTTATATCAACGCCTGCAGCTAGGTATTCAAAAGGTGGCAACGTATACTCAGACAATGCGTCATTTACGCCGTGGGCGTAACGTACAAGTAGTTCTTGTTGTTTTGAGGGAAGGTTATCGAATACGGCTTTTGCTCGTTTCTCAAATTGATGAAAGCGGGCTTTCTTATCGATATCTAGGGCAATGTCGCCCACCCACTGTGACAAACTACCCGATGCGGCGCGGCGCTGTAAATCCATTTGAAAAAAGCGATCTTGAGCATGCGCAAAACCCAGTGCATAGGCTGCGTCGTAAATATCGTTAGCTTTAATAACAGCTTGGCCTAGTTCGTCACGGCTTAGCTCAGTAGGTGCGTTTACGTGATAGGTGGCGCTATTTCCGTCAAGTGCGGGCAAACTCATACGAAGCGAGATGTACAATCCCAGTACCGTTAAAAAAAGCAGTGCTAAAACACTTAAAACCAACCACTTGAACCAATTTATCACGTGTAAAACTCCCTATTTTTCTCTATCCTAACCACAGAACTTGCAAAATTGAAGTGATGTTTTATGACACATACTAAGGCGGTGCCGTGGGGCCATTAATGTTGGATTGTCAGGCCGAAGAACTTCTGCCTGAAGAAAAGGAAAAGTTAACACATCCAGTAGTGGGTGGCGTTATTTTATTTAGCCGCAACTATCATGATAAACGTCAGCTCTCTGCGCTGGTTCAAGATATAAGACGCTTTGCAAAGCGTCCAGTACTGATCGCCGTCGATCATGAAGGAGGCCGCGTTCAGCGTTTTCGTGAAGGCTTTACTGCCATACCTGCAATGGGCGATATTTTAAGGCAGTCAGAGCATCAAGATGAAAGTGCTACATACGCAAAAGCGTGTGGATTAGTATTGGCTTATGAACTTAAAACCTTAGATATCGATTTTAGCTTTGCACCGGTGCTTGATATAAATGGTGTATCGCAAGTTATTGGTGACAGGGCATTCTCAGACAATGCAGACGACGTTATTCGCCTTGCCGCTCATCTAATCCAAGGTTTAAAAGCCGTAAATATGCCAGCTATTGGAAAGCACTTTCCTGGGCATGGCAGTGTAGCGCCAGATTCTCATGTAGCGTTACCCGTCGATGAACGCGAATTTGATGAAATACGCAGTACCGATATGGTGGTCTTTGAACGCTTAATTGAGCGTGCGTTGCTTGATGGCGTTATGCCTGCCCATGTTATTTATAATCAGGTGTGCGATAAGCCTGCGGGTTTCTCAACTAAATGGCTGCAGGATATCCTTAAACAGGATCTAGGCTTTGGCGGCGCAGTATTTTCTGATGACTTGTCTATGCACGGCGCAAGTGTTGTGGGAAGTTACGTTGAGCGTGCTGAGACAGCGCTGGAAGCAGGTTGCGACATGGTACTTGCGTGCAACAATCCGAAAGGGGCTGAGACTATCCTTGATGGATTGGAAATGCGCTTTGCTAACCTGTCTCACAACGATTTACAAAAGCAAGAGCGCGTTATGGCGCTTTACGATCGTATTATGCCAGTAGGGCTTAATGATAAATACGACAGTGCGGTTGAGCTGGTGAAGCGTTTAAGCGAACGGTAGTTTTTATAACTACCGTTTTTCATTTTCTGTTTTTTAATGCCGTTTGCTTAAACTGGTACTTCGTCTACGCCAGCTTCTACATTCATAAATCGCGCAAAAGTGAAGAGAAAATCGCTCAGGCGATTTAAATAAGCATGTACAACTTCTGGCACGTCATAATGTTTAGATAGGCTAATGACAGCACGTTCAGCTCGGCGGCATACAGCACGACAAACATGAGCCTGCGCAGCAGCCTTACTTCCGCCAGGCAGTACAAAAGACGTATTAGGCGGCATTTGACGGGTAATATTGTCTATAAGGCTTTCTAGGTTCTCAATATCAGTTTGCGTCAGCGTTGAGCTTGCTGAAATAGCAAAGCCAGCTTGAAACAGGTTGCGCTGAATGTCCTGGAGCATTGGCTTATGTTTGTCAGTAACATGCGCTGCTAGTAGCCCGATGTGGCTATTAAGTTCGTCCATATCGCCGTAGCTTTGTACTACTAAATCATCCTTATCTACACGTACGGCCTTGTCAGCGTAAATTTGCGTGCTGCCCTTATCACCAGTGCGAGTGTAAATCTTCATAAAAACCTATATCTCTCTATCAATCGCAAATGTTATTTTTTGTATTTAAAACCAAAGCACTTACACTAAGCGTTTACTTAAATCACTCGCTAACGTCAGGGCGATTGTAGCGACGAATTTGTACTACAAAACCAAACAGCGGGTGGTCGAAATAATGCAGTTGCGTACTGATTACACGTCTTTGCTCAGCTAACGGAACCGAAACCAGTTTGTACGCTGTTGATGTCGCTTGACGAGGCTTAGCAGCATTACCAGAGCTGTCATCTTCACTGCTGAAGTAGCTCATTGGCACCGGCTGGCGATAAAACATCTCGCCATCTACATGAAGGTAAGGTACGCGGTTGATATATTTAAGAAATACTTTGATAGTGCCGTCAATTTCCCAAATGGGGGTTCTTAATGAAGCATCGGTAGTGTCATCTTCACCTTGCTCTACAATTATCGGCGTATCAAGCGCTTTAAATGCGCCATACTCTATAGCCTGTGGGTTTGACAAACGGCGGTCCAAATCGGAAAAAATATCTGAAACAGCAAGAAATTGATCAGTGCCATGCGCTGCAGTTTTATCAGCTTCAAAAGCAGTACTTACACCACTTAGGCTGTTTTCATCTGTGCTCGATGTGTTTTTATAAGCATCATTATCAGTAAGAGCGGCGGTGGAGCCGTAACCAAACTCTGGAGCGGAATCGTCAGTTTCATTGTTTACATTATCAACGTGTTTTGGAGCTCGCATATCACCGTTCAAGTCAAACTGCTGCGCGTAGTTTTGCCCACCATAAAGACGCACGTTGAAAGCTTTGTTCTTACCAAACATAACTGGTTGACGCCAGGTTGCATGAAACAAACGTTCTAGCTCGCGATTTGAGCGTATTTGGCGAGAAATTGAAGACAGTGCTTGCTGATTACTGGTAAGCAGATGCGCTTTTGAAGCAAGCGGCCAGTCGTGTCCTTCAATGATAATAGGTAAACTTGCTGGAGCGGGTAGCCTATTATCCGGCTGATTCACCTTCCATACAATTACAGGTTGAAGCGCGCTGCTTCTAGACTTGCTCTCGCTTATCGAAACGCCTGAGTTTAGTTCGTCGTCGCCTGGAACAACAACGTTCAGTGCAGTGGTTACCTCAGCGCTAAGCCATGGCTTCGCTTCTTCACAGTACTTAAATACAGGCACCGTGACAGGTGAGGAATCTTTTACGCCGAAGAATGACGTCCAATAGCTGGCGATGGTTGCAGCATCAGGAGCGGGTGTCGCGTCGTCAGTGATGATCCCCTCATTTGAGTAGTCAAGGCTATCGCTATAGTCTGAGTCTGTTGAAGAATAAGTAGCGCCATACTCATCGCCATTAATGGTTTCGCTTTGTGCCTGACTCGCTACGTCTGGTGTAGGAGTTGGCTCATTGGCTGTTAAGCCGGATGTTTCATTATATCCATAGCCCGCTTCTTCAGAGTAAGAGCTAGGAGACTTGTCACCGTACTGCGCACTGTTATCTTTAGGCAGCGACAAAAAATCTACATCTTTTGCGGGCACGCTCAAAAGTCCGTTGCTAGGCCACTTAACCGATGTATCAGCGCCGCAAACGGCTAACCCTTGTTTTAGATAGCTTATATCAGGCGAAATGATATCGCTGATGATGTCTGCCTGAGCGCGAGGGGCTGACAAGTTGTCAGCCAAAGAAAACTGCTCTTCTAACTCAGTTAGTGCCACGTTGCGCTTAAACGCAATAACTTCCACATCGAACCACCAGTTGTCATTGGCGTTAGCTGCAGTTGAAATTGTCGTTAAGAAAACGGCGCTTATTGATGCAACTAACGGGCACCAGCGAGATAACTTCATGTTACCGCGACTCCTTTGCAAAATCGGCAATAATATCGCTAATAAACGCGATGCGCTCTTTAGCTGTTTCGGTCTTTTTCACCAAACGCAGTTTTTGGCTTCCTTCAAACTTAAAGGTGTTTGGTTTGGTTTGCACCAAACTAATAATATAGCCTGGGTTAACCTTAGTGGTTTCTTTAAACTCTATGGTACCGCCTTGGGCCGACAAGTCTACTTTTAGAATGCCTAACGCCTGGGCTTTTAGTTTAATTTCAGCCACTTCTATCAAGTTTTTGGCAGGCTCTGGTAATAGGCCAAAGCGGTCAATACATTCTACCTGGAATTCATCAATGTCGTCTTGCGACGTACAGCTTGCCAGACGTTTGTATAGCGATAGGCGAGTGTTAACGTCGGCAATATAGTCTTCAGGCAATAGGGCTGGAATACGCAGTTCAACTTCGGTATGGCCCGAGGTCGCGTCGTCTAATGATGGCTCTCGGCCTTCTTTAAGCGCGTTAACGGCTTTATCGAGCATATCCATATACAAACTGAAACCAATACTCGCTATTTGCCCCGATTGATCGTCGCCTAGCAGCTCACCGGCACCACGAATTTCTAAATCGTGGGTAGCAAGCGCAAAACCTGCACCTAAATCTTCAAGCTGCGATATTGCTTCTAAACGTTTTACTGCATCTTTGGTCATGCGCTTTGGATGAGGCGTTAATAAGTAGGCGTACGCTTGGTGATGCGAGCGACCCACACGACCACGAAGCTGGTGCAGCTGCGCTAAACCTAAATGGTCGGCTCTATCCATAATAATGGTATTCGCACTTGGTACGTCGATACCTGTTTCAATGATGGTAGTACACACAAGTACGTTGTAGCGCTGGTGGTAGAAGTCGCTCATTACGCCTTCAAGTTCACGCTCGCGCATTTGGCCGTGACCCACTGCAATACGGGCTTCGGGAACGATTTCAGCGATTTCTTCGGCCGTTCGCGCAATGCTATCCACTTCGTTGTGAAGGAAGTAAACCTGACCGCCGCGCAGTATCTCACGCATAATGGCTTCGCGAATAACGGCTTTATTACGCTGCTGCACAAAAGTCTTAATTGATAAACGACGAGCCGGGGCTGTGGCAATAATCGATAAGTCGCGCATGCCTGATAACGCCATGTTAAGCGTACGAGGAATAGGCGTTGCCGTAAGGGTAAGGATATCAACATCGGCACGTAATGACTTAAGTTTCTCTTTTTGACGCACGCCAAAGCGATGTTCTTCGTCGATGATCACAAGGCCTAAATCTTTGTATTTAATATCGCTAGACAGCAGTTTATGTGTGCCTACTACGATATCTACTTTCCCTTCTCCTATGCGCTCAACCACAGATTTTTGCGCTTTACCGCTTACAAAACGGCTCATCACTTCAATTTCAAACGGCCATGCCGCGAAACGGTCTTTGAAGTTCTCGTAATGCTGCTGAGCCAGTAGGGTAGTGGGCACCAAAATAGCCACCTGTTTACCTGCATTAGCAGCAAGGAAGGCCGCGCGCATGGCAACCTCGGTTTTACCGAAACCTACGTCACCGCAAACGAGGCGATCCATAGCCGATGGACTGCCCATGTCGTGCATAACCGCTGCAATGGCTTGGGCTTGGTCAGGCGTTTCTTCAAAGGGGAAGCTGTCTGAGAACGCTTGGTAGTCGTCCCAGTTAATTTTATACGCAAAACCTGGCTTGGCTGCGCGGCGGGCATATACATCTAAAAGCTCGGCGGCCACGTCACGAACTTTTTCGGCGGCTTTTTGCTTGGCTTTTGTCCATGCGTCTGAGCCCAAGGCGCTTACTGGCGCGCTGTCGGCGTCGCCACCGGTGTAGCGTGAAATTAAGTGAAGCGAGGCCACAGGCACGTAAAGCTTAGATTGCTTAGCATACTCGATGCACAAATATTCGGTTGCTACGCCGCCCGCGTCCAACGTTTGAAGACCCAAATAGCGGCCAACACCGTGGTCGAGATGCACCACAGGCTGACCAATAGAAAGTTCCGCCAGGTTGCGGATAATGGCGCTTTCGTCGGTGGCGGTGCGTTTATCGCGAAGGCGGCGCTGGCTTACCTTTTGCCCTAATAGTTCGGTTTCGGTAATGAATAACAGCTCGCCTTCCTGAGTTTGCCAGCGGAAACTGTTATCAACCATACCCACGGTAATGCCAATGGCGTCGTGGCTTGCGATAAAATCGCTAAAGCTATCAACAATCTTTGGCTTGATGCCCGCTTTGGCAAGTACCGTAAGCAAGCCCTCTCGGCGACCTTGGGTTTCAGCACAAAACAGTACCTTAGCCCCGTTGTCAGTGGCTTGATTTACCGTTTTAATGAGTCTTTCAGCAGGTACTTTTTTCTGCGAGTTAATCGCAATATCATCAAGCTTTTCGCACTGAAGGTTGCTAGTACCTGATTTTTCTTCAAGTACCTTGCTGGAAAGGGATGCACGTGGCCACTGTTTTATGGCACCAAATAGCTCATTTATAGGTAAAAACAGCTCGTCTGGTGCAAGCAGTGGACGGGCTAAGTTATAACGATACTGCTCGTAACGTTCTTGTACGTCGGCCCAGAAAAACTCGCTGGCGTCTTGCACATCACCGTGAAGTAATAGCAGGCTTTTAGGGTGAAGATAGTCAAAAAGCGTAGCGGTTTTTTCAAAGAAGAGGGGAAGATAATATTCCACACCGCTCGGCATGGTGCCCTTGCTTACCTGAGAAAATACGCTTTCAGATGCATTGTTTGCGTCGAACTTTTCTAAAAACTGCTGGCGGAAAAGCGTGATTGCCTCTTTGTCTGTAGGAAATTCTCGTGCTGGTAGCAAGCGAATTTCGTTAACAGCCTCGCCAGAGCGTTGGGTTTCAGTATCGAAATAGCGAATGGAGTCGATTTCGTCATCAAACAAGTCTATTCGAAATGGCTGGTCGCTTCCCATCGGAAAAAGGTCGATGATGCTGCCGCGCACCGAGAATTCGCTGTGGCTCATTACCTGACTAACATGCAGGTAGCCGGCTTGCTCGAGATTGCGTCTGAACTGATCTCTATCTAAGGTGTCGCCCTTGTTTAGCATAAGCAAATACTTTGCTAAATAATCGGTAGGGGCTAAACGCTGCATTAACGTGTTAACAGGCACTATGAATATGCCTTCGCCTTGCTGTGTAAAGCGGAATAGGGTTTCTAATCGCTGAGAAACAATGTCTTGATGGGGCGAAAACGAATCGTAGGGCAGTGTTTCCCAATCTGGAAACAGAGTAATAGGTGTATGCTTTGTATTATCGCTTAAGAAGAAGGCTATTTCTTTTTCGAGCTTCATTGCCGAGGGTGTATCGGCGGTAATCAGTACAATAGGGCCTTTGTATTGGCTGAGTGCTTGGCTGATACATAGTGCGGCACTGCTGCCTTGAAGTTGGCCCCAGTGTTTGTGATCTTGTGATGAGGCTTCTTTTTTAGGCGCAGGTAATGGAAGCGATAATAAAGTGGCTGTCATGACGTCCTGTTTTTTAAGTGCAAGATGAGTTTTACGGCTTATATACTGATGTTAGGGTCTATTCAGATCCCGCTTTTTTTTCTTTTGCCCGCTTTCTTAGCTGTTGCGTTTGAATATGCAAGCTAGCGCGAACTAAAAGCTCCTGGTCTTGCTCTCGAATGGTGTTAAAAATAAAGGCGATATGGTAACGGTCTTCTACTTGCTCGCAAGTAATTACTTCGCCAAAACAAAATATTGCTGCTGCTTCGGCATCCAAGAAAAGTTTAAGTTCCGCTTTGGCGCCCACATTCAATGCTTCTTTTGACTCGATGACCACACCGCCACCACCGAGCTTTACGGTTTTGAAGCGAAACTCTGGCTCGTCTTGCTGGTGCAAAACGAACGACATCATCAAGTCAATTTTTCGAGATTGATGGTTTAAGTAGTCAGCCAGCGACTCAGCATGATCACTTAGGTTGCGAAGCGGACGAATTGCCTGTGCTTCAATAGCGGCCATTTCGCTGGCAATGCGAAATGCATACGGCATCGACTCCTCTAAGTTCTCTTCATCAGGCACTACTTCGTCTTCACCTAACGGGCGCATATTGGCGTTTATGCGATGTGCGATAGAAAAATATTCATCGAATTGGGCTTTTTTTTGTTCTAGGCTAAGTTCGCTCACATCATTCCTCTGCCACTAATTCTTGTGCAGTTAGTAACTTATAAGTAGTATACCGATCACACGTAGTATACTCACTTTACTATTTTGGGGTTAACCCGTCATCTCGTCTTTGGGCTACTTATCTGAATTTCTCATTCATTAAGCATAGCTAAACATAAGGCAGATTACCGTATTACTGAAAAGCAAGGCGCTATGTTTTATCCTCTTTCTGCATTCATTGCTTATCGTTATGCCAAGTCTAACAAAGCAAGCCAAACCAGTTTTGTTTCATTTATTAATCGATTTTCAGTGGCCGGTATTGCACTGGGATTGATGGCGCTCATTATCGTTGTGTCTGTTATGAACGGCCTAGAAGGTCAACTAAAACAGCGCATCTTAGGCATTGTCCCCCATATTGAAATTACAAAGACACCCATCATAAGCGAGAACCCTAGCAGGACATCCAACGAAAACGCAATTACAGAGACACCCACGCAAACTGCAGAAAAAACGCAGACAGTGACTTTAAAAGAAATTAGCGAGACACCCATCGAAAACGCAATTACAGAGACACCCACGCAAACTGCAGAAAAAACGCAGACAGTGACTTTAAAAGAAATTAGCGAGACACCCATCGAAGGCGTTGTTGCCACTATGGCTTACAGGGAAGCTGAAGCAGTAGTGCAGTCTCGCTCGGACTTGCGTGGTGTCCAGGTTCACGGTGTTCAACCTGAAGTAATGATTGAGCACACTTTGGTTGCAAACCATATGGAGCAGGGGCGATTTAGCGATCTAACTGAGGGGAGTTTTGCTGCCATTATTGGGCGCTCACTTGCCATTAAACTTGAAGCACGAGTAGGAGATAGATTGCGTGTCATGGTGGCTGGTGCAAGTGTGTATACACCGTTTGGAAGAATGCCAAGTCAACGGCTTGTAACCGTGGTGGGTGTATTCGATATGGGTTCACAGATGGACGACAAGGTGATGTATATGAACCTTGAAGACGTTAACCGCTTAATGCGAGATCCTAAAGGCAGCGAACAATCCCTCCGGCTATTTTTAAATGACGCTTTTAACTATCAAGCAGTTGTTAGCGCGCTCACCGATAGGGTGGGTGTCTCTGTAAATAATATGAAGACTTGGCGTGAGCGTCAGGGGCCGCTATTTGATGCCGTCAAGATGGAGAAGAACATGATGACGCTCATGT